>JAEEGK010013810.1_pt1 | contig 18134 bp, 16 predicted proteins | sample 8958771 | NCBI WGS metagenome assembly JAEEGK01 (sample SAMN16246547, study PRJNA631951) | gut metagenome | biome: gut microbiome; feature: rumen; material: SC-attached | host: Bos | place: Iran: Karaj | collected 2018-10
GGAGAGTTGATTGGCCGCAACCTCGTGACCACCATTGAAAAAGTAGGTAGTAACCCTGAGTTGGAAAACCGTTACACGTTCATCCAACGCACCGACAAGGAGATGGCATTGCTGATGAATGACGATGCCACTGACGACATCTCACAAGAAACAGCTATTGAGGCAGGAGAGTCATTAGTGCATAAGTTGGAGCAATTGACCGATACTACAGGGCCATTGTCCTACATTAAGAAAGCCATGCTTTTCAGCCAAGTATATCCTCAGGAGAAAGTCTATTTGCATCTCGACAACACAGGCTACTTCATGGGAGAGACCATTTGGATGAATGCCTATGTAATCCGAACCGATGAGGAAAGCCGTACCGACCAAAGTAAGGTGCTTTATGTGGAGCTGCTCAACCCGTCGGGTGATGTGGTGGAGCAACGTAAATTACTGATTGTCAATGGTGAGGCTTACGGCGACATCAAGGTCGATAGCCTCATGACCACTGGCTTTTATGAATTGAGGGCTTTCACACGCAACATGACCAACTGGGGTACATCAGCCTGCTTCTCACGCGTGATACCCATCTTCCAAAAGCCCGCGCACGAAGGTGACTACAGCAATCCTACCATTGATAAATTGTCCTACCGCCACCGACTGAACAACGAACGCCAGACCTCTGACGACATCGCCAACGACAACATCGTAGTGATAGGCTCAGAAGAAAACCGCAGCAAAGAGGACAAAGAGAAGAGCAAGTCTCTCCTTTTGCACTTCTATCCTGAAGGCGGTGCATTGGTGGAAGGTTTGCCCTCGCGCGTCGCTTTCACAGCCAACGACCGAGAGGGACAACCAGTAAAGGTGTCGGGGTATCTTGCCGACATCAACGGCAATCGTCTGGGCAGTATCAGCACGGGGACTGATGGGAAGGGAACTTTCATAGTGAAGAAAGGTGGAGTAGCCAGGAAGGTCATAGCACACAGCGAAGAAGGAAAGGAGTTTACCTTCGACCTGCCCGTGGCGGAGTCGTCGGGCTGCACCATGACAGTGGATGCCATGCAATCCACGGTCCTGACCGCCGACATCAGTTGTTCGCCTTCAATAGAAGGGAAGAAACTGGGCTATGTGATGATGCACGGTGGAAAAATCGTACGCTGCGACACACTCACTGCTCAATCTCACCACAGGCTTTCCTTCCAACGTAGCCATCTCCCGGAAGGTGTGAGTCAGTTAACCCTCTTCGACAGCCAAGGACGCATACTCGCCGAACGCCTCTTCTTCATCATTCCCAAAACCAACCCTGCCGACAGCATCAGCATCACCAGCACCAACGAGTCACTGTTGCCATGTGGCAAGGTCACCTTCAACATCCAGTCACACCCCAACGCCACGCTCTCGTTCTCTGCGGTCGATGCAGCCGGGATGGTGAACGGCAATTACGGGAATATGCGCTCATGGCTCCTCTTAGGCAGTGAAGTAAGGGGATATATCCACCACCCTGAATACTACTTGGAGACCGATGACGAACGCCACAGACAAGCAGCCGACCTGTTGATGCTTACCCAAGGTTGGCGCCGCTACGACTGGCAACTGATGTCGGGTCAAGCCACATTCGCCAAACGCCAGCCTTGTGAAGACCGGTTGTTGCTCTTTGGCGATGTGAGAACGTCAAAGAAAGCGCTCGGTGTGGATAGCGTGGAAGTGACCGCTTATTTCTACGACAAGCAAGGGTCTTGGTTCAATGCCTCCACCATTACAACTGATGTGGGGCAGTATGCTTTCGCTTTACCCAACATCCAAGACGAATGGCCTTTGCAACTCATAGCAAGCAAGAACGGAGAACGAGAGAATTTCATTGTAGGCATCGACCGTCATTTCTCTCCCCCACCCCGTTTTCTATCAGACCAAGAGACACAAATGCTGCCCATCAACGAAAGACGTACTTTCCAATGGAACATTCCTGAAGAAGATACTGTGAAATGGGAGAATATCGAGAAGAATAACCACATGCTCCAGAACGTGACAGTGAAAGCCAAACGCCGTGTGTGGGACCGTACCAGTTGGAACGACGAAACCAATGCCCGCCACTTCTCACGCATCTTCTACGACTGCGACAAGGAGTCGGACCGTATTGCCGATATGGGTAAACCCTCCCCACTGTTCTTCGACTGGCTGAAGGAGAAAAACAGTTTCTTCAGTGGTTCTTCACAGATGACTAGCACTTTGGTTGGCGTGCCTTTGGATTTGAACCACAACATAGCGGAACACGGTAAAAGAAACCGCACTAACGGTCGTCACTCACATGTACTGGTGGATATTGACGATTACATGGCGGCGCATGATGATGACTCCGAGGCATCGACATGGCGTGATGACACACCCAGCGGATTCCTACACCTGTATGGCGATGGACTGACTTATAAGAACCGGCCTATCGTGTGGGTGGTGGACAACCTGTTCTGCACCATCACCGATTTCCACCTCCGACGCGACGGGAATCTGTCGGATTCTTTAAAAACCACTGCCATGTTCGCTGCGGTAATCAACAACACCAACCGCTCCAATGTCACTGTCGAACCCCCTCAAGATTTGGAGGACGTGAAATCGGTCTATATCTCGGAAAGCACAGAAGGGCTCCACAATTATATCTTCTGCGACGAGATAGACCATCAAAACCCCGTGGTCGTCTATTGCTACACACACCGCAGTTTCCAGAAGAAAGAGAAAGGGGTGCGCTACACCCACTTCCAAGGCTTCAACTCGCCCTCAACCTTCCAGATGGAGGACTACAGCAAGGTACCACCTATGGAAGACTTCCGCCGCACCATCTACTGGAATCCCAACGTCAAACTCGACAGACACGGTAAGGCCACCGTGGAATTCTTCAACAACTCCTCATGTACAGAGATGTTCATCAGCGCGGAAGGCATGACAAAGGAAGGACGACCTTTGAACGCATACGAATAAACTTGAGGCCCTTCAATTAAACCAAACGTTTTTTCGGCAGTCTAATAGAATAGTTTCTCAAACAAAAGGGAGGCGGGGGATACTCCGTCTCTATATTATGGAATGGCATTTTTATCAAACCAATTATCAATTAACTAACAGTATTATGAGAAAAATTATTCTATCTTTGATGGCACTCGCCAGCCTGACAGCGTCCGCACAGTTCGGTCGTCCCCGTCAAAACCCGCGAGTACCTTCGGTAGTTGCTGAAGTGGAAGACTTCAAGCCAGCTGTAACCAATCAAGAGAACAGACAGTATCCAATGGTGAACTCACAGCGCATGGTTCGTGCCCAAATCTCGGCACCAACCGCTACTTCTGTCGGCCTTGACATTGATGGCAAAATCTATGAGATGACCAAGGACGAGAATGGTGTTTGGACAGGTACTTCTGCCCCACAGGACGAGGGTTTCCACTACTATCAGCTCAATATCGACGGAGCTAGTGTTCCCGATCCAGGCAGCAAGTATTTTTATGGTGCAAGCCGTTGGGGCAGCGGTATAGATGTGCCAGCAGCAGACCAGGACTTCTATACAGTGCACAATGTGCCACAGGGTTCCATCAACGAGGTATATTATTGGTCAACCGTCACAGAGACGATGCGCCATGGCTACATCTACCTTCCTGCCGAATATTACAGCAACCCAACTAAGAAATTCCCTGTACTTTATCTGCAGCATGGCATGGGTGAGAACGAAACAGGATGGTCGGCACAAGGCCACACAGGCATCATCATGGATAACCTTATCGCAGAGGGAAAAGCCGTTCCGTTCATCATCTTCATGGACAATGGTTTGAACGCACGCCGTGCTGGAGAAGAAGGTCCGGGCTTCGGTGGTCAACGTCCACAGGGACAGATGCCACAGGGACAACGCCCACAGGGTCAGCGTCCACAGGGTCAAGGTGGTCCTGGTGGCTTCGGCGACATGGGCCGTAGGTTCGGTGGTGCGTTCGAGGATGTACTCATCAAGGACATCATCCCGATGGTGGAGAAAAACTACCGTGTGATTGCCGATACTCCGCACCGTGCAATGGCAGGTCTTTCGATGGGCGGTATGCAAACCCATAGCATCACATTGTCCAATCCCACCACTTTCGCCTACGTCGGCATCTTCAGTGGCGGTTCATTCAGACCTGAGGAGTTGAAAGACAACGCTGACTTCAAAAAGACCAACAAGGTCATCTTCATGAGTTGTGGTGGCAAGGAGAACATGGGTGTGGACAATGCCGCAAAAGCCCTCAAGGATATAGGCTACAACGCCCACTCATACATTTCGCCTGAAACAGCACATGAATGGCAGACATGGCGCCGCAGCCTCTATCAGTTTGCGCAGCTGCTGTTTAAGTAAGGAGAAATTGAGAAAATGAGAAATTGAGTAAATGAGAAATGATGGCTTTTGTACAGCTAATTTCTCATTTTCTCATTTTTTTCATTTCTCATTTTTAATAACACTCGAGTACCCCACCAACCTATCAGTACGTTCGCCGGTGCCCCGGTAATAGACGAGGGCCTGATAGGTGTTCTGCGTCTGGTAGTAATCGCCTTCGCAGGGAACGGTGAGCAGGTTGCCGCTGGCATCCATCAGCAGGAACTGATAGTTGTAGTAGCCCTGCTTCAGGGGGATGACTGCTTCGTAGAGCTGACGGGCGTAGTCGTATTCCATGCGGTACTGGGGCAGGAACTGGTCGTTGGTGAATTCACCGTTCACATATACTTCACCCTGGGCATATTTGGGACATTTCAGCTGGAAGTGTACTAACGAGTAGTCGCAGGTGGTCTCTATCTCGATGTTGTCGCTGTTGCGGATGATGAAGGCGCCGTCGGCATCTTCGTCGTAGACATAGTTCCAGCGCGGCTCGGCCACGAAGGGATATACGTGGTAGGCGCTGCCGTCCCAGCTGATGTGGTCGATGCCCATGGTGGGGTGGGAGAGGTCGAGTATTTCGAACTTGCGGTATTCGTTGCCGGCGGGGAAGATGAAGTCGCGGCAATGCTGCCAGCGCAGTCCGTCGGCCATGGTGAACTGCGGCGACACGTTGATGCGGGCATTGTCCCACCGTCCGTTTTGCATCACCACGGTCTTTATCTGGTCGGTGGGCATGATGACTTTCAGCGGGCCGTAGCTGACCTCCATCTCCACCTGCTGGTGGCGGCTGTTGATGTCGATGTCGGTATTGGTGGTATAGCTAAGGCTGACGCCCATCAGTGGCTCCACAATCATGAAGCATGCCACGAGCACGGGCTCCTCGCCGTTGTTCTCGTCGATGACGGTGAGCCGGTAGTTGCCGCTCATCTTCAGGCTGCAGTAGGAGTTGGGAATCTCCAGGTGGTAGTGGTTGTAGAGCTGTACGGTGTTCATCGACATCCGGAACGAGCCAATGGTGTTGCCCTCGGCAAAGCCCTGCAGGTATTCGCTTGAGAAGATGCCCTCGGAGGGTGTCCAGTCGGCCTCGCAATGCTCGATGCGGTAGGTGTAGCGGGTGTACTGGTGGGTGAGGTCGTCGAAGTCGATGTTGATGGTGCCGTCGAGCGTGGTGACGGGCAGTCCCGCCCAATTGTCGTCGGCTGTGACTTTCAGCGCGCCGATGCGGCTGCTGAGTATTTCGTTGCGCTGTGCCAGGCAGTTGCCTGCGGCGAGCAGGATGACGACGAATGCGAGTAGCCTCTTCATGCGCGGTTTCACTTTTTCATCAAGTCGTTGAAAAAGTCGTCGAGTTCCTTGTCGAGTCCTTCCATGAGGTCGCCGCTGACGATCACGGTGTCGTCGTCGGCCAGGTATAGTTCGCCCATCGATTCCTTGTCGTCGTTCTCGAGCACAAGGCTGTAGGGCTTCAGGATGCCAAAATCGTCGATGATTTTGCGCAGGCGCTTGAACTGGTTGCGCAGGATGAGCAGCACCTGGTCGTAGAAGTCTTCGTCCTTGTTGTCGATCCATTGCTCAACCACACATCGTGTGATTTCGTTCTCGTCGTCGTCGAAGGCCATCATCTCTCCGCTTTCCTGCGTCACACGGATGTGTATGTCGGTGAGCTGGGAAGCTTCTTGGCTCTGGGGAAACTTCTGGGCGATCTTCTTGACGAAACGTTCAATCTGCTGTTGTGTTTGTTCAGTTGCTTTCATGTTCATAATTTTTCTGCAAATATAGTCCAATTCCGTTGAACCTCCAAATAAATCGGCAGTTTTTTGCATCTTTGCAAACGTTAACGTAAAACAAAAGTTAACAAACGTGCATTTTCTTTGGATTTTTATTTGTAGTTAAAAATAATTATTGTATCTTTGCATTTGCAAACTCTACTTAGCAAACCGAAGCTATAACAGCAACATACAATTACATGAGCAACAAGATAAGGCATAGCGGCATAGTGGACTCCATAGGGAGCGACTGTGTGCATGTACGCATCCTGCAGTCGACCGCCTGCGGCAGCTGCAAGGCGAAGGGCTATTGCAATGCCTCGGAGAGCAAGGAGAAAATCATCGACGTGTATGGTGTTGCCGACCCTTCGGCGTTCCAGAAAGGGCAGACGGTGAACATCGTGGGCTCAACTGCGAGCGGCATGCGCGCCGTGCTGCTGGCCTTCGGCATTCCCTTCGTGATTCTCATCGCGGTGCTGTTTGCAGGAAGCATCCTGACCACCGACGAGGGGCTGCTTGCACTTCTCAGTATCTCGAGCCTTGTGCCTTACTACACCATATTATATTTATGCAGGGACAGGCTTCAGCAGAAATTCACCTTCAGCATTGAATGACATTTATAAATAACTAAAACAAATACAAAAAGATTATGAGCTTTATTTTATCAGCAGTGATCGTGCTTGGTTGTATCGCGCTCGTAGCAGCCGTGATACTCTACGTATGTAGCAAGAGGTTCGCTGTAAAGGAAGACCCCAGGATTGCTCAGGTTACGGAGGTGCTGCCCGGTGCCAACTGCGGCGGCTGCGGTTTCCCAGGCTGTTCTGGAATGGCCGACGCATTGGTGAAAGGTGCCGATGCTGGTTCGCTCGAGGGACTGAACTGTCCGGTGGGCGGGGCCGACGTGATGGGTAAGGTGGCCGACCTGCTTGGTATGGCGATTGCCAACAGCGACCCGATGGTTGCCGTGGTGCGCTGTAACGGCACCTGCGAGCTGCGCCCGCGTATTGCATCCTACGATGGTCTGAAGACCTGTACGGCCATGAATGCCTGCGGTGCCGGCGAGACGGGCTGCGGCTTCGGCTGCCTGGGCTGTGGCGACTGCGTCGGTGCCTGTCAGTTTGATGCCATCCACATCAATCCCGAGACGGGGCTGCCCGAGGTAGACGAGGAGAAGTGTACCGCCTGCGGAGCCTGCACGAAAGCCTGTCCGCGCAACATCATCGAGCTGCGAAAGAAGGGTCCGAAGGGCCGTCGAATCTTCGTGAGCTGCGTGAACAAGGACAAGGGTGCCGTGGCCATGAAGGCCTGTAAGTCGGCCTGTATCGGATGCGGCAAGTGCCAGAAGGAATGTAAGTTCGAGGCCATCACCATCGAGAACAACCTGAGCTACATCGACTTCACCAAGTGCCGTATGTGTAAGAAATGTGTGGATGCCTGCCCCACGAAGGCCATTCATGCCGTTAACTTCCCTGCGCCCAAGCCGAAACCCGTGGCCGAGCCGCAGGAAAATGTAGTAACCCCTAAAGAAGAAAAGGAGGCCCAAGCATGAAAATCAGAACATTCCGTATAGGTGGCGTTCATCCTGAAGAGAACAAGCTCACCAACGATAAAGTCACCGTTGTGGCCGAACTGCCGCAGCAGGCCATTTTCCCGCTTTCGCAGCACATCGGTGCCCCGGCCAAGCCCGTGGTGAACAAGGGCGACAAGGTGAAGGTTGGCACATTGCTGGCCGAAGCAGGCGGTTTCGTCTCGGCTCCCATCTACTCGTCGGTATCGGGTACCGTGTTCAAGATCGACACGGCCATCGATGCCACCGGCTATCGCAAGCCCGTGATCATAGTGAAGGTGGAAGGCGACGAATGGGAGGAAAGCATTGACCGCTCGGACAAGCTGGAGAAGCTGGAAGACCATCCGGAACTGACTCCCGAGGAAATCGTGGAGCGCGTGAAGAAGGCCGGCGTCACCGGTATGGGCGGTGCAGGATTCCCCACCTTTATCAAGCTGTGCCCGCCGCCAACGGCCAAGGCCGAGTGCGTGATTATCAATGCCGTGGAGTGCGAGCCCTACATCACCGCCGACTTCCGTCTGATGATGGAGAAGAGCGACGAGATTCTGGTGGGACTTGAACTGCTGATGACGGCCGCCAAGGTTACCGTGGGCTACATCGGAATCGAGGACAACAAGCCTGCTGCCATAGAACTGCTGGAGAAGAAATGTGCCGAGAAGTTCGGCGGCTCGAAGTTCCAGGTGGAGGTTGTGCCGCTGGCCAAGAAATATCCGCAGGGCGGTGAGAAGCAGCTGGTAGATGCGGTCATCCGCCGCCAGGTTCCCGCGCCTCCTGCCATCCCTGTAAACGTTGGAGCAATTGTTCAGAATGTAGGTACTGCCTTCGCTGTGTATGAGGCAGTTATGAAGAACAAGCCATTGTTCGAGCGCTATACCACCGTGACTGGTAAGCAGCTGAAGAATCCCGGCAACTTCCTGGTGCGCATGGGCACGCCTATGAGCCAGCTGATTGATGCCTGCGGCGGACTTCCCGAGGGCGACAACAAGATACTGGCCGGCGGTCCGATGATGGGCAAGGCGCTCACTTCGACCGAGGTGCCCGTATGCAAGGGAACAAACTCGGTGACCGTGCTCACCGACGACGATGCCCGCCGCAAGGAGGCCGAGCCCTGCATCCGCTGTGCGAAGTGCGTGAGTGCCTGTCCGATGGGACTCGAGCCCTATCTGCTGGCCACCTGTTCGAGCAAGAAGATGTGGGAGAAGGTGGAGCAGGAAGACATCGTGAGCTGCATCGAGTGCGGCTCGTGCCAGTTCACCTGCCCGGCCCATCGTCCGCTGCTCGACAACATCCGTCTGGGCAAATCCACGGTGATGGGTATCATCCGCGCCCGCAATGCAAAGAAATAAGAACCGTAAAAAGATAAAATAGTAAAACAGATACAACAATGGGAAAACTGATTGTTTCATTGTCACCGCATGCACACGGCACCGACAGCGTTGAGAAGAACATGTACGGCGTGATTATCGCCCTGATTCCGGCGCTCGTGGTTTCGCTCGTCTATTTCGGACTGGGCTCGGCCATCGTGCTTGCCACCAGTGTGCTTGCCTGCGTATTTTTCGAGTGGGCAATCGCCAAATTCATTCTGAAGCGTGAGAAACTGACCATCTGCGACGGCTCCGCCATACTGACGGGCCTGCTGCTGGGATTCAACCTTCCGTCGAACCTCCCCATCTGGATTATCATCATCGGTGCGCTGGTTGCCATCGGCATCGGCAAGATGACCTTCGGCGGACTGGGCAACAACCCCTTCAACCCCGCACTCGTGGGCCGCTGCTTCCTGCTGGTGTCGTTCCCCGCACAGATGACCACCTGGCCGCTGGCCGGACAGCTGGGACTCAATGGATATGTGGACGCTCAGACGGGAGCCACCCCGCTGGCCATCATGAAGGAAGCCATCAAGACCGGCAATGCCGAAGTGCTTGAGCAGCTGCCCGACGCCACCCAGATGCTGCTGGGCACCAATCCCACGCTCGGACTGGGCACCATCGGCGAAGTATGCGCCATAGCCCTGCTGCTGGGCCTGGTCTATATGCTCTGGAAGAAAATCATCACCTGGCACATCCCGGTGAGCATCATCGGAACGGTGTTCATCGTCAGCGCCCTGATGCACCTGGCCAATCCCGCCTATGCCAATCCGTTTGCCGAGATTCTCTCGGGCGGTCTGATGCTGGGTGCCATCTTCATGGCCACCGACTATGTCACGTCGCCCATGTGCTCGCGCGGACAGCTCATCTATGGCATCTGCATCGGCCTGCTCACCATCATCATCCGTAACTGGGGCAGCTATCCCGAGGGCATGTCGTTTGCCATCCTGATCATGAACGGCTTCACCCCGCTCATCAACAACTACATCAAGCCGAAGCGCTTTGGCGAAGTACCTGAAACGAAATAAGGAGGAGAAGAATATGGAAAAACTGAAATCATCAATCACAAATATGGCCCTCGTGCTCACGGGCGTGGCCGTCATCACCGGCGGTATCCTTGCCTACGTGAACAACCTGACCAGCGGCCCCATTGCGCAGCAGAAGGAAAAGGCACTTGCCGACGGCATCAAGGCCGTGATGGGCGGCGGAGAGCTCAGCGTGGCCAAGACCGACACCGTCAGGCAGAACGACGAGAAGGGCAAGGAAATGACCTATATCATATATCAGACGCAGGATAGCCAGAAGAAAGACCTGGGTGCTGCCGTGGAAAGCACCACGCAGGGATTCGGCGGCGACCTGAAGATTCTCGTAGGATTCGACCCCGAGGGCAACATCCTGGGCTACACGCTGCTGGAGCATGCCGAGACACCGGGACTGGGTGCCAAGGCCGACCAGTGGTTCCAGAAGGGAGCCAAGGGCGACATCATCGGAAAGAACCCCAAGGAGCAGCTCGTAGTATCGAAAGACGGCGGACAGGTGGATGCCATCACCGCATCGACCATCACCAGCCGCGCCTTCCTGCTGGCCGTCAACAACGCCTACAAAGCCTATAAGGCAACGCCCGTCGACGGACTCTCGGGAGCCACCGAGCAGAAAAAGTAACCGATATCATTCATCTAAAATCCGACTATCAGAAATATGAGTTATATTCAGATTATAAAGAACGGCATCATCAAGGAGAACCCAACGTTCGTCCTGATGCTCGGTATGTGTCCCACGCTGGCCACTACCACCAGTGCCATCAACGGTCTTTCCATGGGCCTTGCCACCATGTTCGTTCTGATATGCGCCAACGTGGTCATCTCGCTCATCAAGAAGCTGACGCCCGACATGGTGCGCATTCCGGTCTACATCGTGGTCATCGCCTCGTTCGTCACCCTGCTGCAGATGGTGATGCAGGCCTACCTGCCCGGCATATATGCCTCGCTGGGACTCTTCATCCCGCTGATTGTGGTGAACTGTGTAATCCTCGGCCGTGCTGAGGGATTTGCCTCGAAGAACGGCGCCGTAGCCTCGTTGATGGACGGTATCGGCATCGGCCTTGGCTTCACCCTCGGACTGACGCTGCTCGGCATCTGCCGCGAATTCCTGGGCAACGGCAGCATCTTCGGCATCACGCTGCTGCCCGAGACCTACAACATGCTGATGTTCGTGCTGCCTCCGGGAGCCTTCATCACGCTGGGATTCCTTGTGGCTATCATTAACAAAATCAGAGGCTAAGCCTTAAGAGTAACGTAAATACAGAAAGAATATGGAATACATATTGATATTTATCTCGGCGATTTTCGTCAACAACATCATCCTTTCGCAGTTCCTCGGCATCTGCCCGTTCCTCGGCGTCTCACAGAAGATTGACACCTCGCTGGGCATGTCGGCTGCCGTAGCCTTTGTGATGACGCTGGCCACCATCGTGACATGGCTCATTCAGAAGTTCGTGCTCGACGTGTTCGGACTGCAGTATCTGCAGACCATTGTGTTCATCCTCGTCATCGCTGCCCTGGTGCAGATGGTCGAGATTGTGCTCAAGAAGGTGTCGCCCGCGCTCTATCAGGCCCTGGGCATCTTCCTGCCGCTCATCACCACCAACTGTGCCGTGCTCGGCGTGGCCATCCTGGTCATCCAGAAAGACTTCTCGCTGCTGCAGAGCGTGGTATATGCATTCTCTACCGCCATCGGCTTCGGACTGGCACTTACCGTCTTTGCCGGCATCCGCGAGCAGCTGAACCTGGTCAGCATCCCCAAGGGCATGCAGGGCGTGGCCATCGTGCTGGTCACCGCCGGACTGCTGTCGCTGGCCTTCATGGGATTCTCTGGCGTAGACGGAGGCCTGAAGCTGCTCTTTGGGCTGGGGTGATGCTTAATTCATAGTTCATGATGCATAGTTCATAGTTCATAATGCATAATGCTTAATTAGGATCGTTCCCTTTTTTCGATAATTTGTTCCGTTCAGGTTGTGCTGGTTGCTTCGTGCTTCCGCGCAACCTGAATGTTTTTCGTCACCCTCCATAACCCCCAAGTCAAATTTATTTGCATTTTATTTTGAAGTTTCGGCTATAATTACTACCTTTGTCCCAAACTAAAAACACGAGTTATGGATATGAAAGTTCGATTGTCGTTGATGAACTTCCTCGAATTTGCCGTTTGGGGAGCTTATCTCACATGCATGGGTAATTATCTGGGAGTGGCCGGCCTTGGCGCCCAGATATCGTGGTTCTACGCCATTCAGGGCATTGTCTCTATCTTTATGCCCACGCTGATGGGTATTGTTGCCGACCGCTACATGCAGCCGCAGCGCGTGCTCGGCCTCTGCCATCTGCTGGCCGGCGGTTTCATGCTGGGCTGCTGGTGGATGGGACTTCAGGCAGGCTTCGGCAACGAGCTGCCCAACAAGTCGGCATTCATTGCTATGTACACGCTCAGCGTGGCCTTCTTTATGCCCACCATAGCGCTGGCCAACACCACTGCCTTCACCATCCTGAAGAGCCGTGGCTTCGACACCGTTACCGACTTCCCGCCCATCCGCGTGCTGGGCACTGTGGGCTTCATCATCACCATGTGGTTTGTAAACTGTGCCGTATGGGAAGACGGCTCGTTCTCGTTCACCCTGGCAGAGAATGCCCACAAGTTCCAGTACACCTACATGCAGTTCTTCGTTTCCGGACTGCTCAGCCTCGTGCTCTTCCTCTATTGCTTCACGCTGCCCGAGTGTAAGCTCGAGAAAAAGCAGAAGTCGGCATCGCTTGCCGAGACTTTCGGACTGAATGCCTTCAAGCTTTTCAAGACCAAGAAGATGGCCCTGTTCTTCATCTTCTCGGCGCTGCTGGGCATGTGCCTGCAGGTCACCAACGGCTATGCCGGACCGTTCATCACGAGTTTCAAGGGCAGCGCTGAGTTCGCCCAGACGTTTGCCGCCAACAATGCCACGCTGCTCACCTCTATCTCACAGATCAGCGAGGCCCTCTGCATACTGATGATTCCGTTCTTCCTGAAGCGCTTCGGCATCAAGGGCGTCATGCTCATGTCGATGGTGGCCTGGGTGCTGCGCTTCGGATTCTTCGGCGTGGGCAATCCCGCCATGCCCGGCGTGCTGCTGTTCATCCTTTCGTGCATCGTCTATGGCGTTGCCTTCGACTTCTTCAATGTCTCGGGCGGCATCTTCGTCGACCTCGAGTGCGAGCCATCGGTGAAGGCATCGGCTCAGGGACTGTTCATGATGATGACTAACGGCATTGGTGCCACCGTGGGCACTTTGGCAGCCGGCGAAATCGTCAACCACTATTGCCAGTGGGAGAACGGCTATCTGCTGGGCGACTGGCAGACGTGCTGGTTCATCTTCGCAGGCTTCGCGCTGGTGGTGAGCGTGTGCTTCGCCTTCATGTTTAACCCCGGAAAGACCGTCAAGGCCGACTGATTACTATATGCTTCCCGGAAAGGTACGCCTGAAATTCCACTCCATCGGCGAGATTGTGGGCAGCGACGAGCTGGGCATCATCACCCTTGTCGACGAGCCCCAGGAGCGCATGCTGACCATCGTCTGCGACAAGGCGATGGCCGTGCAGCTGGAATTGCGTGCCAAGCAGATTCCCATCACGAAGGTCATGCTGCCCGAGGTACTCTCACAGGTGATGAAGCGCCAGGGGGGCATACGGCTCGAAGTCCTCATCAAGGAACTGATAGACGGGCAGTATATTGCGAAATTCTTAAACCCCGCCACCTACGACACCATTCCCGTGCGTGCCGCCGATGCCGTGCTGTTCTCGCTGGCAGCCGACGCCCCCATCTATATCGAGCCCGAACTGATGCAGCGGCAGAGCGTGCGTTTTGCCGAGGGCACCCGCGGCATCTCCATCCCCGTGAACTCGCTTTCCACCGACATGCTCGAACAGGCCTTGCAGAAGGCCATCGCCGAGGAGAACTACGAGCTGGCCTCGCAGCTGCGCGACGAGAAGAGGAAACGTGGAATCATAAGCTAAGAACCAGCCAGATGAAGGAAGCCCGCTATTTCTACGTGCCCGATGCTGAGTCGCTCAGCCAGCTGCCTGCCGAAGAGGCGGCCCATGCCGTCAGGGTGCTCCGCCTGCACGAGGGCGACGAACTCTTCCTCATCGACGGCCAGGGAGCCTTTTTCCGCGCCGAGGTAACGCTCGCTGCCGGCAAGCATTGTGGCTACCGCATCGTAGAGAAGCTGCCGCAGCAGAAGACGTGGAACGGCCACCTGCACCTGGCTATGGCGCCCACCAAGATGATGGACCGCGTGGAATGGATGGCCGAGAAGGCTACCGAGATAGGCTTCGACGAGCTCTCGTTCCTCAATTGCCAGTTCTCCGAGCGCCGCCAGCTGCGAGTGGATAGGGTAGAGAAAATCGTACTCGCCGCCATGAAGCAGAGCCGCAAGGCCTGGAAGCCGCGGGTGAACGACATGGAGGCCTTCAAGACGTTTGTCGAGACACCCCGTCCCGGGCTCAAGTTCATTGCCCATTGCTACGACGAGATACCCAAGACCGACCTCTTCGGTGATCTTCAGCAGGCTGCCGATGCCCCGGCGATAACCGTACTTGTGGGTCCCGAGGGCGATTTCTCCGTCGACGAGGTTCGCCTGGCCCTGGCCAACGGCTACCGCAGCATCTCGCTCGGCCAGTCGCGTCTGCGCACCGAGACGGCCGCCCTCGCCGCGGTCATGATGATGCAGCTGCGCATGCGTATTCAGGAACAGTAGTAGTGGCTTAACAATTCATCGCCATAACGCCATAACGATATAACGACATAACGACATAACAAAAAAAAGAAAAGTGAAAAAGATTGTTTCCGCATTCCTGTGTTTTTCGGCATTCCTGCTCTGCTCCTGTTCCAAGGGCAGCTATCTGAGCGTCATCCCCGACGATGCGCCGGCCATCATAGCCGTCGACGTAGCGCAGTCGGGACTGAACATCGATGCCGAGGAAATCGACACCACCCAGAAAGTCTACCTGTTCGAGACTTCCGACGGCACCTTCTGCCTGGCCGCCAAAAGTACCAATAGCGCCGACGGCTTCAGCATCCTGCAGGATAAGTGGGTGTGCGGCTATGCCGACGGCAAGATGCTCATCATGGGCCCCGTGATACCCGCCCAGCAGGAAGAGATGAAGAAGCGCATAGGCCGCCTTCTCCAGCAGGATGAAGAAGAGAGCATCATCGGCACCCCCATGCTTGCCCAGCTCGACTCCATCCAGTCGCCCATCGCCCTCGTGGCACAGTCGGCCGCGCTCCCCGAGCAGTTTGCCCCTTATTTCACGCTTGGTGCCCCGCGCCAGGCCAGTGCCTCGCAGGTCTGCATTGCCGCCCGCATATCGCTCTCCGACGGCGTGATGCAAATCGAGGGCAGCAACTTCTCGCTCAACAAGAGCATCGGCAGCGCCCTGGCCGACGCCAACCGCGCCTTCCGCCCGCTGAAAGGCACCTTTGCCAACGATGCCCGCCGCCAGTTCTTCTCGCTGATGATGAACGTCGAGGGCGGTCAGCTGCTCCCCATCCTGCGCCAGAACAATGCCCTGCAGGCCCTGCTCACGGGTATCAACACCGCCATCGACATGGACAACATCCTGCGCAGCGTCGACGGCGACATGGCCTACATGGCCGACAGCACGCTGGCCAACATCGAGATGAAGGCACAGCTCAAGAACCGCGACTTCCTGAAAGACATTGCCTACTGGAAATCGTCGTGCCCCGCCGGCACCCGCATCACCGACCAGGGTCCCAATGCGTGGCTCTTCCAGGGCACCGACCTCAGTTTCCGCTTCGGCGTCACCGCCGACAACCAGTTCTACGGCCGCCTCACGCGCCGTCAGTCATCCGATGCCGGTCAGGTCGTCTCGTCGGTGCTCGACATGCTACAGCCCTTCACGGGCCCGCTCCGCAGCATCGTCTATAACGTCAGTCAACTTAGCACATTACAACAAACAAAGTGAATACCATCCGATTCAACAACGTCGTGCCCCAGGTGTTCAGCGCCTCCGGGCAGCTCGATTCCGGCGTCTGGCAGCATGACATCCTCTTCGAGAAAGGCAAAGTGTATCTCGTAGAGGCCGACAGCGGCAAGGGCAAGAGCACCTTCTGCAGCTACATACAGGGCTACCGCCACGATTTCAGCGGACAAATCCTGTTCGACGATACCGACATCCTGCGTCTTCGTTCCTCCCAGTGGGTAGCCATCCGCCAGCGCAACATCTCGCTGCTGTTCCAGGAGCTGCGCCTCTTTCCCGAGCTGACGGCCATGGAAAACGTGGAAATCAAGAACAAGCTCACCGGCCATAAGTCGCGCCGGCAGATTGAGCAGTGGTTCACCATGCTCGGCATCAGCGACAAGCAAGACACCCGCGTGGGCCTGATGTCGTTCGGCCAGCAGCAGCGTGTGGCCATGATGCGCGCCCTGGTGCAGCCCTTCGACTTCATCCTGGCCGACGAGCCCATCTCGCATCTCGACGATGCCAACGCCGCCCTCATGGCCGACATCATGATGACCGAGGCCCGCAGTCAGGGCGCAGGCGTCATCGTCACCAGCATCGGCAAGCACATGCAACTGGATTACGACCAGGTCATAAAACTCTAAATTCTAAATTCTAAACTCTAAATTCTACACATGAATCTCGTCTGGAAACTCCTCCGCCGCCACATCAGCATACCCCAGTTCGTGGGCTTCTTCTTTGCCAACCTCTTCGGCATGCTCACCGTGCTGCTCGGCATCCAGTTCTATAGCGACATCAAACCCGTCTTCACGGCCAAGGATTCGTTCATGAAGAGCGACTACGTCATCCTGAGCAAGAAGATAGGCCTGGGCACCACCCTCAGCGCCCGCTCCCACAACTTCACCCCCGACGAAATCAGCAAGCTACAGCGCCAGACGTTCGTCGACACCGTGGGCACCTTCACCTCGGCCGAATACAAGGTCGAGGCCAGCATGGGCATCAACGGGCAGACCATCCTCAACACCGAGCTGCCACTCGAGAGCATCCCCGACGACTTCATCGACGTGGCCCACAAAGACTGGCACTACACCGACGGCAGCCGCGAGGTGCCCATCATCCTGCCGCGCTCGTATATCAACATGTACAACTTCGGCTTTGCCCAGTCGCGCAGCCTGCCACAGATCAGCGACGGACTCATTGGACTCATCGACCTGCGGCTCTACATCAAGGGCACCGAGTACAAGGGTAGGGTAGTGGCCTTCTCGTCGCGCCTGAACAGCATCCTCGTGCCCGAGGCCTTCATGCGCTGGAGCAACGCCACCTTCGCCCCCGGCACCGAGCCACAGCCCTCGCGCCTGCTGGCACGCCTCACCAATCCTGCCGACGAGCAAGTGGCCAACTATATGGAGAAGAACGGCTACGAGATGGAAGACGACAAGCTGCAGGCCGAGAAAGCCACCCATCTGCTGCGCGTCGTGCTCATGATGGTGCTCGCCGTGGGTCTCACCATCAGCATCCTCAGCTTCTACATCCTCATGCTCAGCATCTACCTGCTGGTGCAGAAGAACTCCGAGAAGCTCGAGAACCTGCTGCTCATCGGCTATTCCCCCTCGCGCGTGGCCCGTCCCTACCAGCTGCTCACCATCGGCCTCAACGCCCTGGTGCTCGTCATCGCCCTGCTGCTGCTCCTGCTCATCCGCAGCCGCTACATGGCCATGCTCAGCAGCCTGTTCCCCGACGTTCCCTCGCGTGGCATCCTCCCCGCCGTCGTTGCCGGCCTCGCCCTCTTCCTCCTGGTCAGCATCCTCAACATCCTGGCCATCAGAAAGAAAGTAATCAGTTTGTGGAAAAGAAAGGAGAAATAAAAAGAATACCCTCCCCATGGGAAGGGTATTTTCCTTTTTAAGTGGGGGAAGTGAATAGGGGAAGCAGATAGAGATATTAGTTTTCGCCTTTTTTCTTTGATTTTTTGGCGGTGTGGGGAAAATGATGTAAATTTGTGGCAAATATTAAATTCTAATGTTATGAAGATTGATTTTAAGAATATCGAGGAGACGATTGTGCCTAACTTCAAAGGGGGTG
>JAEEGK010013811.1_pt1 | contig 18134 bp, 3 predicted proteins | sample 8958771 | NCBI WGS metagenome assembly JAEEGK01 (sample SAMN16246547, study PRJNA631951) | gut metagenome | biome: gut microbiome; feature: rumen; material: SC-attached | host: Bos | place: Iran: Karaj | collected 2018-10
GTTACTAACGAGCCAACAGCCGTGCAAGGAGCATTGATTACAGAAAACGTCTTCGGTGCAGGTAAGGGTAAGACCGCAGACGTCAATTCTGCTTTGGTTACAGGAAACACCACGATAACGATGGCCAAAGGCTCTGTGACAAAGAGCGTCTATGGCGGTGGTCAGCTGTCGCAGGTGGGCGGCAACACGACGATGACAATCCGCGGCGGTACTATCGGTAAGGATAGAGAAGAAACTTCGACTCCGGGAGAATATAAATACTACGGCGGTGCTGAGTATGGTAACGTCTATGGTGCCGGTCTCGGTAGCGAATCGGGTGTAGGTTTCGGACTTGTGAAGGGTAATACCAACATTACGATCCAGAACGCAGTGGCCGATGCCGCTTGGGTAGCTGCGCATCCGGATGCTGGCAAGGCAGAAGGTGATATTCTGACTACACCCATCATCTACCATAATATATATGGTGGCGGTGCATTGGCGTCGGTGGGAACATATACCTATGACGAATCAAACGTTATCACAGGTCGCACCTCTGGCGGTACGGCTACCATCACCATCACAGGTGGTACCATCGGTACAGACGGTCATAACAACGGTATGGTGTTTGGCTCTTCACGAGGCGATATTGACGATCCTGCGTCGATTCACGACAAGTTGGCATGGGTTTATGACACTGACGTCACAATTGGTGCGAACGGCGCTGCGACTGGTCCAACTCTCCATGGCTCGCTCTATGGTGGCGGTGAGAACGGTCATGTCTATAACGATGCCTCTGTGATTATGTATAGTGGTACTGTTGGTAATCCGGCAGAATACTATGCATATCGCGGCAATGTTTATGGTGCTGGATGCGGTACGGATATGTATTATTCCACAGGTACAGAAACCCATAATGGCAATGGCGACAAATACAATCCTAATGCGGGTATTGTACGTCACAATGCTACAGTCGTCATCAATGGTGGTAATGTGGCTAACAACGTCTATGGTGCTGGTTCCATGGGTAAAGTTCTGCTGGGCAGTACGTCCGTCACCATCAATACCGATGGTGCCATCGGTGTCGATGGCAACCATGATGACGGTAACGTCTATGGTGCAGCCCGTGGTGAACTGGATTTGACAGGCAAAATCCCTGATGGAGATGATGTTATTGATTATTCCTCTGTAGTGAATTCCAACGTGACCATCACAAAGGGTACTGTCAAAGGTAGTGTCTATGGCGGCGGTAAGGCTGGTGTTGTCAATGGTGCAGTCACTGTTCAACTCAATGGCGGTACGGTACTGCACGATGCCTACGGTGGTGGTGCACTGGCAAAGACCAATACGGCATATGCTGCTGGTTCAGCCCCTGCTAATACTTATGTCACTGCCGTTAATCTGGCAGGAACTACGGTGACGGGCGACCTATATGGTGGCGGTCTGGGCGATTTAGCTTCTCAGGGCGATGGCCACACTAATGTTGCTGCCGACGTGAATGGTCCTGTGACGGTCACTGTTTCCAATGGTAAGGCTACGAATGTCTTTGGTTGTAACAATCTTAATGGTTCGCCGAAGAGCACGGTGACTGTCAATGTCACAGGCACCGCAGAAGTGGAAAGTGGCAGTGCTATCAGCAATGTCTATGGTGGCGGTAACCTTGCTGCTTACACCGGCAATCCGACGGTCTCTGTCTCTGGCGGTACGGTGACCAATGTTTATGGCGGCGGTCTCGGTTCGACGGCTATTGTGACAGGTAATACCTCTGTTACCATCTCCGGAGGCACCATCAAGAATGACGTCTATGGCGGCGGCAGTCAGGCCGATGTCACGGGCAATGTGAATGTGGTGGTGTCGGGTGGTACGGTCACCAACGATGTTTATGGCGGCGGTGCATTGGCCAATACGAATACTGCGAACTGGAATGGTGATGGTAGTTTGGAGTATGTTGAAGTTACAGGTCTTGTGGGGACAACCTACAGGGTTAAAGAAGTGTTCGAAGGAGCCGATGTTACAGGTCTATATACATACGATAGCAGTTCGGGAAATTATGTTTCAGCAACAGGTACAGCAGTATTGGGAACCACGTATTATGAGCGTCTTAGCGGTACACCCGTAGCAGGTTATTATAAGGATGCCTCAGGAAACGAAATGTACAACAAGGCAACAGACATTGCTGTAGAGGGTAAGAGTTATTATAAGAAAAAGGTTAAGGGTTCATGGGTTTCCACGCCTCCTGTCAACAATACTGATTATTATACTACCACAGTCAGCCTGACTGGCGGACTCATCGGTAATGCCTACGGTGGTGGATTGGGCCGTCAGGCTGCAGATGCAAAACCAGCTGTTGGCACAGAAGGTGAAGACGGTTATGTTCCGGCTCAGCCGGCAGTTTCAGCTATTGCTGCCAATGTCTATGGCGATGTTACTATAACCGTTAATGAGGGTGTAGATGACCTGACGAAAGGTGTGACATTCGTCCAAAGGTTGGAGCAGCCTGTTATTGGTGGTGTCCAAGTTATTACTCCCACCTCCGGTCGTGTATTCGGCTGTAACAATCACAATGGCACGCCAACGGGCAATGTGGAGGTTCATGTCTATTCAACCCGACAGGTTGACGATGATTTCAAGATCATTGCAGGACATGGTTCCAGCGAAAGGAAATATACGTATGAGATTCAGTCCGTTTACGGCGGTGGTAACCAGGCCGACTACTTACCAGCCGAAGGAAAGAAGAGCAGAGTGATTATTGAGGGTTGCGAAGATACCAGTATCGAAAAAGTCTATGGCGGTGGCAACTCGGCCGTGGTACCAGAGACCGATGTCTTAATCAAAGGATCATACGACATAGGTTACGCCTTTGGTGGCGGTAATGGTGACAAGCCCATCAAGAAGGCCGACGGCAAATGGTATGAGAACGAAGGAGCCATCGTCATCGGTTTGGCCAAGATTGAGTGTCAAGGTGGAAAGATCGGTCAGGTTTTTGGTGGCGGTGATTCCAAGGGCAGTTGCGGTAATACCAATGCAGTTACTGCAGAAATGAAAGATGAACATGGTAATCCATTATGTCCATTACGCATCACCCGACTCTACGGTGCAGGCAACAAGGGCGATGTCGCTGCCGTCAATATTGTCTTGGCTGCATGTTCTGGCGAGGCCATTGAATATGTTCACGGTGGCTCCTATAATGCCCATGTCACTGGCGATGTGCATTTGACTATCACCAGCGGTATTCTGAAGAATGTGTATGGCGGTAACGATGCACGCGGTGGTATTGAAGGCAACATTACAGTGGATATTGAGGAGACTAATGGCTGTAACCCCATCATCATCCAGAACCTGGTTGGCGGTGGTAATGAAGCACCTTTCCCCGGCACGAAAACCAATAATGAGGGTGTGGAGGTTCCTATTGGAACACGTGGAGCCATTACGGTAAATGTAAAATCCGCCACCCGTATTGACAATATATACGGCGGTAGCTTCTTGGCCGAGGCCGATGCGGATACCGAGGTTAACATCAATATGATAAAGGGCAACAAGGCCGGCACAACCGTGGATATACCCAAGGAGTTCGAATACATCCCCAACATGACTAAAGAACAGGATAATCCTGATGGTAAAACCATTCGTTGCCTGATTGACGATGCCATCGGTACTATCGGTAATGTATATGGCGGCGGTAACATGGGATTGGTCAAGGGAGATGCTACTGTTAATATCGGTGCATCTGATAATGTACAAATCATGGCACGTGTGACCGAGGGGGAGAATAAAGGTAAGATTCTTGATACAAGTGACAACGTATTAGATGTTGAGGACGGTAAGAATACCACAGCAGCCATTAAATACAATAGTAACACACCTCTGGGTGTACATATCACAGGTAATGTGTACGGTGGCGGTAACAAGGCCGATGTCACGGGCAGCACTTTTGTGAACATCTGCTCTGACCCCAGCACTCACACAGCTGTAGCAGAAGGCACAGAGAAGGTTACCATGGCAAAAGGCAGTGTTTACGGCGGTGGTAATGACGCAGACGTAAAGGGTAATACAACCATAAGGATGGCCCACGGCTATGTCTTTGACGGTGTGTATGGCGGCGGATTGCATGGTTCAGTAGGAACCGTTACCGAAAGGTTACTGCCCGCAGGACATGCCAGCCATGCAGGCTGCGTCGGCGGCATACCCACAGCCTATGCAGACAATACCGGTAAGTGTACGGTTGTAGTCAGCGGCGGTCAGGTAGGACCTGTTGAGACGGCATTGGCAACAGGCGGTATGAAGAATACAGGACGCTTCTTCAAGAAGACAGGAGAACCTAACGGCCCTGTTGACTATGGCTTCGTATTCGGTGCCGGCCGAGGCGAGGAGACATCCCCTGAAAAGGATGTGGATACGGACTTCCGTACCTACGTTAAGGAAACTGACGTAACCGTCGGCGGAACAGCATTCATCATGGCCTCCGTTTATGGCGGCGGTGAGAATGGCCGTGTGGCCAAAAACACCCACGTTAAGATTCAGGGCAACTGCCAGATCGGTTGCGGCGAAGGAAAGGTTACGGGCAGTGGAACACCGGCCGATCCATACATTCCTCAGCGATACACCGATGCTCAATGGTCCGGTGAAAATCCTGCGAACTTCACAGAATGTGCAAGCTGGGCTTATGAAGCCCCCTACCTGCCTTACGACCCGATGGCCGGCCCCGGGACAACAGATGCCAGCACAACGGGTACCGACGGCCATACGTACTATGGAAGTGTATTTGGTGGCGGTTCAGGTTACTATCCCCATGAGAATCCTGACGGTACCCATGAATGGCTCCGCTCTGCCGGACAGGTGAACGGAAATACGCTGGTGGAAATTACCGGCGGACATATCCTGACCTGTGTATATGGCGGTAACGAGACTACGGATGTAGGTACATATACCATGAATGCGAAAAATCAGATTGTACCTGTTGAAGGCACTGGTAAGTGTACCATTATTATGACGGGTGGTACCCTGGGAGTGCCCCGTACGGATGTAAACGCAAATAAACGCCCCGTGACGTGCTACCTGTTCGGTTCCGGTAAGGGTGACCAGCGTACCAGGTTCAATAACTGGACTAATGTGGCAAACACTACGGTTGTGGTGGGAGGAACGGCACGCATCTTCGGATCCGTATTCGGTGGCGGTGAGGACGGCCACGTCTTAGGCGATGCACAGGTATATATTGGCGCTAACGTAAGCATTGACCTGAATGATGACGGTGACACAACTGACCCGGGCGAGACGTTTGCGGCCTCAGATAACGTGAAGATTGGTACTACGGGAACATCATACGTGGACGGTAATGTATTCGGAGGCGGCCGTGGCTATAGCGGTACGGCGCTGACAGCCGGCAGCATCAGGGGTAATACCAGCCTGACCATCGGAGGCGGTACAATCCTGGGCTCGGTATATGGCGGCGGCCGACTGGCATCAGTAGGTATTGACATGACACCGGCAACCCTGGAGAACGGCAATCCCAATCCCTACTACGGTCTGCTTATAGATGATACGGATGAGGATGGTGACGGTACAATTGAGCCTTCTGAGAAACACGGCCATATTACCGTGAACATCACCGGCGGAACCATTGGTAACAATGTGGTTGATGCCAAATATGGCGGTAACGTGTTCGGTGCCGGCATGGGACGTAACACATTCCTGGACGGGACAATCAATCCCCTATGGCCTAAGCTGGCTACCTCAACAATAACCAATGTCACCATCGGCGGCACTGCCGTTATCAAGAAGAATGTATATGGCGGCGGTGAGTTCGGTATCGTACGTAACCAGGCTACCGTGAATGTTACAGGCGGTACCATCAACGGCAATGTATTCGGTGCCGGACGGGGCAGTATAGATTCCACTCCAAAGACTACCATCACGGCAGGCGGATACGAATCTATCCCAACTTTGTATTACACCTTTACACCAATGACATGGAACGGTGTAGTTTCCGGTAACACATTTGTAAATATCTCAGGAGGCTGGGTAAAGAGGAATGTGTACGGCGGTGGTGAATACGCGTCCGTGGGCCTGATTAACTATAATGTGAATGGCGAAGGTCAGGACTTTAACTTTGTAACCAAACATGATGACCCCACCAAAAGCTTTGCCCTTAGCTGGCCCTATGACTTCCAGTACATTGCAGCTGCGCCTACTGATGACCCGGCCGTTGGCGGCGGAACCATTGGCGGTAAGGCTACGGTGAACATTACCGGCGGGCGTATCGGTATCACGGGTAAGGACGTCATGGACGATACAGCTACTTCCGAAAAGGAGGATAACGGTGATGTATATGGCGGCAGTAAGGGTGTGGCAGGAGACCGTTACATCTATGGCTACAGTGCCAACGTGAAGGAAACCAGCGTTACCGTTAATTATCCAAGCAGCTCAGCAACGCCCGCCAACTACAAGTCAGGTGTTAGCTTTAGTACCAAAAACAGCAATGACTATGACTGTATAGCCGGATCCGTATATGGCGGCGGTGAGAACGGTCATGTTATGCAGGATGCGGCAGTTACCCTGACCAATGGTCTGATCGGACACGCCATTTACGGTGGCGGTAAGGGTAAGGATACTTACAAGAAGACACTGGACCTGATGGGCGGTGGCACTAAAGCAAATGCTGACGTATATAGTATCACAGCCGGAAAGGTCTATGGTACCACTAATGTAACCATGACAGGCGGTTATGTAGTCCGCAATATCTATGGTGGCGGTAACATGGCCTCCGTGGGTAAGGGTAACTATGCTGGTGGTGCTGATGATTACACAACTGGCTATGGCGAAAAGATTGCTGGTAACCTATGGTCTAATACCGACTTTACAGGTAGTGGTATAACAACCGTCTCAATTACCGGCGGTCAAGTGGGCTATATTGACTCAGACCCATCAAAGAGCGTTAAGGATAGACTGCCATACGGTAATGTCTTTGGCGGTTGCCGTGGTCAGGCTGCAGCAGAAGCCGAGGGTATTAATGTCAACCCAGATTTCTATGTCGGTTATGTCAACGAGACGAATGTCACCATTGGCGATGCTACTCATAGCCCACGCATCTATGGTTCCGTATATGGCGGAGGTCAGGACGGACATGTGCGTAGGGACACAAAGGTAACAATTAACAATGGTGAGATTGGTGCATCATATAACACAGCTACCGGTGCTATAAAGGCTCTTCCTGTTACTGACAACCAGTGGCTACACCGTGGCAATGTATATGGCGGAGGTTCTGGTATTGGGTTCTATGTTTTCGATTATAACGGTGATGGAAATACTTTCACTGATTCAACTGAGGGCGACAACAAGAATGGAGAATATGACGACGGAGAGGCCAGAGACACATATACCTATACTTATGGTGATAAAGAATATACAGCCTACGATGCTGGCTATAGCAGTTCTGCCGGTTCTGTAACACGTAACACCACGGTTGAAATCAAGGGCGGTACCATCCATCGTAATATCTATGGCGGTGGCTCACTGGCCAGTGTAATTCCCCCTGGTTTTGCAATGAGTGCTGCTCCCTATACAGACGCTGTTCATGGAAAAGCTTCAGTCAATACGCTCAATATCTCTGGCGGTCTCATAGGTTCTTCCGTTGACAATGCCCTTGGTTATGGCGGAAATGTGTTTGGTGCCAGTCGTGGTATGTATCACACTGACGTTAAAGCCAACTTCTATGCCCTCACCGCAGGGACGCAGGTGAATATCCTACCTAATGCCACACCGGCCAATAGCCCCACGATTGCCGGCAATGTATATGGCGGCGGTGAGTTAGGTTGCGTAAAACAGAACACAATGGTACAACTGACAGGCGGTGAAATTATGCATAACGCCTATGGTGGCGGTAAGGGTATAAAGGCCGATGTAGGCGGCGTCGCCGCCGATGTAGGCGGCGATGCCACCATCGAGTTGAACGGAAAAACCGATGCGGTCGGAAATATCACACGTGTTGCTAACAATGCCAGGGGTTGTGTGGTAAAACGCATCTTCGGCGCCAATGACCAGAACGGAACACCAAGGGGTCATGTACTGGTACATGTGCATGCCACACAACATGCGAACAAGACCAACATTTCAGACAAGTATGACAAATTTGTGGATGTTACTAAGATGACAAACGCTCAACACGATACCTATCTGAAAGGCTTGGCAACAACATTTGGCGTATCACTGCCGACAGGATATGAGGCGGCAATAGCGGACGAGACCTGGGCAGACGAGACCGGTAGTAATGAGACAGAAAAGAAGGCCAACCTTCAACTAAAGAAGGACCGGGCCTTCTATGAACTGCGAAGCGCTATTGCGGACAAGAAGTATGATGTGCTGGCCGTATATGGTGGCGGCGACCTGGCTCTGTACCAGCCCTATGGCCCGCAAAAGAACAATACCGAGGCTGATTACAAGGCTACGACGGAAAAGGCTGAGGTTATCATTGACGGTTGTGAGCTGACCAGCATCAGGCAGGTTTACGGCGGCGGTAATGCAGCCTCTACCCCGGCCAATCTGCTGAACGTTTACGGAACGCATGAGATAGACGAGCTGTTTGGCGGTGGTAACGGTAGAGACCCGTATATTAAAACAGACGATGTTGAGTATTACGGAAACCCGGGTGCCAACGTGGGTTACTATAACTTTATGGAATATGTAACAGACAAAGTTGATGTTGCCACAAACGGTGCCGGAACAGCCGATAATCCTTATATACCCCATAACAAGTCAGATGCCGGCACTCCGGAATACCGTCAGGCCAATTACGGATATGGTACCGGTATTGCTGAGACGAATGTAATAGGTGGTAGAATCCATACCGTATTCGGCGGCAGTAACGAGAGGGGTAATATCCGTGAGATGGCCCTGTCAGTATTCGAGACCTCGACGGAATGTCCTGTAACGGTGGACAAGTCCTACGGTGCCGGTAAGAATGCTGAAATTGACGGTGAGGTCCGCGTATCAATGGAATGTGTGGACTATATTGAAACTCAGTATGGAGGTGCTGAGAATGCGGATTTGCACAGTAATGTGAACCTGACCATCACCAACGGACATTTCGGAAAGGTATTCGGCGGTAACAACACCAGCGGAAATATCCACGGCTCTATTACAGTGAATGTGAAGGAACAGGGCTGTAAACCTATTGTCATTGAGAACTTGTATGGCGGCGGCTATCTGGCAGCCTACTCTGTTTACGGATACAATGCGGACAAGTCTCCTCGTACGAAGGAACAGTTTGAGACAGCCTATAATACCGCCCTGGCTGGTGTGGATAAGACTGACGAGAATGCAGTTAAGGATGCGCTGCTGGCAGCCGGCCTGTACGGACTCCCGAAGGAGCATCCCCAGATTAACATCATCTCGGCTACCAAGATAGGAAGCGTCTTCGGTGGCGGTTTCCAGGCCAATATGATAGGAAATCCACATGTGAATGTGAACATGGAGGAGGGATATGTCGCAGCCAAGTTTGTGGATGAGAAACCAACAGATTTCTCTGCTGGCGAAGAACATACCCTTATGGACAAGGGTGTAGCTACCAGCTACAAGTATTTTGTGAACCGCCTGGAAGCTGAAGCCGGTTCCACCAACGGAAAGGCTATCCTGGCCATAGGTACCATTGACAACATCTATGGCGGAGGCGAGCAAGCTGAGATTGACGGTGATACGTATGTGGAGATTGGTACGGGTACCCACCATGAGAAGGTTGACGGCGCTGAGGTACTGGTTCCCCTGAGTCCCTACCGTGACGTGGCCACTGTAATGAACAATGTGTTTGGCGGCGGATTGGGTGTTAACGCTACTGTAAAGGGTAATACCTATATCCTGATGGGTAAGGGTGCATCGGTATATAACCGTATGTATGGCGGCGGTAGCCTTGGTTCGGTAGGAACAGTAAAGACAAGGGCTTCACTGCCGGACGGTCATCCGTCTCATGCTGAATGCCTTGGCGGCAAGCCTAAGAGTTATGAAGAGAACACCGGTAAGTGTACTATTAATGTGACGGGCGGATATGTAGGTCCCTTCACTGTTACAAACACAGCCGGAGTGGCCCAGGTGATTACACCCGAGCCCATGACCATGCCTGATGACCACGGCTATATCTTCGGTGCCAGCCAGGGAAGACTGGAAGATCCCGCGAACAATGTGGATGTGGAAATGGAAGCCTATGTGAATAACACCGAGGTTACCGTTGAGAACGGTTATGTGGCAGGTCATGAGGATGAAGAGGGCTATATAACCAGGCCTCTGATTGCCGGTGGTGTATATGGTGGTAGTGAGAACGGCCGTGTACTGAATGATACATACGTATATATCAAGGGCGGCCAGATTGGTTTGGGTAAGAATCTGACTGCAGCATACGCTGAAAGCGCCTTCATTGACCCGACGACAACACTGGTTACCAATGAGAATGCCCTGGCTGAGTGCGATGCCTGGCCTTACGGAGTGCAGACAGATGATAAAAACAAATATCAGCCTTACGATATCCACGCAGGCGAAACGGGATACACAAATGGCGGGCTCAACCCTAAAGGTGATGACGGCCATACCTTCTATGGTAACGTATTCGGCGGCGGATCCGGTTACTTTGCCTATGCGAAGGCTGGCGGCGGTTACGCATGGCTCTCCTCTGCCGGTCTGGTAGAGGGTAACACCCATGTGGAAATCAGCGGCGGCCATATCCTGACGAACGTATATGGCGGTAATGAGATGAGTGATGTTACCGGAACCTGCTATGTGACCATGACGGGCGGTACCATTGGTGTACCGCGTACCCTGTCACAGATTGCGGCACACCCCGTGACCTGCTACCTGTTCGGTGCCGGAAAGGGTGACACGCGTGTCATCTTCAACAAGAGTACGAATGTAGGCCATGCGGATATTGATATATCCGGCGGAAGAATCTACGGATCAGTATTCGGCGGAGGTGAGGACGGTCACGTAAAGGGTAATGTGAACATGGCCATCAAACCCGGCGCCAAGATCGGTACCTGGGGTACCAGCTACGTGGACGGTAACGTATTCGGCGGCGGCCGTGGTCTGATTGGTGATGCCTACACCGCCGGTAACGTAGCCGGCAGTGTCACCCTGAATATTACGGGTGGTGAGATGCTGGGCAGCGTATATGGCGGCGGACGACTGGGTTCTGTAGGCTACGGCCTGTATGAGCCAACAGAAGCCGGCTATGGAAAAATGCGCAATGATGACAAGATGGACGACGGCTCAACACCCCCTGAAGGATGGTTCCCGAACGGACGCGGCCATATTGAGGTCAACATCAGCGGCGGTACCATCGGTAACAAGCATGAGTTCAAGTACATTGCACCTGAGGTGACGGGCGCTGCCCTGACAGCGGCTACCACCTATATGCCCAATACTATTCTGGAGAGCGATAACCGTTTGTCACACACCACAGGCGGTAATGTATTTGCCGGTGCTATGGGACGCCGGTTAAAGTTAGGCTCTGAGGAAGATGTCATTGCATATGATAGTATAAACTGGTGGCAGTTAGGTAATGTCAAGAGTACCAAGCTGACCATCAGCGGTGATGACACCTGGATTATGGGTAATGTATATGGCGGCGGTGAGTTCGGTGCCGTAACCGGTAACCATGAAACAGCTAACGCTACCAAGCCGGGTACCGAGATTATCATCAACGGCGGATTTATCGGTACAGAGATAACAGCAGGGGCAGAACCGGTAAGGCCCACTCCTGCAGTTCCTGCCGTTGCCACCCCCAATACGGTGAAGTACACCTTCGGCAGTGTATATGGCGGAGGATTCGGAACATTGGCAGAGCATGACAGTGTTACAGCTGAAAGGCTTGCCTACAAGTTCGGTGCCATGATATCAGACAGTACCTCCATTACCATGAATAACGGCTATGTACGAGCCAGTGTATTCGGTGGCGGTGAGCTGGCTGCTGTCCGTGGAAGTTCCTACGTCACCATCAATGGCGGTGAGGTAGGCCGTAACGAGGTACAGCCGTTGAGTAGCGCCAATCCCGGATACGTTATGTTCGGCGGAGCTACCATGGGTAATGTATATGGCGGCGGTAAGGGACAGAATAACAATACGCTGTTAGGTGTGGTAATGGGTAATACCAACGTTACCATACAGAACACATACGATGGTGGCGGCAACCTGACAGCCTCACCCAAGATATATCATAATGTATATGGTGGCGGTGCCCTGGGTTGTGTGGGTACGTATATCTTCTCTGACGGAACAACCGGTTTTATGGCCAACATCCCCAAGGGAATCCCCCTGAACTGGGAGGCCAACACAGGTGTTGCTACGGTCAACATCCTGGGCGGTACCATCGGTATCAGCGGCCGTGACAACGGTATGGTGAACGGTTCCGCACGTGGTGATATTGCCAAGCCGGAACCGACAGTAGTAGTCGCAATGCCAGGCACTAAGAAAGACCCCTATGACAAGATGGCCTGGGTGCAGAGAGCCGTTGTAAATATCGGTGCCAATGACGGCAAACCCGGTCCCGTTATCAAGGGATCCGTATATGGCGGTGGTGAGAACGGTCATGTGTTCACCCATGCAACGGTGAACATGAAGAGCGGAACTGTGGGCATATTGGAGGGTGAAGACTGGTATAGCTTCGGGAATGTTTCCATTGATGAAGCTGCGTGGATTACCCGAGGCAACATCTATGGCGCCGGTTGCGGTACGGATATGTATGACTCGAATGATGACGGAGTAAGAGATACTCACAATATCTGGGCAGGATGTGTAATTGGCAATACGGACATCAACATCTCCGGCGGATTGATTGCACAGAATGTATATGGCGGCGGTTCAATGGGTTCAGTCGGCAGAATAGATGAACCTAAGACCGAAGTGCATTCTGAAGCAAATAATGGATTTGCGTTCAGTTGGCCCGTTAAATATGTATATCAGCCTTTAACAGTAGTAGATCCTATTGAAGATACAAATACTACCGGTAAGACTACCATCAATGTTACCGGCGGACGTATCGGTACTACCGGTTCTGATAACGGTGATGTATTCGGCGGAACACGCGGTAAGGCCGGCGAACGTTATGGGATGGCTCCGTTTGCCAACGTCAGGGAGACTGAGGTGAACATCAACTATCCTGCTAATAAGACGCCTGGTGACGACAAGATTAATGTTACCGAGGAATCTGCAGGGAAGTACTCGTTAAGGTTGGATATGAGTGCGGAGAACGGTATTGCCGGTTCGGTATATGGCGGATCTGAGAACGGCCACGTATATGAGAACACCAATGTGAACATTACAGGCGGTTACATAGGACATGCCGTTTACGGTGGCGGTAAGGGTAAGGGTACCTATATACCCGCTGGTGAGACAGAAAAGGTTTACGACATTACCGCCGGTAAGGTTTATGGCAATACCAACATTACCATGAGCGCCGGACATGTGATGCGTAACATCTACGGCGGCGGTAATTTAGGCTCCGTAGGTAAGGGTAACTATGCCGGCGGTGCGGATGACTACTATCCTGCCGGATATGGTGAGAAGATTGAGGGTAATCTGTGGACCAGTGCATTTGATCCTGAAGAGGATGAAAGCAATACGAACCAGAAGGACAATGCATGGCACTTCCTGAGCAGCGGTAATACCTCAGTTAACATTACGGGCGGAACTTTAGGTTTCATGGCAACGGATGATACGAAGGTTGTAAGATTAAACGGGGCAGAAACCACATGGGCCAGCGCATGGGCCGGTGCGGATGAGACCACCCAAAAAGCACTGCTGAAGGTATTCTCGAAGGATGACCTGCCAACCGGTAACGTATTCGGAGGCTGCCGTGGTCAGTCAACAGCTGAAGTGACATCTCTGGTGTTTGATCCTGCTAACCCGGACTTCTTCTTAGGCTATGTTAACGAGACGTCAGTAACCATTGGCGACGCTTCCACAGGCCCGACTATCTATGGTTCGGTATATGGCGGTGGTCAGGACGGTCATGTCCGCCGCAGCACCAGCGTAACGGTGAAGAAGGGTTCGGTAGGCGTACCTTTCAGCGAGGCGAACAGGACACTCTTCGGTACGCTGGGTAAGACCGCCGAGGAGGAACTGGACAACCTGCAGTGGCTGCACCGTGGTAATGTTTATGGCGCCGGTTCCGGTATCGGTAAATATGAAACCGGTGAGAAGGATGATATGGATAAGCCTATTGAGGCTTACAGTCACTCTGCCGGTTCTGTAACGCACAACTCTACCGTGGACATTCAGGGCGGTACCATTCACCGTAATGTATATGGTGGCGGTTCACTGGCCAGTGTATGCCCCCCGTTAGCTGCTACAGCTGATGTGAAGCCTTTTGCTGACCTGACTGGCGGTAAGGGCAAGCAGTGCATCAACACTGTTACCGTATCCGGTACAGTGGGTACACCGGATAACTTTGTTCCCGGATTCACGTACACTCCCTTCTATGGCGGTGAGGTTTATGGTGCCAGCCGCGGTGATAAGACCCTTAATCCGGAATGGTTCAGCTTGTCAATATGGACGAAGGTACATATTAAGAAGGGGGCTGTCATCCGAGGCAATGTCTTCGGCGGCGGTGACTCCGGTAAGGTTCTGAAGGACAGCGAGGTGATTGTGGGAGAAGAGTAATAAGTCAAGAGTCAAGAATGCGAGGGATTAACCAAAAAAAATGGCGATTTTTTTGGTTAATCCCTTGCTTATTCGTAATTTTGAAACAACGTTTCGAAATTACTTTCGCTCGGAAAATCAAAAAAATCAAAGATTTATTTTGTTTTTCCCTCGCTTATTCGTAATTTTGCACCCGCATTTGCGATGTAGTGCCATAGAGAGGTGGCTACACGACAAACAAGTTTAACTAAAAACAATACAGAATTATGTATTTGGATTCAGCAAAGAAAGAAGAGATCTTCGGCAAGTTTGGTAAGGGTACTACCGATACCGGTAGCGCTGAGAGCCAGATTGCTTTGTTTTCATTTCGTATCAGCCATTTGACTGAGCACATGAAGAAGAACCGCAAGGACCACAGCACAGAGCGTGCTCTGACAGGTCTGGTAGGTAAGCGTCGTGCACTTCTCAACTACTTGAAGTCACGCGACATCAATCGCTATCGTGCTATCGTCAAGGCTTTGGGTCTGCGTAAGTAAGACGCGCAGCTCCGCTGAAGAAAAGGCTAAACAAGGCTGCAAACCCAATAGGGAATGCAGCCTTTCTTTTTTGAATTTTGAATTTTGAATTATGAATTATAAGAAGTTTCTTCCCGATGTACTGGCCATCCTTTTCTTTGTGGCCATTAGTATGATTTATTTCTTGGGTCCTATTCGTGATGGTAAGGTGCTGGCTGGTCAGGACCATGATGCGGCCATTGGCAGCGGTATAGAAATGGAGCAGTATCGTGCTACCCATAATGGTGAACGTACCCGTTGGACCAATACACTCTTCAGTGGTATGCCCACCTATCAGATGAGTCCCAGCTACTCCAGTACCGATAAGCTGAGTACCCTTGAGGGCATCTACCGTTTGGGATTGCCCACGGTGGCTTCATACGTCTTTATGATGTTATTGGGCTTTTATATTCTGATGCGTGCCTTTAACTTCCGTGTGTGGATGGCAGCCTTGGGTGCTATCTTGTGGGCATTCAGCAGTTATTACTTTATCATTATTCAGGCTGGTCATATCTGGAAATTGCTGACTCTCTGCTTCATCCCGCCTACCATAGCTGGTATGGTGTTGTGCTACAGAGGCAAGTATATGCTGGGCGTAGTGTTAACAGGTATCTTCACAGCTTTGCAGATTCTGAGCAACCATGTTCAGATGAGCTATTACTTCCTCATTGTGATGGGATTTATGAGTTTGGCTTACCTTATCGATGCCATCCGTCAGAAGACTCTCAAGCAGTGGTTCCGTGCAACAGCCTGCTTTGCCATTGGCGGCATTCTGGGTGTGTGCATCAACCTGAGCAACCTCTATCACACATGGGAATACAGCAAGGAGAGCATGCGTGGCAAAAGTGAACTGACGCAGAAGACTAAAGACCCCGCTGACCAGACCAGTGGTGGTTTGGAGCGCAGTTACATCACGGCTTGGAGCTATGGTATTGGAGAGACCTGGACCTTGTTGGTGCCCAACACCAAGGGTGGAGCCAGTGTTCCATTGGCAGCCAATGAAGAAGCTATGAAGCATGCTGATAATCAGTCCATGAGCGTTTACCGTCAGTTGGGCCAGTACTGGGGCGAGCAGCCCGGTACCAGCGGTCCTGTATATGTAGGTGCCTTTGTGCTTTTCCTCTTTTTACTTGGCCTGTTTATTGTTAAGGGGCCCATGAAGTGGTGTCTTTTGGCTGCTACTATTCTCAGCATACTGCTTTCATGGGGTAAGAATTTTATGCCCTTCACCGATTTCTTCCTAGATTACATACCTATGTATGATAAGTTCCGTACCGTTGCCAGCATTTTGGTTATTGCGGAATTCACCATTCCTCTTCTTGCCATGCTTGCCCTCAAGCAGATAATTGAAGATAAAGAGAACAACGTAAAAGTTTCAGTTTTCAATTTCCAATATTCAATTCCGTTCTTGTTAACGGCAGGTATGTGTTTCCTGTTCTGGCTGATGCCCAGTGCCTTCTTTGGTAACTACGTCTCTACCCAGGAGATGATGGGCTTGCAGGGCTTGACGCAAAATGGTGTTCCTCAGACCGTGGTGGCACAGTTGATAGATAACCTCACAGAGATGCGTCAGGCTATGTTTACAGCCGATGCTATGCGTAGCTTCATTGTCATTGTAGTAGGTACCTTGATTCTGCTTGTATACCGTTGGGGTAAGATAAAGACCGTTCCTATGGTAGCCTGCGTCATTGTGCTCTGCCTAGCAGATATGTGGGGCATCAACAAGCGCTACCTTAACGACAACATGTTCGTCACACCACGCAGCAAGGCTCAGGCCTTCCCGCCCAGTCAGGCAGATGAGCTCATTCTGCAGGATCCTGCCAAGTACTATCGTGTGCTGAACTTGACGGTGAGCACCTTTAATGATAATACTACCTCTTATTACCACAAAAGCATTGGCGGTTACCATGCAGCTAAGCTACGTCGTTATCAAGAACTGATTGAAGAGCACATCTCAACTGAGGCACGCGCCTTGCAGCAGGCTGCCATTCAGACCAGCGGAATGCTAGAGACTATCAATGGAGACAGCCTGTACCCGGTGCTCAATATGCTTAATATGAAATATGCCATCCTGCCTCTGAAGGATAATGGCAAACTGCCCATCATGAATCCTTGGGCCAATGGCAACGCTTGGTTTGTTAATAAGGTGCAGTATGTTGATGATGCCGATGCAGAGATTGCCGCCCTGCATGGTTTGGCTACCAAGCAGGTAGCTGTAGTAGACAAGAAATTCCAAGAGGTGCTGGGTAATGAGACACTGCAGTCTGATAGTACCGCTAAGGTAACGCTTACAGAATATGAAGCCAACCGCCTTGGTTATGAAGTGAACTCTCAGAAGGGTGGTGTAGTGGTCTTCAGTGAGATTTATTATCCTGGTTGGACTTGCACCATTGATGGTCAGGATGCACAGATTGCCCGTGCTGACTATGTTCTACGAGCCATCCGTATTCCTGCTGGCAAGCACACTGTTGTCATGACCTTTGACCCTCAAACAGTTCACCTTACAGAGGCTATTGCTTATGGTGCTTTAGCCATCTTAGCGTTGTTGCTAATAGTGTTTATTGCTTTGGAAATAAAGGAAAGGAAGTGAAGTTCTTTTCAGAAAGAATCAAAAGACATACGCTCATTTCTTTTCAAAAAGAAACTGAACCAAAAGAAAATTCTACTTTTCCCAAACCCCTTTCTACATATAAAGGGGTTTAATTGACTGCAGCAGCATACGCCGCCTACGTCAAAGTTTTGGTATGGCTCACAAGCTTTCGCCCTACGGGTATTAAAAGAAATAAAACATTCCGCACGAATGGGTCTTTAGAGGCAGACAATTTCTGGGAATCTATCAGAATAAAATGGTGTTTGAGCATAGTGAGTTCCATTTTATGATTCCCAGAAACTGTTTGCCGACCCATGAGCTCAGGACGTTTTTGGCTTCTTCTTTTGTTTCTTTTCATTCTTTCCCACTGAAGAAGAAAAGAAAAATTAATTTCCGACTGT
>JAEEGK010013813.1_pt1 | contig 18127 bp, 10 predicted proteins | sample 8958771 | NCBI WGS metagenome assembly JAEEGK01 (sample SAMN16246547, study PRJNA631951) | gut metagenome | biome: gut microbiome; feature: rumen; material: SC-attached | host: Bos | place: Iran: Karaj | collected 2018-10
AGTCAGGCATTTTTCCGCAGCAGCCAAATACGCCGTTGGAGTTTGCAAAGTCCAACATCGACTACAAGGGCAATTTTGAGGGCGAAAAAGGCACTACCGTCAATCTCAAAAAGTTTTTGGCGACGGGTTACAGCCCGCTCATCGCCGACGACGTTGTTGCCGCGCCATACGCCGTCGGCAATAAGTTTGTGGTCTGTCCCAACGACCCGCTCAAAAAAATCACCGTCGCATCGCCAAATCAGCCATTGAAATTGTACGACGGCCGTATGAACCACAACAACGGCTGGTTTGTGCTCAGGAGCGAATTGCCGGTGGAGCAGAAGGGCATTGTTTTGAAATGGACGATAACACCTAACGCCGAGCCGTCGTGGATTTACGCGCCTGTGGTGCAGACTTCGCAGGTTGGTTACAAGACATTGCAACCCAAACGCGCCGTCATTGAGACCGACGTCCGCGACAATTCCACTGCCGAGGCACGTCTCATAAAAATCACAGCTGACGGCGAGCAGACCGTCCTCCAACAATCTCCGAAATCGTGGGGCAAATTCCTGAGGTACAATTATTTGACATTTGATTTTTCGAGCGTGACCACGCCCGGACTTTACAAAATTGTCTATAAAGATAGCGAGTCCGTTGTCTTCAAGATAGACGACGATGTATATCAACGCGGCGTTTGGCAACCGGTCATCGAGTATTTTCTGCCGGTGCAGATGTGCCACGTCAGGGTCAACGAAAAATATAAGGTTTGGCACGACGCCTGTCATCTCGACGATGCGCTTGTGGCTGAAAAGGGCAACCTCTTTGACGGTTACGACCAAACGGACGATTTTCCGGGCGTTGTCCCCAATACCAAAAAAGCCGTCAACGTGGGCGGCTGGCACGACGCGGGCGATTTTGACCTCCGGGTGGAGTCGCAGGCCAATGAATGTTATAACCTCGCGCTCGCTTACGAATGTTTCAAGCCCGAAATCGACGTTACCGCCATCGACTGGAAAAACCGCGTTGTGGAGATTCATCAGCCCGACGGCAAAAACGACATCCTCCAACAGATTGAGAACGGCGCGTTGACCATTGTGGCGGGTTACAATGCGTTGGGAAGGCTTTACAGGGGCATCATTTGCAATTCGCTCCGTCAATACACCCTCCTTGGCGACGCTTCCGCAATGACCGACAACATCCCCGGCAACGACGACGACCGCCGCGTCTATACCGAAAACAATCCTTCCCGCGAACTCTCCACGGTGGCGGGCTTGGCGGCGGCTTACCGCACGTTGAGGGGTTTCAACGACACCCTCGCCAACCGTTGTTTGCAGATAGCGGAGAATGTTTACAATCAACACAAAGATGTGAAAGGCTATGCGTCGTTTGCAAAATATCAGGCTGACGCAGAACTGTTTTTGGCGACGGGCAAGCGTCCGTATCTCGACCATATTTTGACATTGACGGATTCAATTGGCAGGTACGTCGGATTCTGCGGATGGTATTTGACGAGGATTGAGAATTATTGCAAAGGTCAATTGAAAGACAAAAAATGTCAGGCGTTTTCCAAGGCGTTCCGCGCCGCGCTGCCGCAATATGCCACTCAACTCAAAACCTCCACATCGGAAAATCCATACGGCGTGCCTTATCGTCCCAACATCTGGGGCGCAGGCTGGGACATTCAGAGGTTTGGTTTCCAACATTATTTCTTGGCGTCGCAATACCCCGAGACGTTCTCCAAAGAGCCTGTCTTTGACGCATTGAATTTCATTTTGGGCTGTCATCCGGGCTTGAATAGGGCGTCGTTTGCATCGGGCGTGGGCGTGGAATCCGCCACCGTCGGCTACGGACTCAACCGCGCCGACTGGTCGTACATACCGGGCGGCGTGGTTTCCGGCACTGGTTTGATACGCCCCGACTTCCCCGAATTGCTCAAATTCCCGTACCTCTGGCAGCAAGTGGAATACGTCATCGGCGGCGGCTCGTCGCATTATATGTTTTTGGTGCTTGCGGCGGAAAAGTTGGGCGGCAAGTAATTGGCAATGTCATTACTGACAGAAACCTTACAAATCTTTACAAATTTTACAAATATTTGGTTTGTGGAGATTTGTAAGTTTTTTTATAGCGACATCAAAATTGTATTGGTATTCTGTGCGTTTTCTGTCGTATTAAAAAAATGTCATATCTTTGCAGTGTGAAAAATTTCATTCCGATATTGAGCATTACGGGTTCCGATTCGACGGGTGGTTCGGGCATTCAGGCGGATGTCAAGACTATTTCGTCGCTCGGCGGATATGCCGTTACTGCAATTACAGCCATCACCGTGCAAAACTCGCGGCAGATAGTCTCCATCCAAAATATTGACACAGAATTGGTTATGGCGCAGATAAAGACCGTCTTTGAGGAAATTCACCCCAAGGCGGTCAAGATTGGTCTTGTCTGCAACAAGGAAACAGTCAGGCGACTTTCCGAGGAGGTTATCAGGACTGAAAACATCGTTGTGGACGCCGCTTTCCTGAGTTCGCGCAATGAGCAACTCGTGGGCAAGGACGTCGCAAACGCTTTCATTGAATATGTATTGCCAATTACCAAAGTATTGATAATCAAATGCAAAGAGGCGGAGGCGTTGCTCAAAAACAAGATTCAGACGGCGGAGGATATGCACGATGCAGCCCTCAAATTTTTGGAGCGCGGAGTCAAGGCGGTATTGTTGCAGGGCGGACATTGCTCCAAGGGAATTTTGACTGATATTTTCGTTGATTCTCAGGATGTTGACAAGCCGATGTTTTTTACGTCGAGCGATACTTCGGGATGGAATTTTCACGGCGTCGGCGGCACGTTGTCATCGGCGGTTGCAACATTTTTGGCGAGCGGCGAGTCTGTTGCAATTGCCGTAAAAAAAGCCCACGACTACATCCGAAATTTGGTGGTTTATTCGGTGGCTGTTGATTCGTCCAATATCATCCAACATTTCCGCAATAAAAATGTAAGTGGCAGACACGTTGAGATTTACAACAAGATGATGTCGCTTGTAGCCGCGCATTACGTGGAGGCTAAGGACGTCAATTTTTACGCTGAAAAACTCAACATCACGCCGCGTTATCTGTCGGGTGTCATTGCAAAAGTAGTCAACGAATCACCCAAACAATTGATTGATAATTATATAACAAAAGAAATAGAAGAAACACTCTTATCTACGCCGCTTTCGTTGCAGGAGGTGGCTTACAAATTTGGATTTGTGTCGCAGGCGGCGTTTTGCAAATATTTTTTGAGGCAAAAAGGCGTCTCGGCAAAGGAATTTAGAAAGCAATCTGCCTAAAACCTCTCCAAAAATTTCCCAAATCGGAACATAAATTTTGTACATCATTGTGCCTGTCCTACCTTTGCAGCGATAAAAATTTTTAACCACGGAAAATATATAAACGGTCAATAACAAACTATGAAAACCGTTAAAACTGCTAAAACTTTTCGTGCTTTTTGTGTTTTGGTAGTTTTATTTTCTGTGGTTAGTAGATTACTAAAAATTTAAGTAAAAAAACAAAAATGGAAACAAGAGAAAATCTCAACAGGAATTTGGCACAGATGCTCAAAGGCGGTGTCATTATGGACGTTACGACGCCCGAACAGGCAAAAATAGCCGAGGCTGCGGGCGCGTGCGCAGTGATGGCGTTGGAAAAAATTCCCGCCGACATCCGTGCCGCCGGTGGTGTGGCGCGTATGAGCGATCCAAAGATGATTAAGTCGATTCAGGCGGCGGTCACAATCCCCGTAATGGCAAAATGTAGGATTGGTCATTTCGTTGAGGCTCAGGTGCTTGAAGCCATCGAAATCGACTACATTGACGAATCGGAGGTGCTTTCGCCCGCCGACGATGTCTATCACATCGACAAGCGCAAATTCAAAGTGCCTTTCGTGTGCGGCGCGAGGGATCTTGGCGAGGCACTCCGCCGCATCAACGAGGGCGCGACTATGATACGCACCAAGGGCGAACCCGGCACTGGCGACATCATTCAGGCTGTTAGGCATTTGCGCAAAATGCAGAACGAAATCCGCCGCATCAAGTCGCTCTCCGAAGACGAACTTTACGAAGCTGCCAAGCAATTGCAAGTGCCGTTTGATTTGGTGAATTTTGTGCACGACAACGGCAAATTGCCCGTGGTGAACTTTGCAGCCGGTGGCGTGGCAACTCCTGCCGATGCAGCCCTGATGATGCAACTCGGCGCGGAAGGCGTGTTCGTAGGCAGCGGCATTTTCAAGTCGGGCAACCCCGAAAAACGCGCTCAGGCTATCGTGAAGGCAGTTACCAACTACGACAAGCCCGAAATCATCGCCGAACTTTCGGAAGACCTTGGTGGCGCGATGGTCGGCATCAACGAGGAAGAAATCAAATTGTTAATGGCTGAAAGAGGAAAATGAGAATTGCAATTTTAGCACTCCAAGGGGCATTTGAGGAACACCGTCAGATGCTCCTTCGGATTGGAGTGGAGAGTTTTTTTATACGTAACGCCAACGACTGGCAACAACCCAAAGACGCGCTCATCATCCCGGGCGGCGAGAGCACCACGATGCTCAAACTTCTCCGCGACCTCAATCTCTTCGATTCGGTGAGGGACGCGATACTATCGGGATTGCCGGTATTTGGCACGTGCGCGGGGCTTATAATGCTGGATTCCAATCATTTGGATACGATGAATATCGACGCCAAGCGCAACGCCTACGGGCGACAGTTGGGAAGTTTTTTCACGGAAGGCGATTTCAAGGGCATCGACCGCAAAATCCCAATGACATTCATCCGCGCTCCGTACATCGCTTCCACGGGCGAAGGTGTTGACATACTGTCAATTATAGACGGCAATATCGTCGCCGCCCGACAAGGAAAACAGTTGGTGACTGCCTTCCATCCCGAACTCAACGACGATACTGCCGTCCACGAATATTTTTTGAAGATGATTAGCGAATAAAATTGGTCATCTTCCATTGTTCGCGTTTGGGCGGTTTTGCGGTGCCGGTTGCAAACTGCGTGAGCATATAGGCGAGGTTGTCGGCGAGGGTTCGCATAGTCTGCATACCTTCCTCGTCCTGAGCGACTTCGCCCGGTGCGCCGCCGTAGCCGATGTTCCAATATTGTGATGTTACAATCGGCATATTCAACATCTGAAACGCCATCTGCAACGCTTGGAACGCCGATGTTGCGCCGCCCCTGCGACATACCGTAACGGCTGAGGCGGGCTTGCCCTGCATATATTTCCCGGCAGAATATCCGAGCCTTTGCAATACCGACAATACCTGTCCGGCGGGCATTCCGTAATATACTGGCGAGCCAACCACGAGGGCGTCGCAGGTGGCGAGTTTTTCGGCGATTTGGTTGCAAACGTCATCATCAAAAACGCACTTGTCCAATCCCTTCGCGTGGCACTGTCCGCAAGCCACACAGCCGCGTACAGGGCGGTTGCCGAGTTGGAAAATTTCGCTTTCGATGCCGTTTTTCTTCAATTGCGATTCTATTTCGGAGAGCAACGTGAAAGTATTGCCGTTGCGTCTCGGGCTGCCGTTGAGTAGCAACACTTTGAGCGGTCTGTCGAGTCCCGCCGCCACACTTTCGGCGCAAGATGCAATAGCACCAACGCCCGACATTGAGATTGCTGCCGTCGCCGCCACTGCGCCAAGTTTCTTCACCGCTTCACGGCGAGAGATGTTGTTTGGTTTTTCATCCATAATAATTTTCTTTTTGTAATAATTGACGCAAGGAGCGGGAGAACGTTTAATTTTTGGAAAATTCTTTCTTTTTTTCAATCAAATCGCCGATATAATTTTTGCCATCTCATTTTTTCCCATTAAATTTGCAGAAACAAAAAAACATTCTTCACTATGCAGAGCAACGAACTGATACGCTTCGACTACGCCATCAAGAAACTCCTGAGGAACAAGGCCAACTTTGCAGTCCTCGAAGGCTTCATTGAAGTAATCTTGGAAAAGCAGTGCAAGATATTGGCGATACTCGAAAGCGAAGGCAACAAGGACAGTGACGACGACAAGTTTAACCGCGTTGATATAAAGGCTCAGGACCAAAACGGCGAAATCTTCATCGTGGAAGTCCAGACATCTCGCTATACGTACTACTTGGAGCGTATATTGTTTGGCGTGTCCAAGGCTGTGGTAGAGCAGGCGCAGGAAGGCGAAGACTACGGGAAAATCAACAAAGTATATTCCATATCCATTGTCTATTACGATTTTGGCGAGGGCGAAGACTACATTTACCGTGGCATCACTGAATTTCGTGGTGTCAGGAAGGGCGACATTCTCCGTATTTCGCGCAAGGAGGAACTCACCGAAGAAGAACTTATGCAAGAGCAGGGCAAAGACGCCGACAAACGCCGCCAATACAAACTAAAAAAACAGACTATTGGTGACATTTTCCCCGAATATTGCCTGATACGCATCAATGCCTTCCGCCCGTCGATTGCCAACGCTCTGGAAGAGTGGATGACGTTCCTCAAAGACAACAGCATCAACGACGACACCACCGTCCCTGGACTCGTGGAGGCGAAGGAAGTCTTGAAACGTTCCAATATGACCGAGGCAGAACTCAACATCTATGTCCGCCATCTCGAAGCAATGCAAAACGAAAAAAGCGCGACGCAATATTCATACGCATCGGGCAAAGTGGACGGACGTGCCGAAGGTCTCGCCGAAGGACGTGCCGAAGGTCTCGCCGAAGGCGAACATCAGAAATCCATCGACATCGCCAAAAAAATGAAATCCGCAAACCTTGATGTCGATTTCATTTCGAATATGACGGGGCTGTCAATTGCTGAAATCGAAAATATTTAGATTGTTTGCTTGGGAGTTTACGATTGTTTATTTAGTTGATAGTCAATAATATAAAAATAATTTTTTAAATAATTTTATATTATTTTTGCACAATTTCAACATAATTCCTAAATTTGCCAACGAATAGGGTGGCAAATAGTTGCGCCTGATTTCAAGGACGTTTTTATTGACAAATGAAATAAACTCCCACGCCCTTCCTTTATGTATAATGCTGTGTTTGCGAGTGTCCGGCGGAAAAAACGTTTTCATTAAATTATGAAAAAGAAATTCAGACTGCTGATACTGCTGACAGCGGGACTGCTGCTGATGATAGGCGCGGACTCCTGCAAGAAGGACAAGGAATACAAATCCACATTGTGGTGGATTGAGGACGGAACGGAGTTGTCCGAGGGGGATGAAGAGGATGATGCCATGCTCAACAAAGAAGATGCGGAACAGATTTATAATGAGGCTTTTGACATCATCAAGGAAAACGGTGACTATGACTTGGCAGTCAAAAAACTTGAATGTGCAGCGGAGAACCGTGTTGACAGTGCAAATCTCACACTCGCGTATATGTATGAGTACGGCGTAGGGGTCGCGCAAGACATCGAAAGGGCAAAAGAATACTATGCCAAGGAACTCATTGTAGGAGACAACGAATTTGCATCAGACAAATTGTCATCCTTGAATGACAAGAGCAACAACTACAAAATCGTTTTGCCAGAAGGGTGCAAAGCCAATTTTAGTAGTCTTGCTGTAATGTACGAAGATGTTGTTACCATTGCTAATGGTAATGGTACATTTAATTCCCTTTCAAATATTGTGACGGTAAAAAACTATGACAATAAGTTTGTAACCCTTTGTTACCGCCACCCGTCAGTAACTGGCGAGATAGAACTTAATTCTACTGAATCGGCAATTACCTTGCTTTTGGGTACAATCCCGTTTGCTTTTCAATTCGATGAAGATCTTTACAATCAAGCAAGAACTTTGCTGCTACAATTCGACGAAACACGTCAAATGGCAGATGAGATAGATAGACAACTCAAAAAACAAGGTTATTTTGAACTGTCTGCACTGGTTCCATATATGAAGGAGGTATATAATTATATGTATTCAACGTATGGTGGAGGTAATGGAGTGAAATCGTTGTCAAAAACCGCTAAAGCAGACAACTATACTGTGTCAGACTATACCATAGATGACGGCAAAGGCAATTCAATAACAATAGCAGAGCAAAACCGTAAGAAAAATGACATAGAAACATATTTTAAAAATGGCAGCTATGACGTAAAGAAGAAAATATGGAGCGTTACTTTAACCACAAAGAACTACTCGTCTAACGCGATTAAAGTTGTTCCTGGAACAATCGACAGAAATACCAATATTTTTATACCTAAATATAAGGGAGATATAAGAGTCATGAAAGCATGCACGGCGATGGATTTGGGCGGAGGTAGTCTTTCAGGAGCGATAAATACAATGCTAAATTTTTTCCCTATACTTTGGACTGCTTGTCAGAGATACGCATCAGTGGATTCTGATCCTTATGCATTTCATTCTCCACTCCATGATTTCTATGAAGCTTATGCAATTATGGGAGATGTTTTAAAAGAATACAAATATGAGTATTCGGGAGTGGAAGACGAAATCTTTGTTGAAATTTGTTCAAATTATGACGCAGTTAAATACGTATTTCCTAACGAAGATATATCTCTATATGCTTATTATATTTTGTATTATGCAGCAGTGCCAATATTAAATGCGCAGTATCTGGGTGTTGATAAACCAGATCGCAGCACCATTGAAAAGGTTGTGGACAAAGCATTGGATAAGACAATGCTGGATGAGGATTGGGTCAATGGTCTTAATAAATTTGTATACAGGAAACAATACAATGTATCAGACGATGATGCGCGAGAATTTTATATCAAAACCTTCTCCGCTATATATGACGTTACCTCAGAGGGCATTGGCGGGGAATTTAATGATTTCAACAAAATTACTAAACCGACTAAATTGTTAAGTTCATCAAATAAAATTGGAACAAAACTATGTGAAGGAAAAGATGTTCCTTGGAAGGATTATACCAAATTAGCGGAAACTTATGCTATTGATGGCGAAGATGATTTAAAAGATATTCTGGATGTGGTTGAAGGAGCGGAGAATCTAATTACATTTTTCAACGGTATTATAGATATGGTAGGAAGTGGTATGGACGGAGAATACCTGTCTTTTTGTGTAAGATTCAACATGGAAAAGGCTCCTCTTACTATCAAATGTACCCCTGTCACTATGGTGGCAACTGGTTATTCTGAAAAAGTTTATGCCTCAAGCAATAGAAATTGCAATATCATTATGTATATCAACGATAAAGAAGTGACAAGTATTTCCGAAGCTTCGTCGCTGTCATACGATCTTTCGCAATTGTCGTTGGGTACTTATAGAATTAAGTTCAAGGCTTACGATGGCCCTGATATTGTGGAAACCCAGGAGTTTATATGTGTAGTGTCTACTGGAAAAGACAGTGGCTCAGCTACAGTCCCTGACTTAGAAGGAGAGAATTTGTAAAACATTAAAATGAATCATAGAATGAACAAGATATATCAATTCATCCTCGGCATGGTAATGGCGGTGCTTGCCGTTGCCTGTACCGCCGACAAGGAGCTTGAAGATAACCTTCTGCAAGTACAAGGTGGCACGGTAATTACTGTAGATGCCTCAATGCCTTCCGACAATGCCACCAGCAAAGTAGGAATCAGTCAACAGCACAATTCTCTCAATATGATTGCCAAATGGGACTATGGCGACCATATACAGGTGTTCGTTTCTCAAGACGGTAGGACTTTTGACGTAGGTTATTCGGAAATCAAAGACATTTCTGACGGCAGAAAGACATGTAAATTTAGTTTCATACTGCCGCCCGAAATTAATGTTAAAAAGGAATATTTAGTAGTGGGTTTTTATGGCTTCAGTGGTACGCTCGACAATGGTATTATTACCATAGAAGCCCGCATGGAACGTGTACCGATCGAAGACTTTGCTGTTCCTGTGTATTTCATTGGCAGAGTAAGTGAAATGTCTGTAAATGCAAGTTTCAAGCTCTTAGGAGCATACGAGATACTGCATGTAACCAACAAAAGTGGGAACAATATAATATTCAGTATGAGTGGATATTCTTCCGACCATCCATGGTATTACGATGCATTGCGCTATACTATTGATTGCCGTAATATTCCTGATTTGAACCCGACGATAGCTTTTTCTGGTAACTTAGTTGGAAATTCCAAAACTAGGGCTGCTGCCATAGGGAAAAATGGAGGTACTGCTACCTTTGTCTCTTGGTACGAACCTAATGGAAATACAATCTCAAATGCCACTCTTTGGGCCTCTATCAGCAGCTGTTGGTCTGTATGTAGGAGTACTAACAAGAAATCGTCGAACACTGTCATTCAAAGGGGGAAAGCATACCATCTGTATGCAGTTTGGGACGGAGAGGAACTCAAATTTTGCAATCAGGACGGGAGTATAAGCGATGTCGTTACCAATTCTCTCACCATCACCGGTACCTCCGTATCCTCTGCTACCGTCGGCACGACAGCTAACGTAACCGCCACTGCCAACAAACAATGCAACATAACGATGTTTGTAAACGGTACGGCAAAAGCAACCGCAACCAACAAAACTTCATTGACCTACGACCTCTCGAAACTTTCGCCGGGCACGTACAAAATAAAGTTTAAGGCGCAAGATGGCACAGAAACCGCAGAGACCGAGGAATTTGAATGTAAGGTGACCGATTCGTTCGTTCCGCTCGCCATCTCTTGCAATCCAGTAGGTGTAGCCACCATCGGCGAAGTGACCAACGTTACCGCCACCACAAACAAAAGTTGCGACATTTATATGATTGTGGACGGCAGCACGTACACATATACAGAAGGACAGACGTCATTGACATACGACTTTTCACAGCTGCCGGAAGGCACTCATTTGATACAGTTTAAGGCTGTGCTTGGCAGCGAAATGGCGGAGACAAGGGAGTTCCAATGCACCGTATCTAAGCCGACGTTCCATGTTCAATTAAGGGCCTACGCAACCACATCAAGTGGCTTTGGTATGGTTTCGGAGGTTGAATATGGCACACTTGTAGAATTCCAAGTAAAGACTGACCAAAGGTGTTTGATGGATTTGTACATTGACGGCAAAAAGACCTATACATCTCCATCAATGTACGATGCCAATCAGTGGATAAGGATGTATGCTACTGACGAACTTTCGTCTGGTACTCATTCCATAAAAATAGCAGCTGCAGAACAATATGGCAATGCATTTGATGAAATCACTCTTGTTGTAAAATCAACACAGTGTTACGATTATGTTGACCTTGGTTTGCCATCTGGTATATTATGGGCCACCTGCAATGTAGGAGCTGGACATCCCTGGGAATATGGAGAATATCTTAATACGGAAGAAGACCCTGCAACTATCAAAATGGGAAGCGCATGGCGTTTGCCGACACAAGATGAATTCAGAGAAATTATACGCAATTGTGAACTGGTGTGGACTGATAATTACAACGGGACAGGTGTCAAAGGTCTTGTTGTTAGCAGTACGAAGAATAGCAATAGCATATTCCTTCCTGTTGAAGATGGACTCGTCGGCTACTACTGGTCGTCCACGAAGTACGAATTCCGTAGTGGATATTATTACTTCTTACAATTCTCTTATGACGGTTTTAGCACCGTAAATAATGCTCAACTTCGCGAAGGGCGCAAAGGATTGCTGGGGCGTGCAGTAAGAAACAAATAAAAGAATACAATATGAAAAACAATATTAACATCTTGTTTGTGATGTTTTTGCTCCTCCTTCTTTGTGGCTGCATAAAGAAGGAGACGGAACTCATCACTAACAATTCGCAGATAGAATATACCGAGATTACCGAGGCGTATCTTGGAGAATCCAAAGAACTCACCATCAAGGGCGACAACAATCTTTTTGTAAAGCTCTATATCGACGGACAAGAGGTGGCTAAAGATGTGAATGGCAATATTCGCTACAATCTTTCCTCCCTGTCGCTTGGCTCGCATAACATCAAGGTAGAATGTTATGTGGGTGACGAGTGGTTTGAGAAGTCGTGGACGTGCAAGGTTGTGGAGATGCCAGTGGTAGAAGAATATGACTACGTAGACCTCGGTTTGCCATCCGGCACATTGTGGGCGACTTGCAATGTCGGGGCAAAGAATCCGTGGGATTATGGAGATTATTTTGCATGGGGAGAGACTGAGCCGAAAGAGGAATATAATTGGCAAACTTACCAACATTCAAATGGGTCATACGACTCGTTTACCAAATATTATCCTGGCGTTGATAACCTAAACATATTGGAACCCATTGACGATGCGGCTACTACGAATATGGGAAGCAGATGGCGTATGCCAACAATCTCGGAATATGGAGAACTGCTGGAAAACTGTGAACAGGAGTATACCCCAAATTACAATAACACGGGAGTTGGTGGATTTGTATTTTGGGATGTTAATCACAAAGTTCATGTCTTCCTGCCTGCAGCTGGTTGTCATGACGATGAAAAAACTCATTACAACAGCTATGAAAATATCGTCAACTATTACGGTTACTATTGGGCGGCAAATTCTGGCGGTCGTTCTCATTTATTTAATCGTGGGGAAATGAGCATAAGTTTCGGAGCTGGAAGTGCCGGCTTTTATTCCGCTCGTTACATTGGTCAGTCAGTTCGAGCTGTCCGCAATAAATAATACTTTAATAATGTATCATTATGAAAAACATCAATATAATAATAACGCTTATAATCTCGCTGTTCCTTTTGGGTTGCGTCAAGAAGGACAAGGGATTTGGTGACTTGGTTGACTTGGAAGTAAGCGTTACGAGCATCAGCGAGGCGTACTTTGGAGAGACCTCCAACGTAGTAGTCAGCGCAAATGCACAGTGTAAAGTTAAGTTGTATGTGGACGACGAGGAAAAGTTGTCGTCCGCAAACGGCAAGATAACTTTCGACGTCTCCAAACTTCCTGTCGGCAATCATACGATAAAAATTGTAGTTGAGGATGCAGCAGGCAATTACGAAAAGTCGTTCAGATGTAAGGTCTCCCCAATGCGTAATAATAGTAGGTCTTTGCGCCTGATGTGTTCGCGGTTGACGCAAGCAACGGCGGGTATGCCAGCGTACATTGCCGCGCAAATCAACGTAGACGGCAGGATTACCGTGTCGGTAGATGGCGTGGAGAGACAATCGTCTGATACAAGGACGTTGGCGTACGATATTTCTGGGCTTTCTGTCGGCATACATCAAATCAAAGTAACTGCCGTCAGCGGTGACAAAAAAGATGCGCAGGAATTTGAAGTTGAAATCATAGAAAAAGAAAAAGTCTATGAAATCCCCAGACTCTACATCGACAATGTGGTCAACAAGACATTCTTGGGCGAGGCACTTGAAATCACCGCCTCTACCGACATCGACTGCAAGATAACGATTTACATCGACGGCACTGCAATGCGGTCTGCCAATGGCAAAACGTTGACGTATGATATGTCGGGTTTGCAGCTCGGCACGCACACCGTCAAATTCGTAGCGGTCAATGGCGACAAGGAAAAAGCACATTCGTTTGAGTTGGAGGTGGAGGAAAAGGAGATAGAACATGTTGAATACGTTGACCTCGGGTTACCTTCGGGATTACTTTGGGCAACATGTAATGTCGGCGCGGATAATCCGTGGGATTGCGGAGATTATTTTGCGTGGGGTGAGACTGAGCCAAAGGATTGGTATGATTGGTCAACGTATAAATATGGTTATGAGTTCGATGAATTAACAAAATATTGTTACAATTCGATGTCTGGTTACAATGGTTTCTCTGACAATCTGACTGTCTTGCAATCAGAAGATGATGCCGCTACTGTGAATATGGGCAAAGATTGGCGTATGCCTACCGGGGATGATTGGCGTGAACTAATGGCTAATTGCGAATTTGAATGGACATCTAACTATCTTGGTTCAGGTGTTGCAGGTCGTATAGTTTGGGATACGTATTCGCATACGACTCATATTTTCCTGCCTGCGTCAGGTTACCGTTTCCGTGGTATTTTGCATCATAATGAAAACGAAGAAGGTCGCTATGCCTCGTCGGAACTTTTTTTGCAAGATGGATTCTCTACTTTCCCAGATCAGATTCGTTCATTCGAGTTCGATTCCGGCAGCAAGGGCTTCAGTGCTTCTGCAAGCCGTACTTCTGGTTTATCAGTTCGTGCTGTCCGTCTCAAAACAGCCAACTCTAACACATCCGAAGAAACTTACGAAGTTCCCACCCTCTCTTTGTCATGCGTATTAAAAGCTATCGAAGGTGAATCAGAAGAAATCACCGCAAGCACCGTGGTTGATAGCAAGATTACGCTTTATGTTGACGGTGTTAATAAGCAGACTTCTACTACCAAAACATTATCTTACAACGTTTCTGAACTCTCAGTCGGCACTCATCAGATAAAGATTGTTGCGGTCAATGGTGATAAGAGCGACGAGTATGAGTTTGAGTTAGAAGTGGTTGAAAACAAAATAATCTACGAAGTGCCCACATTGACTATTAAAAAAAGCAACAATCAGACCTATGTCGGCGAACTCAATGAAATAACAGCATCTACCAGTGTCGAAAGCACAATAGTCCTTTATGTGGATGGCGCGGAAAAAATGTCAACTACAAACCGGACTTTGACCTATAACACATACGAACTTGAAGTAGGCAAACACAAACTCAAATTCATCGCTATCAACGGTGACCAAACGGACGAAAAAGATTTTGAAATTGAGATTCAGCAAAAGGTAATCGTCTATGAAGTTCCTCGTCTGACTGTTACCAATGTTATCAACAAAGCAATTGAAGGAGAATCCGCAATAATCACAGCGGAAACAGACATCTCCTGTCTAATGACACTCTATGTTGATGGATACCAGAAGGCTACATCAGATACCAAAACATTATCGTATAACGTCTCCAAACTCTCTGTCGGCACTCATCAGATAAAGATTGTTGCGGTCAATGGCGACAAGAGCGACGAGCGTGAGTTCACAATCGAAATATTGGCTCCAACTTACATATACGACGGCAACGCCACTATCCCTGATATGGGCAACGAAGATTTGTAAACGCATATTAAAACAAGAAGAATATGAATAAGATATATCAAATAATCTTCGGCATCATGGCGGCGATTTCGATTGCCGCCTGTGCCGACGACAAGGAACTTGCAGCAGAGCTTTTGCCAACCGAAGGTGGCACTATGATTACAGTAGATGCCACAATGCCAGGAGGCAAGGCTGTCAGCAAGGTCGGACTTGTACAAGAGAACGGCACATTCGACGTAACTACTCGATGGCAGAATGACGACGAAATCCAATTGTTTGCTTATCAGGATGGCAAAAGCTATTCGATAGGCAAGGTGTATGTCACGAATATCACCTCCGACCACAAGGGCTGTTCGTTCAGTTTTGAACTGCCCAACGGCATCAATCCCAAAAAGACATACAATGTTTTTGGATTGTGCGGCATAGAAGGCACAATCGCTAACGGTGAGATTGCTATCGACGCGCCGATGAAGCGTGTGCCGCTCTCATCGATGAAAGTACCGTGCTATTTTGCAACGCAAGCGACATCCACCAGTATAACGGCAAATTTCAAATATATTGGCACATACGAAATATTGCATATTGCCAACAATACAGGAAACACAATCTCGTTTACCCACAATGGCTATACCGCAGAATCTACGTGGTATAATAGTGGGATGCGCAATACGTTGCAGTGCAGCAATGCATCGGGCGCGATGTCTTATTCTGGTAAAACAGCCACACCGACAGTACAAAAGGTCGATATTCCACGCGGAGAGACCGCCTCTATTGTTTCGTGGTATTATCCCAATGGCAACACAATCTCGAATGCCGTTCTCAATGCTACAATTGACGGAAACAATGTCAAGTCATCCAACACCAAATCGTCAAACACCGTCATCCAAAACGGCAAAGCGTACCACCTGTATGCAATTTGGAACGGCAAGACCCTCAAATTTAGTGACAGGAATATGGAGGAAGAGCCCGACCCGCAAACACAATACGAATACGTCGACCTCGGTTTGCCATCCGGCACACTCTGGGCGACCTGCAATGTCGGTGCACAGAATCCGTGGGATTACGGCGATTATTTCGCGTGGGGCGAGGTTCAACCGAAGGATTATTATGATTGGGATACATATAAGTATTGCGAAGGTACAGGATACACAATGACCAAATATTGCAGCGAAAGCGATTATGGTCACAATGATTATACAGACAACCTTACCGTCCTCGAAGCACAAGACGATGCCGCAACTGCCAACTGGGGTCGCGACTGGCGTATGCCTACGCAAGCAGAGTTTCAGGAGTTGTACGATAATTGCGATTGGGAGTGGACTGACGATTACAATGGCACGGGAGTAGCTGGGCGTATTGTAAAGAGCCGTAGTAACTCGAATTCGATATTTCTCCCTGCCTCGGATATAAACTTCGCGGGTTCCTACGGTTACTACTGGTCGTCGTCGCTCCTTACGGACGTCCCGAACCGCGGGCGCGACATCTTCTTCGACTCCGACGACGTGTATACTGACGATTGGTTCCATCGTCGATACGGTCAGTCGGTTCGCGCCGTGCGGCGCGAAAAAGCCGAACCAGTAAAAGTGGAAATAGAAATGATAGACCTTGGCTTGCCATCCGGCACACTCTGGGCAACCTGCAACGTTGGCGCAAAGAATCCGTGGGATTACGGCGATTATTTTGCGTGGGGCGAGACAGAGCCGAAAGATTGGTATGATGATGACACATATACTTTCAGTGACAATACCACTACGCTTGACGCATTACACGATGCTGCTACTGCAAATTTGGGCAGCAGTTGGCGTATGCCGACAAGAGAGGAGTTCCAGGAATTGCTCGACAATTGCAAAATCGAATGGACGGATAATTATCAAGGCACGGGTGTTTCCGGTAGTATCGTCTGGGATACGTATGCGCATATGACGCATATTTTCTTTCCCGCGTCAGGCTACAGTAGCAGTGGTGACCTCGATTACGCTGGTTCCCGTGGAAGGTATTGGTCGTCATCACTTTTCACAGACAACCCAAAATGTGCGTGGCAGTGCTATTTCAGCAGTATTGTTTATTCGAACTACATGGGGCGTATATATGGTATGTCGGTTCGTCCGGTGTGGTGCAAGCCTTTTGACAATCCTATTGAAACTTCCAGCTCTGTGTCGAATATTACAATCGAAAGGAAATATTTAGTTCATTGGAACAATAATTATTGTTCTCCTGATTTCAAGATAATTTTCGACAATGATAAACATGGTGTTCGCATCGGATATGATAACGAACATTATGTCGGTGCATCGGGTTTGATACTATATGCTGCTAATGATGTTGATAGAATATTTGATGAAGAGCTGTATGGACAATGGAATATGGGTTCTGTATTGACGGACGAGTGGGTGAATGAAAAAATAGTATTCACCTCCGATGGCAATGTAGCATACTATCAAAATGGTAGTTTGCTCTTGTCTGAGTCCGTATCGGTATTGGGAATCAAAAATGCAAAGAGTATCAGATTCGATTTCAATCCATACGGCTGGTGGACGGGGCATTACCATTATATGGACGATTTGAAAGTGACTATTAATGGCAAACTTGTAATTGATGATACATTCGATTATTTCGATTATAATGTATGGGAAGAGCCTGTCAACCCCGACGGCGTAAAAACAGAAGACGGAATTATGCGTATGGAGCAAAACCGAACAGACCAAGACTACCACTTGCGCAGCAAACCAATTAGTTTGGTGGGGTATTAATACCAGATTCATCTCAAAATAGTTTTAGGCGAGGACTTTCAGATTGGATAGTTCCTCGCCTTTTTTATCTGTATGAATGTTGTTTTTATTTTGCCATCTCATTTTTTCCCATTAAATTTGCAGAAACAAAAAAACATTCTTCACTATGCAGAGCAACGAACTGATACGCTTCGACTACGCCATCAAGAAACTCCTGAGGAACAAGGCCAACTTTGCTGTCCTCGAAGGCTTCATTGAAGTAATCTTGGAAAAGCAGTGCAAGATATTGGCGATACTCGAAAGCGAAGGCAACAAGGACAGTGACGACGACAAGTTTAACCGCGTTGATATAAAGGCTCAGGACCAAAACGGCGAAATCTTCATCGTGGAGGTCCAGACATCGCGCTATACGTACTACTTGGAGCGTATATTGTTTGGCGTGTCCAAGGCTGTGGTA
>JAEEGK010013819.1_pt1 | contig 18125 bp, 20 predicted proteins | sample 8958771 | NCBI WGS metagenome assembly JAEEGK01 (sample SAMN16246547, study PRJNA631951) | gut metagenome | biome: gut microbiome; feature: rumen; material: SC-attached | host: Bos | place: Iran: Karaj | collected 2018-10
TCTTCTGGTTTTTCTTCTTTATTTTCATCTTTTTTTTCTTCTTTTGTTTCTTCTTTGTTTTCTTCTTTTGTTTCTTCTTTTTTTTCATCTTTTGTTTCTTCTTTGTTTTCTTCTTTTTTTTCTTCTGGTTTTTCTTCTTTTTTTTCTTCTGGTTTTTCATCTTTTTTTTCTTCTGGTTTTTCTTCTTTTTTTTCTTGATTAACTTCATCTTTTTTTTCATCTAAACCTTCATCTTTCTTTTCATCATTTTCCTCATCTTTCTTATCATCATTTTCATCATCTTTTTTATCATCATTTTCATCATCTTTCTTATTATTTTCATCATTTTCATCTTTTTCTTTTTCTTCTTCCTTAACATCTTCATCTTTCATATTAAGTAATTTATTCATATTCAAACCATTTTGAGAGCATAAAATTTCACAAGCATTAAAAGGATATTTATGACCAATCATTTGATCATCTTCAGAAGGCATTTTTGTACAATAATCAATTAATTTTTTAAGAGAATCTTTTTGAAGACTAAAATAAAAAATTAAAAAATAATTACATATCTGCTAATTGAGAAGATGAATTATTTTTTAAATCAGTTACTGCATCATTTGATTCTAATAAATCTTCTACTGTTAATGTCCCTTCTTCTTTTTTTTCTAAAAGAGGATCTAAATCTAATGCTTTCATGAAACTAATTTTTAATATGGTAACTTACTATGGAGTGTAGAACATTTTTTTTTTTAAATATTTTTTGAATTTTTTTTTGAGATTTTATGATTGATTATAATTATTTTTTTTAAAAATAAATTATTTTTTTATTTTTTTAATAAAATAAAAAATAGTAATAACTTAAAAAGAAAAATCGAATAAAAATAAATTAAAAATTACTTTTAGATAAACTCATTTTTTCAAATAAATTTAAAATACAAAATCTAATTAAAAAAGCAAAAAAAAAAAATAATATAAACATAAAAAATATTACAAAAAACCTTATTTAAAATAAAAAAATCAAAATTTAATTATCAATTAATCCAATAAAATAAAAAAAAATAAATTCAAATGAAGTTCAATAATAAATAAAAAAATTATATATAATTTTAAAAAAAAAATGAATTCAAAAATTGACAAAAACTCAGCATACCCAAATGACATGAAATACTATGAAAAAATCCGAATAATAGGAAAAGGTTCATACGGAGTAATATTTGAAGCAATAATCACAAAAGGACCTCACTTAGGTGAACATGTAGCAGTAAAGCAAATAAACTTAGATAACATAGAAGATAGAAAATTATCATATTTAGGAGTAAGAATAAATTATATAAAAATATAAAAAAAAAAAAGAATGAAATAACAATAATGGCAAAAATGATTCATCCAAATTTAATTCGTTGTTACATAGCAATAACAAAAGGCAACACATTAAATATAGTAATGCCTTTAATGTCATATGGTGACTTATCAATAATAATGTCATTTAAATTTTCTCATGGTCTTCATGATGAAATAGCAATAGCAACAATATTTAAATCATGTTTAATAGCATTAGATTGTATGAATTCTCATAAATTTTTTCACAGAGATATAAAAGCATCTAATATATTTTTTGCAAGTGATGGTTCTTGTCGTTTAGGTGATTATGGTATATCAGCATCAATTAAAAAAGGTGGTAATGATTCTTATGTTGGAAGTTTATGTTGGATGGCTCCTGAAATTGCAATGGGAATGTCTTATGATTATAAAGTTGATATTTGGAGTCTTGGAATTACTGCTATTGAAGTTGCTTGTGGAAAACCACCTTTTATTGGTTTAAGTCCTTTTGAATTTACTAAAGCACTTGTTGATGGTCCTTTACCTACTTTAGATGATAAAGTTTATAATTGGAGTCAAGAATTTAAAGATTTTGTTAAATCTTGTCTTGTTAAAGATCCTAATAAAAGACCTAATGCTAAGGAAGTTTTAGAAATGAATAAAACGTTTTTTGATAAAGCAAAGGATAAAGATTATATTTTGGAAAATGTTCTTAAAGGATGTTTAACTGTACAGGAAAGAGTATGATATTTTTTATTTTATTTTATTTTTTATTTTATTTTATTTTTAGTTTCCACATACTATTGAGAATAAAAAACAGGAAAAAAAGAAAAGGAAAGAAAAAATTAATTGGAATTTTGATGGGAAAGTTAATGTAGAAAGTCAAGATAAAAATATGGAGAATGATAGTAAAAATAATAAAAAAGATGATGATAAATTAGCAAATGATATAAATGGAATGTTTAGTGGACTTAATGAAGTTGAAGGAGATGAAGGTTTGTAATTTAAATAATTATATTTTTAAAGAAAGTAAGTTTGAAAAATATAAGAATTTATTATTAATAATATATATTAATTATTTTTATATAAATTTATTTTTTTTTATTTTTTTTTTTTTTGAATGTCTGAATTGTTTTTACAAAATGAAGATAATTTAAATGCACTTATTGTAAATTTTAATAAATTAATTAAAAGTTTTTCTATTTTATCAAGAGATAAAATTGAAAATGCATTAATTACTGCTAATTCTATGATGAAAGAAGGCGAAAATAATATTAAAATAATGGAAGAAGAAATAAATAAATTAAATCTTCATAAACAATTAGGAAAAAAATTAAATAATTATAAACTTGAATTTCAAAATTTACAATTAAAATTTAAGGAGAGTCAAGATAAATATATAAATAAAAAAGCAAATAATGTAATTAATTTAGGAAATGATGATGAAAATATAAATGATGATAATAAAAAAACACAATTATTAACAGAATTATCTAATAATTTAAAATCAGAAGTTGAAAATAATTTAAAATCTAATTATAATGGGAGTGAAATTAGTAATAATAATAATAGTGAAATTATTGAAAAAGTACAAATTCAAGAAAAATTAAGTAATGATAATTTAAATAATTCTTTACCTGATATTGATTTAAATATAGGAAATAAAAGAAGAAATAGAAGATTAATTAAAATTTTAATTATTATTGCTATTTTTATAATAGTATTTTTAATTGGTTTTTTTACATTATATTTAACTAAAGATAATAAAAATAATCGAAATAATAATATTCAATAAAAAAATAAAAAAAATAAAAATTATTTTTCAATGACCACAAAATTAATATACTATATTAAATAATTAATAAATATATTAAAAAAATATATATATTTTTATTATATTTTTAAAAAAATATTAAATAAAATAATAATATTATTGTATTTATAAAAAAATAAATATTAAAAATCTAAAAATTTGAAAAAATTATGAAATATCATCTTTATCAATTAAAGAACAAATAAATAAATTATGATTAGCTTTAAAAGTCATTTTATCTTTAATTAAAGTATCTTCAAAAGCATAAATCCAAGTTCCATTAGTAGAATTTTTAACATTTCCTTCTTCATTAATAGTCCCATCAATAATAAACCATTTTTCATTTTTAAAATCAATAGTACAATGAACTCTAGAAAGCATATTATCATCAATTAATATTTCACAATCTTGACTTCTTCCAATTGTAATTGGACTTTTTTCAGGTAAAAAAGACACAATTCCATGTTTTATATCACCTGAAAATATTTTAACATTTAACATATTATCATAATTTTCATTATTTTTATTTGAATAATTTTCACTTAATAAAATTTCATCTTCTAAACCAATTGTAAATACAATATAATTTTCTCCTATATTTAATAAAAAATTATTTTTTATTTCTATCCAATTTATTATTTTAATAAAAGTACCAAATCCATGTCCTAAATCTTTTATATAATAATTTAAATCAAGATAATTAAATTTTATTTGGAAATGTTTACCAAAAAATCTTTCATCACATTTATCTCCTTTTGGTTCTATTATATAATCAATTGATGTTTTATTTTTATTTTTATTTTTATTATTATCTTCGTATCCAAAGTATGTTATTCCATCTTTTTCTTCTCTTTTACTTTCTGTTAATCCTAAGGGATTTATTATTAAACAATTCCCTTTTGGTTCTATACTCGAACTTATTATTTCTATTTTTAATATTTTACTTTTATCCATTACATCTTTTATTCTTTCTATGTCATTTTTTTCTTCATTTAATAAATTTTTTATATTTTCATCCTTTTCAAAGTTTAAATTTGGAGTTTTTAATACATGATTTTTTATGTCGTCTATATTTTCTGAATCTGTAATTAGTTTATTTGTGTTTTTTTTTTTGTTTGTTTTCATTTCATTTTTGTCTTCATATTCTTTATTTAATAATTTACAACAACACTAAATATTAATATTTATTTACATTTCCATTTCCCATTTTTTATTTATATTTAGTAAAATAAATAAAGGATAAAAGTATAAATTAAAATAAAATATGAATAAAAATATGATTTTAAAAAAAAGGATTTTAAATCATTTCTTCAAAATATTCGTTAATAATGAAATTAAGCAAATTTAAATAAATAATATATTAAAACTGAATAATTAAATATATATAATAATTCTTAATTGATTTTATTTATAAATAAAATTTAATAATATAAATGATAAATTATTTTAATTTTTTTTCAAAAAGAAATAATATTTATTTATTAATTTAAATTTTTTAGTTAAAAATATTAAATTAAGTAAAAAGAAAAAAAAAATAACCATCCTAAATTTTAATAAAAAACAAAATATCTATCTTTAAATAATTTAATTTAAAAAATTAATAAAAAAAAAATTAAACCAAATGAAAATTTTCATATCAATAATTACAATAATAATATCATATTTCTCCATAAAAAAAGCATCAAAATTTTTAATAACCACAAAAAATAAAATGTTACCAGAATATGATTCTTCAAATTTTGTAGACATAACAACAATAATCCCAGATATATTATTAGATATTCGTTATTATTCAACATATAATTTTGTAGGTGAAAGAATAAATGGATATAAAGAATCAATAGCATTAATGACAAAAGAAGCAGCAAACGCTTTAAAAAAAGCAAGTGATTATTTAAAAGAAAAAGGTTATTTAATAAAAATATATGATTCATATCGTCCTCAAAGGTCAGTTGATCATTTTGTTAATTGGACAAAAAATAATGATACAAAAATGAAAAAATATTTTTATCCTGATTTAGATAAAAAAGATATTATACCAAAAGATTATGTTGCTTCAAAATCAGGTCATTCAAAAGGAAGTACTATTGATTTAACTTTATTTGATATGAATAAAGGTAAAGAGATTGATATGGGAAGTACTTTTGATTTTTTTGGTGAAATTTCTCATCCTAATTATACAAATATTACTAATGAACAAAAAAAAAATAGACAATTTTTAATTGATTCTATGAAATTATTTAATTTTGAAGTTATTGATACTGAATGGTGGCATTTTTATTTAAAAAATCAACCTTTTCCTAATACTTATTTTGATTTTGAAGTTTCTAGAGAAAGTTTAAAACAAAATAAAGAAAGTGGAAATTTTTGGTTATATTTTTTTAGTTATTTTGGAATTTTTATTATTGGTTTTTTGGTTGGATTAGGTATTTTTTATTTAAAAATAACTAAAAATAAAGATGAGAAATTGTTAAATTAAATTTATAGAATTTTTTTTATTTAAAATTTCCTATATAAAAAATAAATAATTTCTTTATTTATTTTTACTGTTATTAATATATTTATTATAATTGAATTAAAAATGTCTACAGATAAAATAATAAATGAAAATGTTTCTTTTTCAAAAGCTCAAAAAGATTTAATTGAATCAATTATTCAAAATGAACTTTCTGATTTACTTATAAACTTTGAAGAAACTTTAAATAGAAAGATATTTTTTTTAGAAGATAAATTAAAAAAATCAATTGAAGAATTTGATAATAAATTAAATGAAATAAAAGATAAAAATAATATTTTTACTGAACAAGTTCATTCTTTTAAATATCTTGAAGAAAAATTAACTTCAATTGAAAAAAAAACAAATAAAAATACAGATGATTTAATAAAGTATGATGCAAAATTTACTTCATTAAGAAAAGATTTTTCAGAAGCATGTTTTAAATATGATAAATTATTTCTTAATAATTTAACAATTCCAGGTTTAATTGGAAATTCATGTAAATTTAAAAACATAAAAGAATTTGTTGAATTTTCATTAAATAAATTTTATCAATTTGAACAATGTAAACAAAAACAAATGGCTTGTATGACAAGTTTTAAAGATTTTACAGAAATGAAATTTGGAAATATAATAAATGATGTTAATAAATTTAAAAGTCATAATTATGATTATATTGATGAAAAAGTAAATGATGTTAAATCTTTTATAACTGAACAAACAAATCTTATACATGATAAATTTCCAGATATTAAAGCAGAAAATACTTATTTTCAAAATAATATTTTGGATCAAATTAAAAATATTAAAGAAGAAAGAAAAGCTTTACAAGAAACTAAAAATGTATTAGTACAAGAAATTGAAAATACTTATAAATTAATGCAAAAAAAAGAATTAGAAACACAGAATAAAATAATAACATTTAAAAAAGAATTTAGAAAAATGAAAAAAAATTTAAAGAATATTACTGAATTTATTAAAGATATTCGTTTTAAAAGAAATATAAATGATCATAAAGAAGTTACTTCAGCACAAATAAATAAACTTGTAAATGAATTATCAGATAATTTAAAAACAAATAAACAATCTCATATAAATCATATTCAAAATATTAATAATTCAAATAAGAGAAATAAAAGTTGTTTATATATAAATGAGACTTCTGAAGATGAAATGAGTGAACAATTTTCAACAAGATTAGAAAAAAAATATTATTCTTCAAATAATGTTACTCAATTTACAATAAAATCTATTTCAAAAATTATTGAAGATAATAATAATAATAAAGATAATAATAATAATAGTATATGTGATTCATCTATGACAAAATCAATTGAAAAAGATTCAAATAATAAATCTGATGAAAATACTTTTCATAATGATGAAAAAATAATTGTTCATTTTAATGATAATCATTTAATAAATGGAAATGAGATAGAAGAAAAAAAAACAAAAGAAAAATATGAAAATGTTAAAAAAGAAAATATAATAGAAGAAGAAGAAAAAGAAAAAGAAGATGATAAAAAAGAAAAAGAAATAAATTTTAATCCAGTTAATTCTTCTGATGAGTCAGAAGAAAAAAATAAAAATGATGATTATTCATTAAAACATATAAATATGATTACTGTTCCAAATTTAGATGAAGATAAAAAAAAACCTTTTAATCTTCCAAAAATAGAAAAAAAAATATTTCGTTTAAAACAAAATAAAAGTACAAAAAAAATGCCAATATTATCAGTTATTTCAAATTCTTCTGAACCTTTATTTTCTTTACAATCAAGTAGTTTTGATTCAACAAAAGAAAATAAAAAGGATAAAAATAAAAAGATAAAAAAAAAAAATAAATTAAATGCATTAAAAAAGAAAAATGAAGAATCTAAATTAATTCATAATCTTTCAGTTAAATTTCTTAAACCTTTAAGAAATAGTCTTGTAAATATTCCAAATTTAATTCCTGGGAATAATGTAAATTAAAATTGGGTAAATAAAATAAAATTAACGAAAAAATTATTGTATATTTCATATTTATATTTCAATTTAGAATTACTTAGATTAAGTAATTTATTAAATAATATATATTATTATTATTATTATATTTAATTATTGAATTTAATATTATTTATAAAAGTAATAAAGTGAAAAAATATAAAAATTGAAAAAAAAATCTTTAAAAATAAAATTCCAAAATATTTTATAATAAAAAATAAAAAACAAAATAAACAAAATATAAAAAATAAAAAAAACAAAGATTTTATCTTCTACAATCTTCAACAAAAACTTTCATTTCTCCTAATAAAGCTTTTAAATTTTTATCTTTATTTAAATCTCTTTTAGCAACAGTATCAATTCTAGGAATAGTATCAAAAAAATTAATTAACTTAGTATAATTTTCCATAGTTCTAGGATCAATTTTTTGACTTCTTTTACTAGCTCTAATAGAATCAGAATACATATCAAAAAGCATACAAACCATTTTAACACCACATCTAAAATTAGATTCATATTTTGATTCAACTAAAGTAAGAACTAAAGGAATTAAAGAAGCACTTTCTTCTAATTTTAAATAATCTTTATTATAACCATTTTGCATAAATGCAGAATTAAAAAAATCACATGAGACACCTTGATCTTTAATTAAACTTAATTCTCTTATTGTTTCTGAAATATCTCCTTTTAACCAAATATTTGATAATTGTTTTAATGAATTCATTCTACTTGTTAATAATTTTTTTATTTTTGTATGAGGGGCTGATAATTCTTTTATTATTGGATCGTCTTCTGATTTTCCTACGTTATCATTTGAATTGTTTTTTCCAAAATCATCGAAATTTATTCCCATTGGAACTGTCTCATCTGGTTTTTTATTTGGGTCATCCATTTTTTTTTTTATGGGTTTTTTATTTGGTTTTTTACTTTTTTTTAAATTTTTTTATTTTTTAAAAATTTGATAGTTTGATATAAATAAAAATTTTATTATTTCATTATTTTTTTATATCTTAAATTATTTTTTTAAATAATAAAAATAATAAAAAAAATATTTTGTTCTATATCTTTTTATTAGAAAAAAATTTAAATAAAAAAAAAATATCTTTGTTAAACTTTATTTACTATTCTTATTATACTATCATATTTTTTTTCTAAAAATTCTTCTGTTTCATTAATACCTTTAAAGACATCAGTTCTTAATTTTTTAATTGAATTTTCTAAATTATCTGTTCTTGCTTTTAATAAATCAATATCTTCAGTATTATAATCAAATAATTTTTTTAAAGAATTATTTTGTTCATCAAAATGATTTTGAATAAATTGAATAAATTTATCATGTTCACTTAAAATATGATTTTCAAAATGTTCAATTTATTTCTTAAAATAATCATGTTTCTTATTATTATTATTATTAACTTCATTATTATTTTTTTGTATTATATTTTTCATTTCTGTTAATTGATTATAAACTTCATTTTTCATTAATTCAAAATTATTAGTATGATTCTGAAATATATCATCATAATTTTTCATTTTAGAACTTAATTCTAAAATAATATCATCCATTTTTTTAATAAATTGTTCATAAGAATTATCTTTTTGAAAAATATTATCTCTCATATTTTTTATTTCATAAATACTTTGAATTCTAAAAGTTTTTAATTGTTCATTTTCATTATTTATATTTTGAATTTGTTTTTGTAATTCAGTTAAATCATTTGAAAATTTAGTAATTATTTCATCTAATTTTTTAGAATTAAATTCAGAATTAATAACATTAGTATTTAATTCATTTCTATATTGATTAAATTCATTATTTATCATTTCTTCAATTCTTTTAAATTTTCCTTCAATCTCTTCATTTAATTTTAAATTAAAAGGATTATTTATATTATTACTTTTAATATTATTTTCAATCAAAGATACAAATTCAGTATTTTTTTTATGAACATCTTCTAAAATATCAGTTTTTAATTTTTCCATATTATTTTTTATTACATCACCAAAATGATCAAATGAACCTTTTAAAGCATTTAATTGACCAGAAAAAGCTTCATTTGTTGTTAAAGTGTGTTTTTCTAAATTTTGTCTTTGTACTATTTCATTATTTAATAATTGTGATAAATTCTCATTTGATGCTTCTAATTTTGATATTTTTTGAAATAATTTTTGAACATCAAAACCAAGTTCAGTAATTCTTGTTGAAATTGAATTAGAATTCATTTATTATAAAACTAAAAATATTTAATAAAAATACAATATAATAAAATTTAAAAATAAATTTTTTAATATTTTAATTTATTTATAAAAATTTGAAAATATATCTAATAATCAAATATAAAGGTTAAGTATATAAATGTTATAGTGATTAAATATAAATAAAGAAATTTTTTAAATCCTTTTATTTTAATGAATGATTCTTTTTTAATTATATATGATATAAAAATAAAATATAAAATTATCATCTCAAAAAAAATTGTAAAAATTAACTTTTTATTTATTTATTATATTATCTAAATTTTTATATTTCTAAATAATATTTAGTTATATATATCCTAAAAATTTTCTATATTGATTAATCATTTTATTTAATTTATAATCTATGAATTTTTAATTAAAAATTCATGATTTAATTAAAATAATTTTATTATTTAAATAGTCATCGTTTATAAGAAAAAAAGAATAAATCTATAAATTTTTTATTAATAAATTCATAAATTAATAATTAAAAAATTTTTAATTTATTTAAAATTAAATATAGAATTTTTTAAAGATAAATTATTTAATTAAAAATTAAAATAGATAAGAATATTTACAAATGTCTATCATTTTTCCACCAGTCAAATAATCATATAAAAAAGTTCCACTATAACCTGCAATAAATGAAGCTCCAAAAGTTCAAACGCCAGGACATATAGCACTTCCTAATAATGCTCCAGCATATGAAAATGGATAAATAAATTTATAAATTGTATAAACATTAAAAATATAATTTATTGTATCAATAAGAATGTCATCACCATTACAAATTAAATATTTTTTTGAAATTTGTAAAAAAAAATTTAATGCAGTTTCTACCATCATTGATTTTAAAGGTATTTGTAATTTTTTAAGCTCTTCTAATTTTTCATTAATTTTTCTAACAAAATTACTAATCATATCTTTATTTTTAAAGTTACATTTTCCATTAGGACACATAATATTGTATATAGCATTTTTTATATCTAAAATCAAATTTTTTTCGGCTTTCTCTCCGTTTCCAACAAAATTCATATTGTATGTTATTTTATCATATTGCTCCTTCATCACATTAAAAAAGCCTAATGTTTCTTCTTTCATTTTACATTCATATATATTTATTGAAACAATTAATATCAGAAAAATTGTCTTTTTATTCATAATTTAAATTTTTTAATTTTTTTCACTTAAATATCAATTTACTATTTCACAGTTATCAATTACTAATTTTTAAAAATTTCACAGAAAATATTCATTATTAATAAAAAGAAAAAATATAATAAGAAGTATATATTTTAAAAAGATATTTATATAAATAATATTATTTAAAGACTTAAATTACATAAATAAATCATGTTTTTTTGTTAAAATTATGAACTTAAACATTATATATTTAAATAAATTAACTCTATTTTAAAATTATTATAAAATATTAATATAATAAATTAATTTTTAATTTAAAAAAAACCAAATTATAATAATAAATAACTATTTCAAAATTGTTTGTACGAATTTTCTAATTTGATTAAAAAAAATAAATAGTTTAGCATTAATAATCGCTATTTTTCTTATTTTTAAACATAAATCAAATTTTGAAAATGATTTAAAAAAGATATTTAAAATAATATATATTTCACCAAAGTTTGAGACTTTCATGTAGAATTAATCTCAAATTATTTAAAAAAAAATCTGATGAAATTATACCTTGATTATAATTTATTTTTTATTTTTTTTAAATTATATTTTCATTTTATTTTTATCCTTTAAAATAATATTACAAATTCAATTTTAACTTTAACAATTTATCAAATAAAAATAATAAAAGAGCCCTTTAATAATATTTATTAATATAATATATAATTAAATGTTAAATAATCATTAATATATAAATATTCCAATGTAAGAATAATCCCAAAAAAACATTCTATAAAACAAAAAAAAAATTTTAAAATTCACCCATCATTCCCTTTAAAATTAACAATAGTATTTTGTAAATCAAACAAAATCCTAGATTTTTTTTTTCCTTTAACAGAATCTAAAAAAGCATATTCAATCAAATCACTTTGTTTCATCTTTAACATTTCCATAACTTTAAAATAAACATCTTTTTCAGCATTAACAGTTTTATTCAAAGCTAAAGCATTAGCAAAAGCTTTAATTCTATAAGCTTCAGCAAGACCACTTGCATTAACAACTTTAATTTTTTGTTCAGCTTCACTGATAATAACACTAGTATTTTGTCTAATTAATTCAGCAATTTGTTCAAATTTTCTCATATTAGCTTTTTGTATTTCAATTTGTGTCATAACAATAGAATCTTCATAACTTTTAGGTAACTCAATTTTAATAACTTGTAAAGAAACACAATTTGCATAAGCTTTACTTAATTCTTTATCTAATTCAATTAACATTGTTTTAGAAATTTTTTCTCTTTCAGTCCAATAACTTGTTGCATTGAATAAACCACCTACTTTTAATATAATATCACGTGATATTCTAACAAATGTACTATGAAAATAAATATTTGCTAAATTATATAAATTTGGTATTTTTTCTTTTATTAATTTATATTGAAATGATATTGATAATGTTAATGATAAACCATCACCTGTTCTTGTTTGAAGTGCTGATGATGTTGCTGATTTTGATGAAGAAAATTCTATTGTTATTAAATTTGAAGGATATATTAAAAATGATTTAAAGGGATTTAATATATAACGACCTGAGGAATATACTGTTTTTCCTATTGTCTTTGTGAAACGATTATATGGGAGACCGTATTCTAAGGGTTCTACACATGACATTGATATTAGGAGGTAGAAAAATAATAGGAAAAGAAATATTGTTATTAAGAGACATATTAAATTTTGTCTTTCCATTTTTTTTTTTATTTTTATTTTTTTTTATTTTTTTTATTTTTTTTTTTTTTTTTTTGAATTATATTTATTTTATTTTTTTATGTTATAATAAATTGGAGTAAATTTTTTTTTATGAGACATGATTCTTTTAGAAAGTTTAATTTTTTAGATTCAAATTTTTTTTCAAAAAAAATTATGAATAGTACTATTTCTGAATTAAGAGGAAATATGTCTCATATTACACCTATAAATAAAAATGAATCATATTTAAAATTTTATAACAGAAAATATTTAAAAATTAAAAATCCAGATTTTAAAGAATTAAAAAATTTATTTTTAAATAAAACAGAAAGAGATTCAAAAATATCATTAAATAATTTAAAACAAAAAATACATATGTTAAATACATCTAAATTTGAAATTAAAAAAATAAATATTCTAAATAAAAAAAATAATGAAATAAAATCAAAATTTAATTTTTCAAAAATTGAGCAAAAAAGATTTGAAAATTTTTTATATAGAAAAATATTTTTAAAGAGATTTAAAGAAAGAGACAAATCCTTTAATAATAGATTAAATTTACTTTATTCAGAAAATTTATCTCAATATGAAAAATTATTAACAAAAAGAAATGAATATAAACACTTAAAGGGAAATGGAATTTTTATTCCTTCAATATATGAAGGTTATTCTATAAATAAAGTTAATGAAATTAAAGATAAAATTAATTTTATGAAAGGAGTAGTTGATTTTACTTTTCCAGAAATTATTTTATTTAAAATTCATTTTGAAAATCATTCTACTAAAGCAAAACAATTAATAAGAAATAAATCTTATAAATTACCTTTTGAACAAAAAGATGAAATATTAAAACATATGAATATGAATAAAACATTAAAATTAAGTAAAAGTTTTAATATTTTAAATTTTTCAAGAAATAAAAGTAAATAACTTATTTTAATAAAATAATAAATATAAAATGAAATAAAAGTAAAATAATTATTATATTTAAAAATAAACATTTTGAATTTTACTATTATTTAAAATATTTATTTCATCATAATTTAAATAAATAAAATGAATAGAAATCCAGAGTATAATACAAAAATTAATATTCAAAATAATAATGAAAATATTCAAAATGCATTTTTAACGATAATTTCAGAATTAAATTCAAAAGATTTAATAATAAGAGAATTAGAATCACAAGTAAATTATCTCGAATCAAAATTAGAATATCTTCAAAATAATATTCAGAAAAAAAATTATGAAAATAACATATATAATAATAATAATCAAATGAATAATATTCAAAAACCAATAATAAATGAATCAATATATAATAAGAACTATAATAAAATGGAATATGAAAATAATGAATTTTATGGTAATTTAAATGGTCCTTCAAATTATTCAACTCCAAGTAGAGCTGGAACAGGAGTTAAATTAGAAGTAAAAAAATTTTTAGAAGAAGTAAAATCAAAAGTGAATAGTACTATGTTTAAAAAATTTGCTGAAAAAATTAAAATGTTATTAGATAAAAAAGGTAATTATAATAAAGATATTATTATAAATGATATTAAAAATTTATTTGGTAATGAATATTATGATTTATATGAAAAATTTAAAAGAATTACTGGAAAGGGAGAATAAAATTATTTTTTTAATAAGTATATTTATATAATTATTATTAGGAAATTTATGTAAGTTTTAATTAAAATTGTTTTTTTATTTTTTTGAAAAAAATTGAAATAAAATTTAAATTTATTTTCCTATTATTTAAATTAATATTTTAATAATGTTTAAGAATCAAATATGTATTATAATATATATTTAAGTTTATTTATATTTCTATTTTATACCTATAATTAAATCATATTTTTGATATTTTTTTTATTTTTTTTAAGATAATGTTTTATTTCTTTTAATTCATTAAAAATTTCTTTTTCTTCTTGTATTATTATTTCATTTTCATTTTTATATATATATTTTTTATTAATTTGGAATATTTGTTTATTATCTCTTTTCAATATTATTGAATATAAAACTGAATTTAATTCGAAAAAATAAATTTTATTTAATTTAGTATTTTCACTTTTATATTCATAGTTTAAATTAATTAAATCTTTTTTAATATTTTTAAAAAACTATTTATGATAAAAAATATAAACTTACATCAGAATTTATAATTGATTGGGATTTAATTAATGAAATTTTATTTACATTCTTATTTTTAGTTTGTTTAATACTACATTGAGTTTGAATATTTGAAGAATTAATTTCATTTTCTTTTTTATCATCAAATAAAATTTTTGACTTTTTATTTTTTCTTTTCATTCCAAGTACTAATATAAAATTAAAATAAAAATATTTACAATTTTTGCTTTTTTCTACTTCTTTTATAACGAAAAAGAAAGGACGATTATTCATTATCTTCAAAGGAATAGGACTTTTTAAGAGTGAATCGTTATTTTTAAGTTTGGATGTTTGTTTTATAAGTTTTTTTTTATTATAATTAATATTTTCTTTTAAATTATTTTGAGGGATTTCATGATAATTATTTTTCGTATCCTTATTATATAATTTAGATATTTTTGGATTTTTATTTTCATCTATAACATTTTCAAATATATTATCATTTAATTTATAAATTGGTTTTTCCATAAAATTGAAAATTTCTGTAGAAAATTTTTTTGGATTAAATGATAAATTTATATTCTTTTCTAAAAAATTAAAATCTTTTTTATATTCTAATTTATTATATATTGAACTGTCATTTGAAATTATATTTAAAGATTCATAGTCATCCATTTTATTTTTAATGAAAAAATAATTAGAATTCAATAATTTATTTTAAAATAAAAATAATATTTTTTATGAAAAATAATAATAAATGAAATGAAATTTTAAAATTGAAAATATATTTCTCTTATAATAATATTATAATAAATGTTAAAAATTTTATATTTTATAAATAATCTTTTAATTAAATAAAATTTTAATTAAAAGTTTTGCAGTCTTTTAAATTATTTTTTAATTTATTTATCCAATCTTCAGAACATTTACATTTTTGTTTATGGCATACAAAATAATATTCTGTATTTTTTATAATATTATTTTTAAATTTTAAATCTTCATTTTCTATAATATTAACATTATTATTATCATCAAGAATATCTAAACTAATATTATTCTTTTTATTTTTTTTCTTTTTCCTTTTTGATTTTTTATCATTTTTTTTTTCAATAGTGTCATCAATAATATAATTATATAAAGAATCAATATCATTTGGTACTTGTTTAATATCATTTTTAATAATTTTTTTAGGAAGATCAAATTTTATTTTTTTCTTTATTATTTTATAAAAATTAATAAATTTATCTTCAATTTCCCTAATAATTAAATAATAATTACAATAATATCTATATTTATCTAAGAAATATTTAATAAAATTATCATTTAAAAAAATTTCTTTATAAATATCAAGTTGCTTTTGAGAAATATTCATAGGTTGAAATCCAGATAAAGGAGCATTGAAAATATTTTTTATATCATCTACACTTTCAATTAAACTTCTTTTAAAATTTCTCAATTCATTAAATAATATCAATAAATTATTATCTAATATATCTTTACTACGATTTAAATTTGAAAAATTTCTATTTTTATTATTACGAATTTTATTATTATAATAAATATTATATTTATTCAGAGATAATGTTCTTTTTTTTGATTTATTATATTCAGATTCATAAAAATAAAATAATTGTTTAATATTTTCATTCTCTAATAAATATTTTTTATTTCTTTCAATTAATTGTTTTATTTTAATTGATAAAACTCTTTGAACAAATGCATTATAAAAAATTCCTAATTTTTGAGATAATTTAGTAATTTCATTTTTTCCTTTTTCAAATTCATTTTTAAGAGAAATTCCTTTATTAATTTTTGTATCACAGATTTTTATTTTTTTTGAATTTTTAGAATTAACATTTATAATATGATAATTATATATTGATATTAATAATTCTTCAATATCTTTTAAAAATTGTTCTTTTTTTTCTAAAATAATTTCTTTTTTTTTACTATCACTTAAAGTATTATTATTATTATTTTCTTCATCAGAATCACAACAATCACAAACTTTATCTTTAATTACTCTAATATTTAAATCATTTTTTGTTGTTGATAATGAATTCATTTTTATTAATTATTTATATGATATTATTTTATTTTCAAATTATTTTAATATTAAAAATTAATTAAATAAAATTATGGCAAATAAAACAATTGAACAAAAAAAAAAAGATTTTAGAGATTTTTTAGAAAATTCAGGTGTTTTAGAACAAATTACAAAATCTTTTGTTGCTTTATATGAAGAAATTGATAGACCTGTTAATCCTTTAGAATTTATTAGAAGAAATTTAGTTGATCCTGAAGAAGAAAATATTGATAATAAAAAAAAAGAATATCTTGCCATTCAAAATGAAAATTTAAAATTACAAAATGAAATTAAAGATTTAAAAAAGAAATTAAGAGATTTAAGTAAAGAAAGTGATGAAGATGATTGATTTTTAATAATTTTTTTTTAAAAATTTCCTTATTAAGGAAAAATTTCACTAGTTTATTTAAAATAAATATTTAATTATTATATAACTAAAATATATAATTAATATTTTTAAATTTTATTATTTTCATATCTAATACTACTCATTTTTGAAGGATGAGGAATTTGTTTTTGGATAATATTATTATTGTGATTGTTATTATTATTATTATAATTATTATTAATATTATTATTATTTATATAATTAATTTTATTAATATTATTATTACTGTTGATATTGTTTATTAGATTTAACTTTCTATCTGAAATTGGTGGTCTTTTATTAATTAAATTATTTTGACTCGTTTGAACTGAAAATTTATGTTTATTTTTATTTTTAACATCTAATTGTTTATTTTGCAAATTATTTTCACTTTTATTATTTAATAATCTTAATTTTTCTTGTTTATTTCCACTTTTATTTCTTTTTAATTTAAATTTTTGTTCTTTCTTTGTTTCAATAAAAGCTTTCATTTCATTTATATTATTTAATAATTCTCCAACTTTTTCTTTTAAATCAGGATCATTTTTTAATTGATTTGGTATATTATCAAATAAATTTTGTATTTCTTTATTAACAATATTTTCATTTATTAAATTAGGTAAAACAACTTCATTTTTATCTTTCATTCTTGTTGAATTAGTTTTTTTATTATTACTATTATTAATATTAAGTTTATATTTTTTATTAATATCATATATATTTTTATTTTCATTTTTTTTCTCTTTAATTATTTTACTTTTTTCTATTGTATTTTTTTTATAATGAAGATTATTTTGTTTTTAATTAAAATTATTTTTATTATTATTATTATTATTAAATTT
>JAEEGK010013820.1_pt1 | contig 18125 bp, 13 predicted proteins | sample 8958771 | NCBI WGS metagenome assembly JAEEGK01 (sample SAMN16246547, study PRJNA631951) | gut metagenome | biome: gut microbiome; feature: rumen; material: SC-attached | host: Bos | place: Iran: Karaj | collected 2018-10
TCAACAACAAAAACAAAAAAAACAAAAAAAAAAAAACAAATAAAAAATCCAAAAAAAAAAAAAAAAACAAAAAAAAAAAAAACAAAAAAAAAATAAAAAAAAAAAAAAAAAAAAAAAACTATTAACAAAAAAAAAAAAAAAAGTCTTATTATAAAAAAAATTTTTATAAAATTTTAAATCCACCTCATAAAAGGTGTCAAATATTTCGAAATTTTAATATCAGGATGTGGTACAGCACTAAAAGTAACAAATTGTGGTTTCATATCTCCTCCTTTGAAAATAGCAATAGCTCCTTTATTTCCCATTTGATCACAATAATTAGGAGCACTAAAAACAGTAATGACTTTATCACCAGGTTCAATTTCATAACCTTCTGGTTTGACTTCATGACTTCTAATAAGTAAATCTAAATTATTATCTTTTAAAAACCTTTCAGCAACATCAGGACCAAAACTCATACCAACACCTCTTTTAGAAGGCATTCTTCCCATTTCTTTACAAGGATCACTCCATAACATTTCACTCATTAAACCTTCTTCAGGAATTTCTCTGAATCTATTAATTTTTTTTAAATCATCAATTTTAACTCCATCTTTACTAAATAAACCACCATGTACAACTAAAACTTTTTTATTTAAAATATGACCTAATGGTAAAGTATTAAATAATTCTACGAAACATTCATAAATTTCTTTTCCATATTTATCAGCAACTTCTGCTTCGAAACCATACATTTTATTCATATTTCTATTCTCATGATTACCTCTTGCTAAAAATACATGATTTGGATAAAGAATTTTAAAACACATTAATGTTGTTATACATTCTACACTAAATACTCCTCTATCTACATAATCACCATTAAATAAATATGAATTTTCTTCATCTGGATAACCATTTATTTTAAAAATATTTAATAAATCATAAAATTGACCATGTAAATCACCTACTACTGTAAATTTTGCCTTATCTGGTATTGAAATATCAATAATTGAATCTTTTTGTTTTTGGAAATATTCTTTTAATTTTTTTAATATTATTAATAAATATTTTTTATGAATATATTTTCTATTATTTTCCTTCTTTAAATCCATATCTTGCATATAATCAATTAATTTTAATATCCATTCCTTATCAAAATTACAATCTTCTGAAATAATTGGTCCTTCATATGAACTTTCTACTTTAATGTCTTTTAATAAAGTATCTATTGTTTGTTTTGTGTCTCTTCCTTCAGAATTAAATGCATTCCAGAAATTTTTTTTTTTTAATTTATTTTTAGTTTGGTCAACTTTTTCTTTTAAACTAGTATCATTTGGAAAAATTTCATATAACATTGTATAATCTTGTAATGCTTCTTTAAATTTTGATAAAAAAAAATTTGCTGCTGCTCTTCTATAATAAGCTTTATAATATTTTGGATCGATTTTTATTGAAGAATTTGCATCTTGAATTGCAGAACCAAAATTTTCTAATTTTAAATCAACGAATGAACGATTTGAATAATAAATTGAATTTTTTTTTGTTTCTATTTTTAAATTTATTGCTGATGTGTATTTATCATATGCTTCTTGGAATTTATTTTCTTTTAATGCGTTATTTCCTTCTTCTTTAAATTTTTCTGCTATTTTTAAACTGTCTTCATAATTTGAATCACCTAATTTTATTTGATACATTGATGTTTCTAAATTTTTCATTTCTTCATCTTCTTTTTTTGTTGAGTTTTCTATTTTTGGTTCTGATTCTTGTTTATTTGAGTCTGAAGTACTCATTTTTTTTTTTTTGTGTTTTAAATAAATTATTTTTTTATTTTTTAGATTTAAAATAAAAATATATATATATGAACTTTAATATTATTTTTTTATTTTTCAAATTATTTAAAATAAAAAATTAATTTATAAATAAAATAGTTTTAAATATAAATGTTTAATAGAGTAAGAACATTAATTTCAAAAAGATCTAAATCTAAATCTCCAGAGCCAATAAAAAGGAAAAAAATAACAAAAAATCTTCCAGATAATTTCTTTGAAAAAATAGTAGATGCAGAAATGAAATTAAAAACAAATTTTTCAATGGAAATTTTACAAGAATTAATAAATTATTATACAAAAGCAATTGATTATTATAAAAGTAACAATGATTTAAGATATAAACGTTATTCTACTTCTTTACGTTTACTTTTCTCTCAACCTGAAATTGTAAAAAATCTTTCCATGCAAACTAAAACAGGAAAAATTAAATTTTTAAAAGAAGAAAGAAAAAAAATTATTTTAAAAGAAATTCAAAAAATTGATAAAAATAATGATAAGAAAGAAGTTGAAAAAATTATAGTTTCAGAAAATGAAATTAAAGAAAAAGAAAAAAAAGCTTTTCATTTAATTAATGATAATTTAAATGAACAAGGAAATAATTTTAAAAAAAGATTAGAAGCAAAAAGAAAAAAAATTAATTTAAATGAATGTCGTATGACAAATTTAGATAATAATAAATATAAAAAGAAAGAAAATAATAATAAAAGTTCTTTAAATAAATCTTTTGATATGATTGATAAAGATGAAAATATTTTTGGGGATGATATTAATATAGAACCAATAAATAAAATAAACAATAATAATAATAAAGATTTAACAGAATTAATAAATACAAATATACAATTTTTTTTCAGTGAATTTAATTCAATTTTTTCAGAAAAAATATTGCAAAAATTTATTAATGAAGTTAATATTATTGAAAATGAAAAACATAATGAATTAATTAACATAAGTGAAAAATATGCTTCTTTAATTAAAGAAAATGAATGTAAATTAACTTTATCTGAAAATGATACTATTGAAAAAAAATTAGAAATTGATAATTTAATAAATAAATTTGGAGTTGAAGAAAGTGAAAAAAAAAAATTAGTTGAAAAAAAATATAAAGAAAAGTTGAATGAATTAAAACAAAATATGAAAAATAAGGTTATTAAAAATTTAGATTGGATTCACAATATTAAGGAAAAATATGTAAATAATATTGAAGATATTATTCATAATTATTATCAATAATTTATTTATTTATATTTTTATTTTGTATTTGAATTGAATTATATTTATATTTTAAATTTGAATTTTTCTTTTAATTAACTATCATGTTTTTATATAATTAAATATATATATTTATATATTACAAAAAACATTAATTTAATTATTTATGAATCAATTTTTTAATCAGCTGAATTAATATGAATAGATGGATTTTTTTTATAAATATTATATTTAGATTTTTTTACTTTCCTTTCACTATTAAAATTTTCTTCATTTTTATTAATTTCATTATTATCATCATCAATACTATTATAATTATCACTACTAATATTATTACTTTCATTATTTAGACTTTCATTTTGATTTTGTAAAATACTATGACTTCTATAATTTAACTTAGTATTAAAATCTAATCCTTTGTTATTATTATTTTTATTAAAGGTTTCGATATAATTATAAGGTTCCAAATAAGTTTTATTTCTTTTATTATTTCTGTTTGAAGAAACAGGTGATAAGTCATTATCATTATTGTTATTATTTAATGAATCAGATTTTTTATTTTGTTTAATATCATTTATACTTATACTCTTACTATATTCATTATTATCTTCTTCAATAACTGCTTCTGTATCAATATATTTTTTATCAAATTTTCCAAATATAAAAATATTTTTAAATTTGTTTATTTTTATTTTTAATTCATCAATATCTTTTAAATCTTTAATTTCTTTTATTGTTAAATCTTCTAATTTTTTTTTTAATAAAACTAATTTAACACTTAATTCTTGTTCAATTTTAAAAATTTCATCTTTTGATGATATAAAAATATCTCTATCTTCTTCTCTAGTAAATTCAGCTTGTTTAAACTCACTAATTTTATATTTTGCTTCTTTTATAAAATATTCTATTCTCTTTATTTCATTTTCAATTCTAAACTTTAAATCTCTAATTTCTGTTATTCCTGCTACTAATTTATCATATTTTTCTTTTTTTTCTTTTTCTGCTTTAATTTTTCCATTCTAAAAGTATTAAAAAAGTATTTTATACATTTTTTAAAATTAAATTTCTTTCATGAATTTGATTACTTAAAGAATTTGATAAAGAACTTTTTAATATATTTAAAGTTTTAATTATGAAATTTTTATCATCTGCTAAAGGTGTAGTAGAAAAAAATTTTGACTGATGATTCTTTATTAAATTATTAAGTGATTCTAATGAAATTTGTTGAATTTGACACATTTTTTCATCTTCAATAACATCAAAATTTGGAGATGATAATGCTTTTTTTTGAATTCGAGGTGAATTAAATTTTATTTTAACTTTATTCATTAAATTTTGATGCTTTTATTAAATTAATTATTTCAATTGAGATATCAAAAAAATAAAAGTAAAATATTTTAAATTTAAAAAAATTAAATATATAGATTTAAAAAAAGTACAAAAAATATTTACATTTATAAATCAATAATATTAGATTTAATCACATACAAATTTAAAATAATTATTGATAATATACAATATAATTTAAAATTAAAATATTAAAAAAAATAAAAAATAAAAAAAATAAATAAATAAATAACCTAAATTAGAAAATCAATTTAAAAAAAAACCCCTTTCAAAAAATAAAAAATGAGTAACAAAAAATTATCAACTATGCAAAAAGTTGAAAAAGAAAATAAACTTCCTCCAAAATTTAATGAACAAACAAACCAAACAGAAAATATTTTTGATGAAAATGAAAAAGAATATCCAGGACAAGACCATATAGAATCAAATTTAGAGGATCAAAAATTTTTAGAAGTAGAACAAAAAGAAAAAGAAGAAAAAATAATAATAGAAAAAAAACCAAGAGAAGAATATTTAAAACAAAAAATGTCAGAAATGAATTTAGATGAAAATATAATAAATGGAGTTTCAAAAGGTTTAAATTTACAAATTAAAAATGTTGAAGATGATATTGAAGATAATCATTTACTTATAACAGAAGTTACTAAAGATTTAAATAAAATTATTAAAAATGAAAATGAAGAAAATACTTTAAAAAAAAATATTAATCCTAGTAAAAATAATATTAGAGCATTAAAAGAATTAAAAAATGAACAAAATAAATTAAAAAGTAATATTAAAAAATTAGAAGAAAATGAAAAATTAATTGAAAAAGAAGGTTTTTTAAATTTAAGTGTCGTTGATGAAAATTTAAAAAGAGATAAATTAAAAGAAATAAAAGAAAAAAAATCTGATGCAAATGAAAGAATAGAACAAATAAATTATCAAATAAATAATATTATAGCACAAAATATAAATTCTCCTAAAAATGAAAGAATAAAAATATTTTTAGAAAATTTTGAAAAAGATAAAGAAATTGCAGAACAAAGAGCAAAAAAATATCAAGAAGAGTCAAAAAAAAGAAAAGAAAAAATGAAAAATGATTTAAGTGTTTTAATAGAAAAAAGAAAAAATGAAATTGATCAAAAAGAAGAAGAAGAAAAAAAACAAAGTGAAGAATATTTAAAAAAATTAAAAGAAAGAGATAAAGAAACAAGATTAAAAATAGAAAAAAGAAAAGAAGAAAAATTAAAAGGATTAAAAGTTGAAGATTATATAAAAGAAAAATTACAAACTCCAGAAAAAAATTATTTATTTTTCCAAAAACAAGAAAAATATAAACAACAAGAAGAAGATTTAATAAGAAAAAAAACAAATGAAAGAAGAGCAATGATGAAACCAATTACTGTTGAAGAATTAAATGAATTTCAAGAAAATTTTAAAGAAAATAAATTAAAAAATGAAAAAGAACAATTATTAAAAAAAGAACAATTAAAAGAAGAATGGAAAGAAAGAAAAGAAATTTTACCAAAATATATTTCTCATTTTAGAGAATTAGCAGAAAATGATATAAAAAAAATACAAGAAGAAAATGAAGTAAAAAAAAATAAAATTGAAGCTTTTACAAAAGCAAAAAAAGATTTTTCTCAACATGTTATTAATGAAAAAAAACCTTCAGTTAATGAAAAATTAAAGAAAGAAAGAGAAGAAAAAATAACAAAATTAACTGAAAAAAAAGTAGAAAAAAAAACTTTAAAAACAAATAAAAAAAATAGAATTTTATTAAAAAAAAGAGACCCAACAAAACCAAGTAAATATAAATGGGAATTAAAATTAGATGAAATAGATGATTATGATCCTTTAAATAAAAGTGCAAATATTAAAAAAGCTTTAAATAAAAAACCAAAAAGATTGACTTTATCATCATCTTCAACTAGAAAAAAATTAATTATTCCAGATAAAAAAATTGATTATTTAAAAGATTTAAAAAAAGAAAGAGCTGAAAGAGAAGAAAAAGAAAGAAATAAAAGTGCTTCTCCAACTTATGATAGAAATACTAAAAAATGGAATAAATTGATTAAAAATAATAAAGGGAATTTTGTTGATAATGTTAATAATGTGAAAAGAGAAGCTGAATTTTTAGAAAAAAAAGCTGAAGAAAATGAAAAATTATTAAAACTTAAAGGAGGAATTGAAAAAAATCCTGAATTAGGTGAAAAAATTTCTAGTTTACTTATTGATTCTATTCAAGCTAAATTAAGTATTTTAAATACTGTTGATAATAATTAAATAAATATAATTTTATATTTTTTTAATTATTTTATTATTTTTAGAGTTTCATTTTATATATTTTTATAATTCTTTATTTTTTTATTTTTTAAATATGTGAATATTTTTGTTTTTTTATAATTTATTTTTTTAGATTTTATATTTATTTGTTTTTTATATTAGTATAATATTATTATAGAAAAAAAGAATTTAATTAAAATAATTTAAATTAAAACTATGATTATTTCTAAAAGTTAAAATGTTTTGAAAAGTATTTGAAGGTTGAATTGAATTTAAAGAATGAGTTTTTTGATATTCTTCAAAATCAAAATTATTAGGATAATATTTTCTTTTTGTAATTATATAACTGCTTTCGTTTTTAAATGGTTCATAATTAATCAGATTTTTTCTTCTTGATAAATTTTGAATGGAAGAAAAATTTATATTTCTTATATTCATACTATGACTTATTTTACTATTATTTAATTGATTTTGTTTATTAAATAAAATATTTTCAAAATTATTTTTCCATTTATTTTCACTATCATTACTATTATTGTCTAATAAATTTTCAAAAGAATATTTATTTAATTTTGATTTAGTTTTATTCTTATTTTGTTTTAATAATAAAGGAATTTCTTTGTAATTTTTTTTAGGTTTTTTATTTTTTTTTAATTTTGTATTTTTAAGATTATTTCTAGTATAATCTAATTCAGTTATTATTGGACCATTTTTAGGTTGAACTATTAAGAAACTATTTTTAAATTTAGTTGGTTTTATATTTTCATTTTCTTCTTCTAAAAACTTTTTTTTATTTTTTTCAAATAATAATTCATCATTCATTTTTCCTAATGTAAAATCATTTTTTCTTTTATTTGAGACATCTAAATGAATTTGAAATTGATTATCTTTTTTATTATTATATTCATTTGTAATATTATTATTAACTTTAATTTTATTTGAATTATTTGAATTATTAATTTCATTTTTTTCATCATTAATATTTACTTTTTTATTATTTTTATTTTTTTTCTTATATGTATTTCTTTCTTTTAAAAAAGTATCAAAAGGTTCTTTTATTTTCTCATTTAAATCTTTTTCTTTTGGTTTTAAATCTTCAATATTTAATTTTTTATCATTTTCATCTTCTTCATTTTGTTTAGTATTAATATTATTATCATCATTATTATTATTATTATAAAAATTCATTTCTCTATTAAATCCTTTTGGGGTAGGAAAATCCTTATTTTTTTCATATTTAATTTCATTATTTTCTTTTTCATTATTACTATTAATTATATCATCACTTAAAGTATTTAACGAAACTCTTTCATTTGTATTTTTGAGATTAAATTCTACGTAATTATCATTATTTGATATTAAATTTTCTTCATTATTCTCATTGTAATTTTGATTATTTGATTTTATTGAATTATTCAAAGGAGAATCATTTTCTATATTGAAACTTCCTGATTCATCATTCATTTTTTTTTAAAATTATTTTAAATTTTTATAATAAAATTCATTAATTAATAATATTATCTATAATTGAAAAACATTTTTTTAATATATTATAATATTATACATTTAATTACAATTATAATTTATTTTTTATTATTTTTTTTATGAATATTGTTTTAAAACATTAGAAATTATTTTTCTCATTAAATCTTCTTCTTTATTATCATTTTTATTATTTTGCTTCTCATATTCATTTCTAATATTTTCCATAACAGAATAAATAACTTCAAAAATATTTTTAATTTCAATAATTCTAAAACAACTTTTACCAGAATTTAATCTAGTAATTGGATCATAAATAATTGGAGTTGTTTCATTGATATTTCTTTTATCTCTTTGTAAAAATATTTTATTATTATCTAAATCAATAATTGAATTTAAAAAATTAAAATTAGAATAAAACTTAATTAAATCATGAAATATATGACCAAATCTATTTGCTTTATATTTTTCAATATTTGAATTAAAACTTTTCATATATGCAATACATAATAAAAATAAAGGATAAGATGATAATCCTCCTTTATAAGGATTATTCATTTTTAATTCTGTTAATATTCTTTTTATTATTTTAATTATACTTTTTATTTCTAAATATTCATTTAAATAAAATTTTATAAATTCATTTTGTTTATTTGGAATTTGTTTTTTATTTTGTTTTTTTGATATTACTTGAAATGATATATCAATATTTAATATATTTAATTCTGATATATTATATTGATATGAAAGATATTCATTACTTTTTTTAAATTGTACTATTATTTTTTTTAAATCTTCTTTTTCTTTTATAAAATTTTCATAATTAACACTTAATTTTAATATAGGAATATTTGCAGTTGGAATAGGATTTATTTTTTCATATATATTTAAATTTGAAAAATATTGAAATAATTTATCTATAATTTGAGTTGTTGAAATTGATTGATATGATGTTAAAAAAAATAAATCAATATCACTACTTTCAATATTTAAACTTGATTTAAATGAACCATATAAATCTAATGTATATTTAAAATTTTCATTTTTTAAAACTTCATTTATTTGATTTTTTATTTTGGTAATTATATATTCTTTTAAAGGTTGATATGTTAATAAAATATTTTGAGTTTTATTGATATTTGACAATAAATCAATATCTAATTTTTGAATAAATGGTATTTTAATTTGAGTATTTTGTTTTTGATTATTTGTAGTTGAAAATAAGAAGAAATTATTCTTTTTTTTTTTTGCAATTTTTGCATTTTTTTTGTTTTTTTCTTCTGTAATGAATATTGAATTATTTATTATAGAATTTAATATTTCAGATATAATATTTTTTGATTCTGTATGATTTATAATAATATTATTTTCTGAATTTAAATGAATATACATTTCTTGTCCCATAAATTCACTTTTTGAATCTTTAATAAATATTTTTTCATTAATATTATTAGTATTATCATTTTTTTTTTCTTTTATAAAATTAAAATTCCCTTTATTATTATTATTATTAGTTTCCTTAGTTTCTTCTTTTTTCTTTTTCTTTTTTTTTTTCTTTTTTCCATTATTTTCATTATTAAATTCATTAATTAATTCTTCATATAAATCATCTGCAATTTCTTTTCCATAATTATATTTTAAATTATCTAATAGTTTTCTAAGGAAAAAATCTTCAAAAGTAAAAACTTGATTTAATTTTAAAAACATAATACAATCCACAAATCTTTCAATATTAATAATATAAGAAAATTTTTTTTTTATATCATCAACTAAATTATCATAAGGTAAATTATTATTCCAAAAAGCAGTTTCAATATTAATAATATTATCTAATTTATATTTTTTATTTTCTATAAATTGTTCAAAAATTGGAGTATAAAAAACTTGAGAAATAATATTTTCAACATCTAAAAATTGATATAAATCAATATTTTTTTTTTTTATATAAATAATTAACCAAATCAATTTTTAATTTAAATAAATTTTCAATTTCCAAAGAATCAATGTTAGAATTATTAATATCATTATCATAATTATATAAAATATACTTAACAGAAATAACTTGTTCAAAAAAACTTAAAAAAATTTCACAAACAGAAAAACAAATATTTAAATCATCAGGTTGTTTTATCCAATTTGGAATATCAATAACAAATTCTTCTTTATTTGAATTTTTATTAATTTTATAACTTTTAACATCTAAAATAGAATTAAAACATTTATCATCTGAAATATTGGAAAAATATCTTTTAAACATATCTTCATTATTTAAAATATCATCACTTAAAGTAAAAAAAGGATAATATTCTTTATAAATATTATCTTTATTTAATTCTTTAATTTTAATATTATTTGGATAATAAAATCTTATTAATCTTAAAAAGTGAAATTCTTCGTTTTCATCATAATTTGATAATACTTCATAATTTTCACTTACCATTGCAAAATAATTTAAAAACTGATTAATATCTTTTTCAAATAAAGTTGTAAATGGATTTTGTTTTTTTTCTAAATGAGAAATAAAAGGAATTTTTTGTTCATTAATTTTTATTATAAAACGTAAATCTTTTTTTGATATTTGATGATGAAATAATTGATGTAACATTATTGTTGCCCATTTATTTTCTATACTACATATATTTTTTCTTTTTTCTAAAGATAATGAAAATAACCATTTTGTTATTTTTTCAATATTAAAATTATTTGGAGAACATTTTTTTTTACTTGTTATATAATGTTTTATTATTGTTTTGTATTTTGTTATTGTATCATTGTTTATTTCTGTTGATTTTTGATATTTTAAAGGAATAATCATTTAAAGATAAAAATGAAAATTTAAATTATTTGTTTTATTTTAATTAGATAAAATATTATTTTTTTATTTAATTATTAATTATTTAAAGATGAATAAAATTAAAATTAAATTTAAAAATAAATGTTAAATTTCCAAGATGAAAAATTGAAATGTAGTTACACACCACTTTTAACTGAATTTAATAAAAGTTCTATTTCAAATAATTTAAACTATTCTTCAAGTTTACAAAATTCACAACAAGAACAAAATTACAATTCATTTTTAAGTATAAATAAATCAAGTTTAAATAATGAAAATATTAATCATCAAAATTATACAAATGAAGAAAATTTATATTCTGAAAGAATAAGTAATTCAAAAATAAATTTAAGTGATTCTCAAATTTTATTTAAAAAAATAAATGATATTAAAAGTATTAATAAAAAATTTACAAATGAAGATTTTGTTACACCAAAAAAAAATAAGGAAAAAATACAATATATTCCAGATGTATTTAATTTATCTTCTAATAATAGTAAAAATATTAATATAAGTAATTTAAATATTATTATTTCTACTGGAAATATTCAACAAAATTTAATAAATTGTTTAAACAATGTAAATAATGAAAAACCAAAAGAAATTGATTTAAAAAAAGAAATAGAAAAAAATTTAAAAGATTATTTTCAAAAGAAAATATCAAATGAAAAAACTATTGAAAAAAGTAAAAGAAGTTTTTCACAACAAAATAATAATTCTAAATCAAATAGTCAAAAAAAATATAAAAATAAAAGTAACAAAAATATATTTAGATCAGAAAAAAAAGGATATAAAGAATTATCATATTTAAAAAAGAAAAAATTACCAATTTCAAATAAAACAAATTCTAAAAAAAAATATACTTCAATTTTAGATTCAATGAATTCAACAAAAAAATCTAAACAAATATATTCAGAAAGAAGATTAAATACAGATAGAAATATATTAAGTAAAGTACCAAAATTTATGAAAAATAAATCTTTAAAAAAGACTTTATCAACAAAATCAAAATTAACAATTAAACAAAATTTAGAAAAATTAAAATATTCAACTTCAACTTTAGAAATAACAAATAATACAAATAATTCAAAAGTAAATATAAAAACAGAATTTAATATAAAAACAGTTTCAAATAAATCAAAAAATTTAAAAAAAAATCAAATTCCAAAATCAACAAAAAAAATTAAAAATACAATAACACATTATAAAAATAATGCTTTTTATGAAACACATAAAAATAATTCTAATAAATTAAAAAAAACAAAAAGTAATAATAATTTTAAATTAAGAAATTTTCCAGAAAAAAATAAAACTTTAAATTTATCAAATTCAAGTAGATATAGTTATAGAAATTTATCATCAAGAACAAGAACAAATTCAAAAAAAAAATCAAATATTTTTTTAACTGAAGAAGAAATGAAAAATGAATTAAGAATTAAAAATTATAAATTATATCATGATTACTTAACTATTCATAATGAAAAGAATTATATGAAATTAAAAAAAATAAATATTAAAAATAATGAAAAAAATGGAGTTAAAGTTTTGAAAAATAATATTAATCATATTACAGTTGCTCCAATTAATAAAATTACTTTAAAAATGTTTGAAAATAATTTAAAATTGAAAAAAGATAGATTGTTTAAAAATAATATTTTAGAACAATATAATTATGATTTTACATTTCGACCAAAAAATGATTATAAGTCTCAATATTAAAAATAATATTATTTAAAATAAATAAAAATAATTTTATAAAAAAATAAATAAATATAATTATTATTAAATAAATATAATTATTTCTTTTAAAATATTTTAAGCTAAATAAAAATTTTAATATTTTAAACCAAAAAAAAACCCAAAAAAAAAATAAAAAAATGGAAAAAAATCTAGATGAAAAATCAGAACTTTTAAAAAACGAAATATCACAATCATTAAATATAAATGAATATAAATCAAATGATGAATTATTCAAAGAAGTAGAACAACAATTTAAAATATGTGAAGCAATAAAAAACAGTGAAATTCCCTTAAATAAATCAACAATGATAAATCCTCGTTTATCTCATCTTGAAAATAAACAAAATATAGTAAAAATAGATGAATCAAATTTAGATTTTGTTGATATTGAAATTGATCATGTAAAAAAACCAAAAGATGCAATTTTTGATGATATTTGTTCAATTTGTAGTAGAAAATTATATTATAGTAAATTTGTTTGTATTGTTTGTAAAAATTGTATTTTATGTGATAATTGTGAAGAAGAACATCCTCATCCAGTTATGAAATGTAAAATAAATAAACTTTCTAATTTATATGATATTTATGTTTATTTATATAAACATAATAATATTGTTTTGGATATGTTAAGTAAGAAAAGTAAAAAAAAAAGTTTTTTTGATTTTTTGAATGATTCGGTTAAAATTAAAATTAGTACAATTAATACTAAATTTACAATGAGAAAAAATAAAAAATTAGAAATTCCAATTTATATTGAAAATTTAACAAATGATGTTATTGAAGCAGGAAAAAATAAATTTTTATTAATAAGTAGAAATTCAAGAGATTTATTTGTAAATAATAAAGAAATAGATCAAACAATTAATAAAAAAGAACAAATTCAAACTTCAATTTTAGTAGAAACAAATGATGTTTGTAAATTATATAATTTTCAATTAGAAATGTATTGTGGTTCTGATATTAAATTAGAATGTAATACAATTGATTTTTCTATTGAAGTAAATGAAGATGAAGAAGAAGAAGAATTAAATGCTTTTTTTGATGAATATCCTAATATTATGGTTTTAAATAAAAAAAATAAAGAAGATATGAAATTTATTATGGAAAAACATATTACTAAAGAACATCCTTATATTATAGTTCATTTACTTAAAAATAATAATTGGGATAAAGATAAGACTATTAATGAATTAAATTCTAAAAAAATTGATGATGAAAATAAAGAACAAGATTTTCAGATTTAAAAAAATTAAAAATGAATTTTTTTATTTTTGGTTTAGGATAAATATATTTTTTATTATCTTATTATATTAATTAGTTTAAAAAAATTTTTTGTGATTTTGAAAAGTTTATTTATAATGAAAATAATTTATCATATAATAATAATAAATCACAAACTTTATATTATAATTTTTTATTTACATAATAAATTATTCCAAATGATATATATTAAAAAGTTTTTTTGACTAAAAAAAACTTACGCAGATTATGATAAATCTTTTTTAATTACAGTAAGAAACTATATAAAAATTTTTACATTTTCTAAATAAAAGATTAAAAGTCATTTTCATTTTCTAATATCTCAAATTCTAATTTACAAGAATCATCAAAATTATTAGATGAATCCATTGTACTAAATTTTTTCATTGAGCTTCCATTACTTTTATTTTTATAAAATAAATGTTTTATTTCATTGAAATCACTTTGAAAAGAAACATTATTATTATTATTATTATTTACAATATCAGAAATATTTTCATTGTCTTTACTTTCGAAACTTAATAATCTTTTTTTTCTTTTTTGAAAAATCATATTAGGATTTAATGAAAGTCTATTATTATTTTTTTTTTTATTATTATTATTTGGTAATTTTAATAATATAAAACCGTTATGTTTTTTTTGAAAAGATTCTTCTTCTAATTTTTTAATATCTTCATTACTAATATATTCAACTGATAAATTCTGTAAAGTAATATAATGAATTTTTGTTTTTGTATCATTAAAAAAAGTTTGTTTTCTATTACTAACTAATTTATATTCAAAATTAGTTTTTTCATTTATAAAAATATTATAACAAGGAATTATTCTAGAAATACAATATACACTTCTTAATAAAATATTTAATTTCAATAAATAATTTTTATCTGAAAAATCAAGTTTATCAAATTGAAAAGTCCATTTTTCACATAAAATTTTATCATTATTTGAAATTATATAAATTTCAATTATATATAAAATTGAAGATGAATTATTACTAATATTAGAATTAAATGAGTCATCAAAGGAAAGAGAAAAAGAATTTTTATTCAAATTATCACTATTTGAACTATTATTAAAATTATTTGAATTAAAATTATTATCTCTCACACCTAAAATATTAATCAAAGCTATTTTTATGAATTCATCAAATGAATTTTTTAAAAGTAAAAATTGATTATTATTTTTTTTAATAGGTGATGACATTTTTTATAAATAATTAATAGAAAATAATAAATGTCAAGTCAATATGAAAATATGTAAAAAAATTTTTAATTTTATTTTAGTTCATTAATGATTAAAACAAAAATTTGGAAAAAAGATACTGATGATCTTTTTGATTTTGAAGCAGAAGAAATAAAAAAAAAAGAGATTAATATAAATTCTTTTTCCCCAGAAACATTTTTAATAAATAATAATGAAGAAATATCAACATTAAATTCAATAAAAGATTTACAAATAAAATTAAATGAAAATTATGATTCTAATATTTTAATACTAAGTGAAATAGATTATTTAAATAATTCTTTTATAATAAATAATCCAATTCATTCATTTTCATTAAAAGAAATAATAAAAAATAAAACCCAAATAACAAGAACATGGAAAATTTCACAAAGAAATAAAGAAACTGAAATTAAAGAAGGTGATATAATAAAATTAGGAAGAGTAAGATTAAAATTTGATAAAATTTGTATTAAAAATAATAATAATTCAATAGAACAATGTAAAATAAATTTTTTTCCTCAAAATTCAAATTTTTTTCGTAATAATTCATTTTATAATTTAAATTTATCAAATAATAATATAACAAATGTAAATCAATCATTAAATGATTCAAAAATAAGTAATGAAAAAAATGAAAATTTATATGAAGACTCAAGTTCAAATCAAAAATATTATTGTAGAATATGTTATAAAAGTGATAGTGATATAGAAAATCCTTTAATTTCACCTTGTAAATGTTCTGGTTCAATGCAATTTATTCATTATAAATGTTTAAAACATTTTATTGATATAAAAATGCAAAAAAAAATAGATGAAAATTTTAAATTTTATACTTGGAAAAATTTTGAATGTGAAATTTGTAAATATGAATATCCAAAATATTTAAAATATAAAAATACAATTTATCCTATGGTTGATATAGAAAATGATTATGATTCATATGCAATTTGTGATTATACTTTATTTGATGATTCAAAAAAAAGAACATTTAGAAAAGGTTTAATTATTTTTAAAATGAATGAAGAAAATGATGAAATTACAATTGGAAGAACACAAAGTAATAAAATAAAATTAAAAGATATTTCTGTTTCAAGAATTCATTGTTCTATTATTAAAAAAAATAATAAGTTATTCATTTGTGATAAAGGAAGTAAATTTGGTACTTTAATTTATATGAATAGTCCTATTAATTTATATTTAAATAAAATAAATGATCATTTTGAAAATTTAATTTCTGGAAGATTTTCTTTTTCTATTGGGTTAATACAAAATTTTAATTTTTTTGAAAAGATGTTTTTTTTAAATTTAAAATGTTGTCAATGTAAAAATATAAATGATAAAGATGTTGATGTTGAAAATTTAAAAGATAGTAATTCAGTTAAATTAATTAATAATGATAGAGATAATAATTGTTTTGATGATTCTTATGAAGATTATATTCTTGAAATTGGTACAATTATTAGAGCAAAAGATGATGATGATGATATTAATAATAATGAAAAAAAGTCAAAATAATAATTTTTTTAATTTATTTTCAAAAAAAGATTTTTTTGTGTATATTTTAATAATTTATAATATTATTATATATTAATAATTATTATATAATGAATTTTATATAATTAATAAAACATAAAATGTTGATTTTTAAGAAAATTTGAGTTTTATTATTTTTCAAATCATCTTATTTCTATTTAGGAGTATATAATTTATTATTACAAAATTTATATTTATTTCTACCCTATTTTAAAAATAAGGAAAATAAAGTTAAAATTTAATATTTATAATAATTATTTTCCAATAATTATAACACACTAATAAGTCTATTTACATTTATATAAAAAATAAATTTTTAATCTCAAGAGCAATTTAAATCTCCATTATTTATTTACATATATTTTTATGACCTAAACATAATTTTTTAACCAACAAAAAAAATAATTCTTTTAATCAATAATAAAAATTTTATTTCATAATTTTTTTCAAATTTGAAATTTTTTCTTCTTCAGATTTTTTATTATTACTAGCAGTACTTAAATTTTCATTAATATCATTAGAAATAGATAAATCATCTTCAACAATCCAATCAAATTTATTTTTTAAAATTGAAAAATTAAATTCTTGATTTAAATTTCTTTTTATAAAATCATAATTTGGTTTTTCTTCAAATTGTAAACTTCTAACATAACTTAATAAAACAGAAAAACAATTAGGTAAATCTTGACATAATTTTTCAATATTATAATTCATTTTCAAAAATAATATTTTTTGATATTTTTCTTCTTTATTTTTTGCTTTTAAATTTCCCCAAGGTAAATTTCCTTTAGATAAATAAATTAAAGTATAAAAAATTCCTTCTAAATCATCTCTTCTACTTTGTTCAATTCCAAAATGAGTATAAATAGAAGAAAATTTTGCAGTACCAATTAAATTTTTTCCATCTTTATATTTAATATGTTCTCCTGTTTTTGGATTACGAAATCTTTTACTTAAACCAAAATCAATTAAATATAAAGTTTTTTTATTATCATTTAATCCCATTACAAAGTTTTCTGGTTTAATATCTCTATGAATTATATGTCTTATATGAATTTGTTCAATTATTTCTATCATTTGAATACTTAAATTTAATATTGTATTAATTGAAAAATGTTTGTTACATTTTAATAATAAAGATTCTAAATTTAAACCTAGTAAATCAATTATTAAAAAATTGAAATTTGTTGTATTTTTATACAAGTAAACTTGAGGTATTCCAATACATCCTTGTAAATATTTTAATATATTATATTCGTTTTTTAATTGAGAATTATTTAATGTATTATTTTTTATTTTTTCTAATTTTACTGCATAATAATTTTTTTTACCTATTTCTTCACATAAATATACTTCTCCATATGCTCTTTTACCTATTTTTTTGTTGTTGTATAGTTTATATTTATTTTTTTAAT
>JAEEGK010013821.1_pt1 | contig 18124 bp, 18 predicted proteins | sample 8958771 | NCBI WGS metagenome assembly JAEEGK01 (sample SAMN16246547, study PRJNA631951) | gut metagenome | biome: gut microbiome; feature: rumen; material: SC-attached | host: Bos | place: Iran: Karaj | collected 2018-10
GGAAAAACCCTCCACTCCTGTTTCCTCAAGGGATGCACCTTCATCAACTGCACCTTTGCAGGCACCTCAATCAGGCAGTGCTTCTTCGACTTCTCCACCTTCAAGGGATGCACCTTCAAGAACACCAAAATCAAGCAGAGCTCCTTTGCAGTCTCCTCCCTCTCCTGGGTCAGGATAAACGAGTCCGAAGTGTTCCACAGCAATTTCAACGGCTGTACCATACTGGACTGCAACTTCAGCGACAATGACTTCTACTTCTCATCCTTCCTCAATGCACAGCTGAGGAACATTGACTTCAGCAACTGCAATATAAAGAAGGCCAGCTTTGTCTTCTCCAGGCTTGAGAACATAAACTTCAAGAACTCCAATGTGCAGGAAGCCCTGTTCGAGATCACAGGAGCCTTCTATGGCTGAGGAAAAAGAAAGCTGGAAATGGCAGCTGACCCACCGCATCACAACAGCAGATGAGCTTTCAAAGCTTATAAACCTGACACCGGAGGAAAAGGCTGATATAGCCGAGAACCTCGGCTTTTTCCGCATGGCAATAACACCATACTATGCTTCGCTGATGGATAAAGATGATCCCCTCTGCCCCATAAGGATGCAGATGATTCCCTCGGCGGCCGAGCGTGTCCGGGGAGAGTTCGACCTGGACGACCCCCTTGGTGAGATAAAATACAATCCGGCACCCAATGTGGTGCGCCGTTACCCGGACCGGGCCCTACTTCTGGTAACTATGCAGTGCTCCGCCTACTGCAGGCACTGCACCCGCCGCAGGGTGGTGGGCAGCACCGACTGCACCATTACAAAGGAAGAGCTGCGTCAGGCCCTGGCCTACATAGAAAGAACTCCAGAAATACGGGATGTCCTCATCTCCGGCGGCGACCCGTTCATATTGGAGACCGGAGCCCTGGAGGAGATCATAGCTGCAGTCCGGGCTATAAAGCATGTGGAGATAATACGCATAGGCACCCGGGTGCCGGTGATGCTCCCCATGCGGATAGACAGAGAGCTCACCGACATGATCAGGAAGTACCATCCTGTATGGGTCAACACCCACTTCAACCATCCCAAGGAGCTTACACCAGAGGCAATAAGAGCCTGCGAGGAGCTGGCAGATGCTGGAATCCCTGTGGGGAACCAGACCGTGCTCCTCAAGGGAATAAACGACGATGCGGAGATCCTGAAGAAGCTGTTCCTGGGGCTGGTGAAAGCCAGGGTACGCCCCTACTACCTGTTCCAGTGCGACCTGAGCGTGGGAATAAGCCATTTCCGTACCCCGGTGGAGAAAGGTATAGAGATCATGCACAGCCTCACCAGCTCCATATCGGGCTATGCAGTGCCCAAGTACGCCATAGACCTGCCTGCAGGAGGCGGCAAGGTGACATTGGGCTACAACTATGTGGTCTCCAAGGAGGAGAAGGAACTGGTTCTGGAGAACTACCTCGGCAAGCTTTACCGCTACCCTGCCCGGTAGTTCATGGTTGAAATCCCTCCACCGTTGCTATATAATAAAAAAGATGTTTTCCAGATTCAAAACTTTCCTTCTTATTATGCTTCTCTTCCTGATGTCAGGCCTTCCAGTCCTTGCCCAGAGCACAGCGGCGGACCGCTTTAAAAAGAGGCTTGACGGAGCCTGGGTAAAGAAGGAGAAGGATGGATCATCCACCATCATCAACTACAATGAATCCTCCAACGATATAATCATGTTCAGCGATGCCCAGAGAGTGCAGGAGGTCTACCTCTGCTCCCAGTTCAGCCCTACCCTGAAGGAGAACACCTGGTATCTTCTGGGCACCAACGACATGGTCCCTTTCATCAGGATGAACATAACAGTGCGCCTTGAGTCTGAGGATGTCTGCTACTTCACAGTAAGGGAAGAGGGAATCAAGAACGAGGGAGTGATCTGGACCGGCAAATACACCAGGATGACAGAATATGGCGAGAAGAAAGTGCCAAAAGAGGAGAAGCAGTTTGTGCTGGATGGCACCTACGGGAACGACACCATGAGATTGGTCTTCTCAAAGCACCATTTCACCCTTACCGACGAGAAAGGAAACCATTCCGGCCTTGCTGCCCTATATGATTTCGGAGATATCTCCATACTTGAGTTCAGGCATCTGGAAAAGGAAGGTAGGCTTGAGCACATGTTCCAATACAAGTTTGACCATTCCATAACAGAAAATGATGATTCAATTATTGTGGAGATAAGCATGCTGCCGGGAAAAATCAAGATCCACGGCTTCAAGCCTTCGGGAGAGCCTAAACTGGTCCTTACCCAGAAGATAGCGAAAGAGAAAGCAGAATAAATTACATCCGCATAGGAACGCCGGATGCGGCAAGATATTCCTTAATCCCCTGGACAGTGTAATCGCCGTAATGAACCATGGAGGCAATAAGCGCGGCATCGGCATTGCCCTTCTTGAACACATCCTCAAGATGAACAGGCTTTCCTGCACCGCCGGATGCCACCACAGGGACACCCACATTGTCAGATATCATCTTGGTCAGGGGAATCTCATAGCCGTTCTTGGTGCCGTCCGCATCTATGGAGTTAAGGACAAACTCGCCGGCCCCAAGCCTTTCTGCCTGCTTCGCCCAGGCAAGGGCATCCAGCTCTGTGGCGGTGCGGCCGCCATTTATGAACACCCGGTAGCCTGAGGGCATATCGGGATCACGGGCTGCATCCATACCCAGCACAATGCACTGGCGGCCGAAGATAGAGGCACCCTCTTCTATTATAGAAGGATTCTTCACAGCCTGGGAGTTGACACTTATCTTCTCGGCACCGGCCAGAAGCACCCGCCGCATGTCTGCCACGCTGGCAATGCCGCCGCCGACGGAGAACGGTATGAAGATGCGCTCTGCCACCCGCTCCACCACGTCGATCATTATACCACGTTTCTCGGCAGAGGCAGTGATGTCGTAGAACACCAGCTCGTCAACACCGTCATGGTAGTATTTCTCGGCCATCTCCACAGGGTCGCCGATATCTATGTTTCCTTTGAACTTGATTCCTTTGGTTGTCTTTCCGTCCCGCACATCAAGACAGATGATGATTCTTTTCTTAAGCATATCAGCCCCCGTACTCGATGAAGTTCCGCATGATCTGGATTCCCACAGGACCCGATTTCTCCGGATGGAACTGGGCTGCGGCCACATTGTCCCGGCCTATGACTGAATAGAAAGGAACCATGTATTCGGTCTGTGCAATACCGTATCTGGCATCAACAGAGGGATAATAGGAGTGGACAAAGTAGACATCGGGAGAAGCGGGAATATCTTTCAAAAGGTAGTGCTCCTGCACTTTGTCGAAGCTGTTCCACCCAATCTCAGGCACCTTGAGGCCCCAGGAGGGGAAACGCTTTGCAATGCCGGGGATAAGCCCCAGACAGTCCACATCCCCTTCTTCCGAGTGATCCAGGATAATCTGGCATCCAAGGCAGATTCCGAAAATCGGTCTGCCGCTCTGGGCAAAATCCTTCATCATGGCACCGAGCCCGGTCTTCCCAAGCTGTCCCATGGCATAGGCTGCCTCCCCCACTCCGGGGAACAGGAGCTTATCACACTTCAGAAGCTCCTCGGCCCGGTCTGATATGATAAAATCGGCCTTAAGAAACTGCAGGAGGTTCTGTATGCTCCGCAGGTTTCCAGCCTTATAGTCAACAACGCCAGTCTTCATCTATCGTTCAACTCCGAAATAAAATACTCAAACACAGGACTTCCCTTGTCCTTGGGGACAATTATGCCCCTTATCTGCACCTTGTCTGCATTCACAGAGACAGGCCGGCCTGTGTTGTATTCCCCGATCTCAATCTTCTTTATCAGGTTCTGGACAAAAAGCTTAACCACAGGGGATGCAACCCTGGCATCCTTCTCGTTGGAGAAGCAGAGGTCAGAGTCCAGGGAATAGAAGCCGCTTTCTATATTGGCCCACAGGTACACCTGATAATGCCGCTTAAGCTTCAGATCCTGGATTGTCGGGTTGTCCCGGAACACAAAGATATCCTGGGTATAAAGGCCGTCCAGCTCGGAAATAAGGTAGCTGTCGGGATTGTAGGCTGCCAGGAGCCTCTGCATGTCATCCTCGGTATAGATGATGAGCTTCCTGCCGGGGAGGCAGTAGCCTGCCCCTGTCTCCAGGTCTATGTAGTAGTCAAAACCGTTCTCGGTCCTCTTCTCGTACCTTTTTTTCACATTGAAGTAGGTCTTGGCGTGGAGCTTGCTGTAGTCGCCCTCAAGGAAGACAGTGAGTTTATCAGGGGTAACAAAGCAGCAGTATATACGGTCTGTGTCTTTGATAACCTGATCAGGAATGCCGTTCTTGGCGAACATATCGGCAAACATGGCTGGCAGGGCATCCACCCTGCCGGCAAGATATGTGGAGCATCCCCCCGGTATGAAACCAGGAAGGGAGGCTTCAGATTTTCCCCTGCCGCCTGTGGTGGCACAGCCTGCCAGTACAAGGGACAGGAGAAGAAGTACTGTTAATTTTTTGCAACTGCAACCATGCATGTGTAGTCGCCGCATTCGCATTCAGTCATACCCTCGGTCTTTTCCCAGTCCAGCTTCTCGGTAAGAGTCTCGGAAAGGAGATACTCGCCGAAGGCCTCCACAGCAGCCTTGACCTCATCATTTCCATCCAGCTTGATGCTGATACGGTCTGTAACCTGGAAACCAGCCTCTTTTCTCATGTTCTGGATATTCCTGATAAGATCCCGGATAATACCTTCCTGCTTGAGCTCCTGGGTGATGGTTGTGTCAAGACCGATGGTCAGGGAGCCGTCGTTCATAACCTTAAGGTTGCCCTTCTCGGTTCTGGTGACAACAATCTCGTCCTTGGTGATGTCATAGCTCTTGCCATTGATTTCAATAGCCAGTGTAGCACCGTCCAGGAGAGATCTGATCTCCTCTCCGCCGAACTTGCTGATAATCTCGGCACCGGCCTTCATATCCTTGCCCAGCTCTTTTCCAAGCTCACGGAAGTTGGCCTTGCAGGAGTATTCAACCAGCTCCTCCTCGTTCTCACGGATGCTGATCTCCTTTACGTTGAGCTCCTCTGCTATGATGTTCTCCATCTCCTGGAGGATGACTTTCTCCTGCTGATCCCTTGTGACAAGGTAAGCAGACTTAAGAGGCTGCCGTGTCTTGATCTCGTGGGAGCTCCGGAGTGCTCTTCCAAGGGAAACTGCCTTGCGGGTGACTTCCATCTTCTTCTCAAGCTCAAGGTCGATGAGGCTCTCATCAGCCACCGGGAAGTCGCACAGATGCACAGAGGCAGGCATATCAGGGGTCCGCAGGTTCCTGTAGATCTCATCGGTGATGAATGGAATCACAGGACATGCCACCTTGATGAACTTCATGAGCACTGTATACAGGGTCTGGTAAGCCTGCTCCTTGTCCAGGTCGCTCTCGGACTTCCAGAATCTTCTTCTGGAGCGGCGCACATACCAGTTGTTGAGGGCATCGAGGAAATCAAGGAGAAGTCCGTTTGCCCTCTGGATATTGTAGGTGTCAAAGCTCTCGGTCACATTCTTGATCAGGGACTCAGCCACAGAGAGGATCCATCTGTCCAGCGGATTCTTTGGATTCTCAGGAGCCTTGGTGACCTGAACCTTGTCGATGTTCGCATATGTCACAAAGAAGCTGTATGCGTTCCACAGCGGGAGGATAAGGGTCTTGAGGACCTCTTTAACGCCCTTGTCGGAATAGCGCAGGTCCTCGGCCCGCACTACAGCGGAGTTCACAAGGAAGAACCTGAGGGCATCGGCACCGAACTTGTCGATTACCTCAACGGGGTCGGTGTAGTTCCTGAGGCTCTTGGACATCTTCCGGCCATCCTCGGCCAGAACCAGTCCGTTCACAACAACGTTCTTGAAGGCAGGTCTGTCAAACAGCGCCGCACCAAGCACAACCAGTGTATAGAACCATCCTCTGGTCTGATCCAGTCCCTCGCAGATGAAGTCGGCGGGGAAGTGCTCCTCGAACCGCTCCTTGTTCTCGAATGGATAATGCACCTGGGCATAAGGCATGGAACCGGACTCGAACCAGCAGTCCAACACCTCGGGGATTCTCTTCATTGTGCCGCCGCACTCGCACTTATAGGTGATGTCATCTACAAAGTGCTTGTGGAGGTCCACAACCTTTACGCCCGATTTCTCCTCAAGCTCGGCTCTGCTTCCCATGCAGTGGGTCTTGCCGCACTTGTCGCATTTCCAGATCGGAATCGGGTTGCCCCAGTATCTGTTACGGGAGATAGCCCAGTCTCTTGCACCCTCAAGCCACTTTCCGAAACGTCCTTCCTTAAGGTGGGCAGGAACCCAGTTGATCTGGCTGTTGGCCTTGAGCATCTTCTCCTTGATCTTCTGGATATCGACGAACCAGGATGAGATAGCTCTGTAGATAAGAGGAGAATGACATCTCCAGCAGTGAGGATAATTATGAACATAGTTCTGGCGGAGCACCAGCTTGCCCTCGGCCTTGAGCCGGGCGATGATGTCCTTGTCGCAGTCTTTTACAAATCTTCCCTGGTAGTCTGGAACTTCGGCAGTGAACTTGCACTCTGCGTCGACAGGGCAGATCACAGGAATGCCGGTTCCCTTCAGGGTGTTGTTGTCGTCCTCGCCGAAGCCGCTGGCTGTATGAACGATACCAGTACCATCCTCGGTGGTTACATAGGCTGCAGGGAATACCCGGAATGCACCCTTCTCGGCAATGGATGCGAAGTAGTTGAACAGCGGCTCATAGGACATGCCCACCAGCTCGCTTCCCTTCTTGGTCCATACAACCTCGTAGTCGGTCTCTTTCTTATAGTAAGCAGAAAGCCGGGCCTGAGCCATGATGTAGCACTCTGCACCGTCTTTAACCTTGACGTAGTCAATTTCCGGGTTCACAGCCAGAGCCTGGTTGGATGGCAGTGTCCAAGGGGTTGTGGTCCATGCCAGGAAGTAGGTGTTATCCTCCCCTTTCACCTTGAACTTGATGGTGATTGCAGGGTCTGTATCCTCCTGGTAACCTCCCAGGTTCAGCTCGTGATTTGAAAGTACAGTGGAGCACCGCGGGCAGTATGGCAGGATGTAGAAGCCCTCATAGATGAGCCCCTTGTCCCACAGCTGCTTCACAACCCACCAGATGGACTCCATGTAGTCCGGGTTCATGGTCTTGTAGTCGTTGTCGAAATCGACCCAGCGGCCCATACGGGTCACAGTCTTGCGCCATTCGCTGGTGTAGCGGAGCACGATCTTGCGGCAGTTCTCGTTGAACTTTGCGATGCCGTAGTCCTCGATCTCCTTCTTTCCGGAGATCTTCAGCTCCTTCTCCATCTCGTATTCTACAGGAAGTCCGTGGCAATCCCATCCGAAGCGGCGGTCCACCAGCTTTCCCTTCATAGTCATATAGCGTGGATAAATATCTTTGATAGTACCAGGAACAAAGTGTCCGAAGTGCGGAAGTCCGGTTGCGAACGGAGGGCCGTCGTAGAACACATATTCGCTGGCTCCTTCCCTCTGCTTCATAGACTTCTTGAAAATATCATTCTCTTCCCAGAATTTAAGGACTCCTTCCTCCATCTTAGGAAAATCAACTTTAGGATCTACCGGGTTGTACAAAATATCCTCCAAAATATCAATAAAGAATAATTAAATATATAGCGTATAAAAGAAATTTGCAATATAATGAAGTATATATTATAATATCTACAGGACTGTGAAATATGATTGACAATATTCTGATTCTTGCAGGGGGTTCCGGAACACGGCTGTGGCCTGCCTCCCTCTCCAGGTTTCCCAAGCAATATATAAAAGTGAAAGGAGAAGATTCCCTCCTTGCCCTGACCATAAAGCGCTCCCTTGCCCTCAATCCGGCAGGAAAGATATATATAATATCCCTCAAGAGCCAGATGGAGGAGCTTATAAAGGAATGTGCCCCCTTTGCCCACACCGGCAAGATTGCGGTCATACCTGAGCCTGAGGCACGGAACACAGCTCCCGCCATCGGAATTGCAGTGCGGGCCCTGGATCTGATGGGAAAGGCTGATTCCTCCCTTTTAGTACTTCCTGCAGACCATATGATAGAGGACATTGGCAAGTTCAAAGCCTGTGTGGAGAAGGCAGATGTCCTTTCCCGGACCGGGCACCTTGTGACATTCGGCATAAAGCCCCTGTACCCAGAGACCGGCTACGGCTATATCGAGCAGGGAGATGCTGAGAAGACCGGCTATATCGTTAAATCTTTCCGGGAGAAACCTGACCTGGAGACAGCCAAGAAGTTCCTGGCTGACGGAAAGTATCTGTGGAACTCAGGCATGTTCTGCTTCACCGGAAAAACCTACTGGAGCCAGCTGGCTGAGCATTCAAAGGCTATGACCGATGCCATAGGCACTGTCAAATCCGCCGGGGAATACATAAAGGATGGCATACAGGTTCTCATGGACACCCCGGAGGTGGCAGAGGCATACACAAAATCGCCATCCAATTCCATCGACTATACTGTAATGGAGAAAAGTTCCCTTTCGGCCGTGGTCTCTGCCGACTTCGACTGGAACGATATAGGCAGCTGGGATCAGTTCGAGACCCTTCTGGCAGGACAGGAGCAGAAGGATGTGTACCAGACCGGATGCAGGAATACAACTGTGTTCTCCGATATCCCTGTGGCGCTGTGCGATGTTGATGATATAACTGTTGTGATAAAGAACGGAAAAGCTTTGATCTGCAGGAAAGGCTCCTCCCAGAAGGTGAAGGAAGTCCGTTCCCAGATAGAGAAAGCCGGCAGGAAAGAGCTGCTTTAAGGAGATTGCTGTGTCAAGATTTGCAGAAATACCTATGAGGAATGTAGGACCCATAAGAATAAAAGGGGCTGTGGAAGGAGATATCTCTGTACCATTGGCCACACTGGAGACACCCCTCTGGTTCTCGGTGGGCCGGGGTGCAAAGGTAAGCCTCCAGTCAGAAGGCATCACCACCACAATCCTGGACAGCCGCATGACCCGGAGCATCATACTGGAGGCCCCGGACGCAAACTCCGCCCTGACCGCCGCCCGGAATATAGCCGGCTCCAAGGAAGAGCTCCAGAAGGTGGTGGCAGAAAGCTCCCACATTGCAAAACTGCTTGATATCAACTGGCAGATTGCGGCAAACCTCATCTACCTGCGGCTTGAGTTCTTCACCGGCGATGCATCGGGCCACAACATGGTGACAAATGCGGCAGACAAGATCTTCGGCTATATCCTTGAGAAGTATCCGGAGCTTTCCTACTGCTCCATCTCAGGCAACTACTGCTGCGACAAGAAGGTGTCGGCGGTCAACGGCATACTGGGCCGGGGCCGCAGCGTTGTGGCAGAAATCACCATACCCCGCGGTATCTGCGAGGAGTACCTCCACACCACACCGGAGAAGATTGCAGACATAAATACAAAGAAGAATCTTTTAGGCTCGATCCTTGCAGGAAGCTTAATGAGCGCCAACGCCCACTATGCCAACATGCTTCTGGCCTTCTATCTGGCCACCGGACAGGATGCGGCAAACATCGTGGAAGGCTCCCAGGGCATCACATTTGCCGAAGTAAAAGACGACAACCTCTATCTCTCCTGCACCCTGCCCAACATAATCGTGGGATCAGTGGGCAACGGAAAGAATGCCCCTTATGCAGAGGAGAACCTGGCACAGCTTGGTTGCAGAGAGGAGCGTAACCCCGGCGAGAACGGAGACCGGCTTGCCGCCATCTGCGCCGCCACAGTGCTTTGCGGAGAGCTTTCCCTGCTGGCAGCCGAGACCAATCCCGGCGAGCTTATGAAGGCCCACATCAGAATAGAAAGAGGTAAGAGATGAGCGTTGCCCAGCGGAAAGATGACCATATAGCACAGTGCCTCAGAGATCCGGCCATAGACCGCTCTGCATCAGGATTCGACAGCATCACATTAGCCCACCGGGCCCTTCCTGAGATAGATTTCGACAAGGTGGACACCAGCATCACATTCCTGGGAAAGAAGCTCTCCTTCCCCTTCATGCTCTCATCCATGACCGGTGGCACCAGCAAGGAGACTGTAACCATAAACCAGAACCTGGCCAAGGCTGCAGAGGAATGCAAGGTGGCACTGGCAGTAGGAAGCCAGCGTGTAATGTTCGAGGATAAGAAGGCGGAGAAAAGCTTCAGGCTGAGAGAGTTTGCACCATCTGTGCCCCTTATAGCGAATCTGGGAGCAGTGCAGCTCAACTACGGTTTCGGCATCGAAGAGTGCCGGAAGGCAGTGAAAGTACTGGATGCCGACGCCCTCTTCCTCCATCTGAACCCACTTCAGGAAGTTATCCAGAAAGGTGGCGACAGGAATTTTGAATACCTGGCTGATAAAATCAAGAGCGTCAGGACCAGACTGGAAGTTCCTCTCATGATAAAGGAGACAGGCTGCGGTCTCTCAGAGGCTGACTACCGTCTTTTAATAAACTGCGGAATCCGTTATATTGATGTGGCAGGACGGGGCGGCACCTCCTGGGGCAGGATAGAGCACCTCTGCAACAAGGATGACAGCAACCTGGGCCTGGCTTTCCAGGACTGGGGGCTCACCACAGTGGAAACTCTGGAGCAGGCAAAGCCATTCGGAAACCAGCTGTTCCTTATAGCAGGAGGCGGCATACGGAGTGGAATAGACCTGGCCAAGGCCATGAGCCTGGGAGCCAGCATGGGAAGCGCCGCACTGCCATTCCTGAAGGCGGCTCTTGAGAGCAAGGATGCAGTTGTGAAACTGATAGAAGAATACCGGGAGCAGTTCAAGGTTGCACTGTTCCTCACCGGACATAAAAATTGCAAGGATGAAAGATGATCAGTACTGGAATCGATGACATTTCATTATACACCTCAAGCTTCTACCTGGACATGCATACCCTGGCAGAGAAGAGGAATGCAGACTACAGCAAATATACCGATGGAATCGGCATAGAGCGGATAAGCATCCCTTCCCCGGATGAGGATATCATAACCCTGGCTGCCAACGCGGCACTGCCGGTGGTGCAGAGGTGCGACAAGACCAAGATCGGAACCCTCCTCTTTGCAACTGAAAGCGGAGTGGACCAGTCCAAGTCTGCGGCAGTGTTTGTACACCGTCTCCTGGACCTTCCTTCCACCTGCCGCACTGTGGAGCTGAAGCAGGCATGCTATTCATCCACTGCCGCAGTGCAGGCCGCCTGTGCCCTGGTTGCACGGAATCCGCAGAAGACAGTGCTGGTGATCACCGCCGATGTGGCACACTACCCGCTGGAGAGCCCCGGAGAGGCAACCCAGGGCTGCGGTGCTGTGGCCATGCTTATAACAGAGAATCCTAGAATATTGGAGATACATCCTGAAAGCGGATGCTGCAGCGCAGACTGCTGGGACTTCTGGCGGCCCAACTACAGCAACTATCCGCTGTATGACGGCAAGTTCTCCATGATAAATTATGTGAAGACCTGCAAGGCGGCCTGGAAGGAGCTGTCCGAGATCAGAGGAATCAGCTTCGACCAGATAGACCGGTTCTGCTATCACCTCCCCTTCTCCACCATGGGACTTAAAGCCCACCTGAAACTGGCACGGGAAGCAGGAAGCCAGAAGAGCGCCGCAGAGCTTGAGAACCAGCTGGAACCTATCATCCAGTACTGCAAGGTGATCGGAAACTGCTATTCCGCTTCACTCTACTTTGCACTCTGCTCGCTTCTGGACAACGCACCTGAGAGGCTTGAGAACAAGCTGGTTGCCCTCTTTGCATACGGCTCAGGATGCTCAGGAGAATTCTACACAGGCACCTTCCAGCCAGGCTACAAGAAGTGCATCCGCACCGAGACTAATAAAAAGCTTATCAGAGCCCGGAAGGAGATAGACTTCGACACCTACCTCAAGTTCCACCATGCGGCTGACCCTATAGGGGAGAATGCAGGTGACTGCACTACCCCGGAGACGACAGAAGGGGCATTCCGGTACTGCGGAATCAAAGACCACTGCAGGATATATGAGCCATGCTCAAAGAATGCTCAGTAAATGTTCCGGGAAAGATTATAATCACCGGGGAGCACTCTGTCCTCCAGGGATGCCCTGCCATTGCGGCAGCCTGCTCCCGTTATGTCACAAACCATCTCACTGCAAATGATACTGGCAAGATAGAATTCTTAGACAAGGAGCCTCAGCCGCCGGTGGCATATAAGCTTTTGAACCAGGCTGTGGAGGAATTCAAGCGCTACTTCAACCTGCCGTCAGGGGTGACCATGGAGTTCTCCTCCACTCTCCCCATCGGATCTGGCATGGGAAGCTCCGCCGCTGTGGCATCTGCCGCTTTTGCAGGGCTCTGCATGATCACAGGAAACAGGATTGCACCGGAAGCTATGCTTGAATCTGTAATACGGTGCGAGAACATAATACACGGCACCTCCAGCGGCCTTGACCCGGCAGCTGTCATATACGGTGGCATGGTTAAGAAAGCCAATGGGAAAATCACACCACGGCCACTCTCCACCCCGCTGAAGTTCTACATAGTGAACACTGGCAAGCCAGCATGCTCCACTGGAGAGGCTGTGGCAGAGGCAAAGAAGCGCTTCACCCCAGCACTGATCAGCCTGTTCACATCAGTTGCAGAAAAGATAGAGCAGCACCTGGAAGCAGGTGATCTTGCCTCTATAATTGCCGATGTGCAGGAGAACGAGAAGCTTCTCGAGGCAATCGGTGTGGTACCTGTGCGTGTACAAAGCTTTGCCCGGAAGGCTGAATCCATTGGCATGGGCTTCAAGATAAGCGGCGCCGGGGCAGTCTTCGGGGACGGCGGAGGAATCGGCCTGCTCTTTATCCCAGATGGATATCAGGCTAAAGCCCAAGAGCTGTGCCAAAGCTATGGCTACACCATGGATCCGGTTCAGTTCCATATCGGAGGACTCCCATGTCTTGCATAAAAGTATCAGCACCCGGAAGCCTTATGCTCACAGGGGAACACGCAGTGCTCCACGGAAGCCCAGCAGCAGCCTGCGCTGTGGATAAACGGATATACCTTACCCTCACACAACGGACAGACCGGGAAGTACATATAGAATCACCCCTGGGAAACCTTGATACCACTCTGGACAATTTGCCGTCAGAAAGCCAGTTCAAATTTGTCATAGAGGCAATCAGACAAGTCAGACTGAACATCGGCGTTGATATAAAGACAGAGTCGGAGTTCTCATCCACTGTAGGACTGGGGTCATCTGCGGCAGTGACAGTCTGCACCTGCATGGCACTGAATACACTAAAGGGGATAATTCCAAAGAGGGAGGAACTTTTCAACCAGTGCTACAATGTGGTGCACGGAGTACAGAAGACAGGAAGCGGATGCGACCTGGCGGCCTCCATCTACGGTGGAATCATTGCGATGGAGAGCAGGGATGGCCATTACACACCACGGAAGCTGGACTGCCCTTCCCTGCCGGAGATAGACCTTTACTACTGCGGCTACAAGATGAAGACTCCAGATGTAATTGCGCTAGTGGACAAAAAAGCACAGGCTGAGCCTGATAAGTATGCAAAGCTGTATCAGTATATGACACAGGTAGCAGGCTCCACCATCACCCTGCTGGAGCGGGGAAACTTCGAGATGGCCGGAAATCTTTTCGGCAAGTACCAGATGCTTATGGAGCAGCTGGGCGTATGCGATGACACCCTCAAGGATATGGTGACCAAGCTACAGAATGACAGCAATGTGCTTGGAGCCAAGATATCGGGCTCCGGCCTTGGAGACTGTGTGATCAGCCTGGGTATTCCCTCAAAGAAGCTGGAAGGATATCAGAATATACCTGTGAAGATTTCTGACCGGGGAGCCTGCCCATGCTGACCAAAAGCGAATTTGCAGCCCGCATATTAAACGGCCACACACCTTCAACCAAAGAGAAGGCTACAGCCTTTGCATCGGCCAATATAGCATTGGTTAAATACTGGGGCAAGCGGGACAGCCGGCTGAACCTCCCTGTCACCGACAGCCTCTCCATAGACCTGGGCAGCTTAGGAACAGAAACTACTGTAGAGCATTCACCAGACGGACAGGATGCTGTGATACTTAATGGAAACAAACTGGCACAGGATGATCCATTTGCAGTCAAGGTTATCAACTTCACCGACCTGTTCAGAAATGCTTTGAACCAGGCTGCAGCAAACCGGCCAGCCCTCACCATCACCACCAACAACAACATACCTACAGGAGCAGGAGTAGCCTCCTCTGCCTCCGGCTTTGCGGCCCTCACCAAGGCCCTGGACCAGTTCTTCGGCCTCGCTCTGGCCGGCCGGGAGCTGTCCCTGCTGGCAAACCTGGGGAGCGGCAGTGCATCCAGGAGCATATTCAAAGGCTTCGTCTACCGGCACGCCGGCACTGATCCCGACGGCATGGACTCCTACTCCGAGCCCCTCCCCTATACATGGCCCGAACTGAAGATCGGACTTATAACTGTGTCGGCAAAGGCCAAGCGGGTCAGCTCCCGGGATGGTATGGAGCGCACTGTAGCCACATCACCACTTTACAAGAAGTGGCCAGACCAGGTCAAAAACGACATGGCAAAAATGCTTTCTGCAATCAAAGCAAAAGACTTCGAACTCCTGGGCACAACTGCAGAGAACAACGCACTTGCAATGCATGAGTGCATGAGGGCAGCAACACCGCCCCTCAACTACTTCGAGCCTGAGACTGAGGCCATCATCAGAAAGGTGCAGGAACTGCGCCAAGAAGGACTGCCCCTCTACCTCACTATCGACGCTGGTCCCAATGTGAAGCTGCTTTATTTAAATAAAGATGAAGAGAAAGTGAAAACTGAATTCCCTGATATGAGGGTTGTCAATAGATAGATTTGGAGGAAATATGAAAAAGATTATCATCATGTGTTTAATGCTTGTCATTGCTACTGGAGCTTTTGCTCAGAGCGCACCATCTGCCGGACTTACCGACAGCGATGTCACATCATTCAGCAAGAACTATGGCTCTATCAAGACCGAACTTGAGAAGTTGGGAATAGATGTGCAGGACACAGACAGCGTCGCCGATGCAAAAAGCGCAGAAGCCAAGGTGAACAGCATCCTCAACAAGAATGGTATCTCAGGAAGCAACCCAGTTGCAAAGCTCAAGGCAATTGCATTCGGATATGCAGTTGAGAAATTCGAGGCAACCATGGCCGAAGATCCACAGGCATCCAAGATGCTTCAGAGCATGGGAATCGACCCCATAGCTGATGTCCGGAAAGAAGTTGCACCAGCAGACTGCAAGGTTGTGAAAAAGCACCTGAACGAACTCCAGAAAGCCTTTGATGATGACGACTTCCCTGCCACATCATCCTCTGATCAGAGCAGCACCGACAGCTACGACATGGCTGCCCTCCAGCAGTATCAGAACATGCTCTCCGCCTCAGACTATGAGGATTCTGATACAAAGGCCCGGAAAGAAGTGCTCAAGAAATATGATGTTAAGAAGAAGTTTAATGTTCTTAAGGATAATGACGGTTCTGAATGGATTATCATTAAGCCTTCTGACATAACATTCGCAAACAGCACCGAAGCAGAGATTTATGCAGAAAACTACGTGGGAGTAAGCGGCGATTGGTCTATGTGCTCAAGTTGCGGCTACTTAGGAACACATAGTGACAACAAGCCTTTCTACACTTGGGGATCCGGTGGAATACTCTTCTACGAGAAGTTCCCTATCGACTTTGATTCCTGTGCTCCAGACAGAATTATTGAAGATGCAGATGTGACCCCGGCAATGGCCAAGAAAGCCGTGCTGCAGCTGTATAAGTACTGAGGATAGAATATGAAAAGGCTGGTTATTGTTTTATGCTTGTTATTATGTTTAATAACACTTGCTGTAGCTGATGCTCCTTTTTCTGAACCTACACAAGATCCAACTGTCCGTTATCGCCTGTTTCCTACCCAAAACATGTATACTTTTCTAAAACTAGATACGATGACGGGGAAAATATGGCAAGTACAATATTCTACAAAAGGGGCTGAATACCGTTTTGAAAGTGTATTAAGTGATGTTGATATAGCAGAATTATTACGCGTTAAAAAAGAAGTTGGACGATATACATTATTTCCAACACAAAATATGTATAATTTTATTTTACTAGATCAGATAGACGGATATACATATCAAGTTCAATGGCATGGTGATGAAGAAAACCGTGGAGTCTTGCCAATATCTTATTAATGTTTTTAATCAAATATAGTATAGTAAACTTTTTTTAGGAATTAATAGTGTCAAAAAAAATCTGGTACAGCAAACCATTAGCCCACCAATGGGATATATACTCAAAAAATTATAATCAAAACAAAGAAACAAAAGAACAATTTGTCCAAAGGGTATTATTAAATTATAGTGCCAGTACCTCATTTTCATGGACTAAAAATCAATTAAATACTTTTATTTGGAGTTTATGGTATTCAGACGCAACAAAAAAGCTTTTACATCTATATTTTGTTGATAAAAGCTTAAAAGAATTCCTTGAGACTATTCCACTAGCTGACATAGAAGGAATCAGCAAATACATAAATGAGAATGGATTTATAACTGAACAAGGTCTTTTAAACTTAAAATTCTTCCCATTTGGCATTCATATCCCATATGAGAACAAATACAAGGCTTTTGCATTTGGATTAATGAACAATCAAGATAATCAGATGGTTTTATCATGGGCTGTTGAAAAAGGTGGTGCTTGGTGTTCTACAAAAAATTATAAAGAATTACTAACAAAAGATTCAGAAGAAGCAAAAGAAATCACGAAAATATTCAGATTGGCAATAAACACAATTGCTTACATGGAAACGTTCCCTGAGTGCGTCAAAGACGGTGTTCCTGAATTAATAAAAGAGCAAGAAAATGAGAATGCAATTACCATTGGAATATCTGAAAAGGCTCTAGAACCCATACAAAATATAAACAAAAAAATGAAAACACCACATTTTAGAAGAGGTTATTTTAAACAGCTTTCTTCTCCTTTTTATACAAAAAAAAGAGGACAAATTATTTTTGTTTCAGAAACAATGGTTAATGGAAAAGCAAAAACAATATATACAACTGAAAGTATTGATGATATAAAAGCCTTGGAGCACTTATGAAAAATGCAATTATATTACTACTTATTATCTTTTGTTCAATTCCTTGTTTTGCAAAAACACCTAAAAAATATGTAGAAGAAAAATATGGTTCGAAAGCTGCCTTTTTTGATGAAGATATATCAGACGACCTTGATGATGACAAAATTGGACCAATAAGTCCCATATATTTTTATAATTCCACAAACCGTGATATCACATTTGAGTTTCATGAAATAAAAACAAAATTTGGAAATGTCGCTTCTGATAAAATATTTCCAATAAGAGGAAGATCCAAAAAAATAACCATCAAAGCTAATCAATATTTTGACACAGCAACAACAGTCAATGATATAGAACATTTTGTTTTCATCTTTGAAGAAGAAAAACCTGTAATCTATACCTATTCAGAGAACATGAACACTAGACAAGCAACAGAGACCAATGGATTAGCCGTAGTTGGTACAGGTGGAATTACATCTTCTACAGAAGTCTATTATGCCCTTATTTTTGAATTTGCTGATGAATAAACATGGAGGGACTGAATGGGTTGTGGTAGAGTTATCCTATGTATTATTTTTCCACCACTGGCAGTGCTTGACTGCGGGTGCGGTGCAATTATACTCACAACCATTCTGACTTGCGCCGGCTGGGTTCCCGGGGCTATTGCAGCCATTATATTCAGCAGCAACAACGGGGATTAACTTATGTCCAGCACACAAGACTACTGCAATTTCGTATTAGACCAGCTCTCGCTTCTATCAGACATCACCACCAGAAAGATGATGGGCGAATACATCCTATACTACAAAGGAAAGATCTTCGGCGGTATCTATGACAACCGTTTCCTGGTGAAACCTGTTGAGGCTGCAAAGAAGATGATGCCTGATGCTCCGAAGGAAATACCTTACCCCGGTGGCAAGGAAATGCTCCTGGTGGAAGATATAGACAACCGGGAATTCTTTAAAGAATTAATCATTGCCATATGTGACGAACTACCGGAACCCAAAACAAAATGAATAAAGTAGTCAGATCGCTGAACAATCTGAACTGGAAATTGTATGCCTCT
>JAEEGK010013822.1_pt1 | contig 18124 bp, 10 predicted proteins | sample 8958771 | NCBI WGS metagenome assembly JAEEGK01 (sample SAMN16246547, study PRJNA631951) | gut metagenome | biome: gut microbiome; feature: rumen; material: SC-attached | host: Bos | place: Iran: Karaj | collected 2018-10
GGACTGCCTTGTTCGGATTTTCACCATAAAGCAAGTTAACTTGTTCGAATGCAACTCCATTGGTTTCAATACGCGAAAAGCATCCCATCTCAATTATTGCAGGAGCAACTTCCTTCAACTGGTCAACACGCGGAACATATTTACCAGCAGACTGCCACATATCCCTGTAAACCAAACAAAATTTTATCTTCCTTCCCATTATAATTTTATTGTTTTTGTCTATAAATCAACGGTTTAAAAAATGAAAAAATTTCGTTCAAAGTTACGAAATACTTTTTGCATTTGAAACAGCATTTTTTCAAATTATCTGTAAAGCAAAATAAATAAGATTAACTAAAGATTTTTTTTGCGTAAAGCAATATTATTGGCAATACAATTAAAAACTTCCTGTTGAGACGCAAAATTTTGTGGCTGATACATTTGTCGTGATCCTCATGCAAGCGCAAAAAGTGAAAGCCCTACAGAATCATTCCAAATGAGATGTTTTTATGCATTTACAATCTCTGGCAAGACTATAAATTGGTAAATGTGTAGTAGTTGAATATTTATTCGCCTAGGCCTTTAATAAAAACAATTAATGTTATACCATAGGGTTTCACATACTGTCAGTGATTGCTCACTTTCGCCTATATGACAATTATGAAAGCCTTTTCGTTGCCTAGTTTTCTTGCGATATTTCTAGAATTATTCGTATAGCTAAAATATTAAGATTAACGAATGGTTTTTTTACATAAATTGATGCATTACAAAATAAAAAAGATGGCTGCAATTTGCAGCCATCATAGTTATTTCAGATTTTGGTGAAATTATCTTACAAGATGCAAGGGTCCTTCTTCGTTGTAGGGGTTGCCGTCGTAACCTTCTGCCTCGATGATGTAGAAGTAAACGCCCGGTGTTGCCTTTGTTGATCCGTTGAGGCGTCCGTCCCATCCTGCGTCCTCGTTCTCCCAGTCGGTCCACTCGAATACCACTCTTCCGTAGCGGTTGAGGATCTTTCCGTGGAAGGTCTTCAGCGTCTGCGCCTTAACCTGGAAGTAGTCGTTGATTCCGTCGCCGTTCGGCGAGAAGATGTTCGGGATGTCGAGGCTGCTGGCCTTGTCGACGAACACGCACTCGTCGAGGAAGGCCGTGTCGCGGCACTCCTGGAGGTCACGGTTCATGACGATGAGGTACGGCTCGTAGCATCCCGGCTCGGTGTAGGTGTGCTGCACGAGCTCGTCGCAGTTCTTCTCGACCACGCCGTCGCCGAAGTGCCACTCGCACTTCTTGCCCACGTTGTCGTAGTTGGTCGAGTTGACGAAGGTAACCTCCGCGTCGGGAGCCACCAGGCTCGACAGGATGACGTCTGCCGACACTGCGAACGCGGCCTCTATCATGCCTATGGTGCCCACCTCGACCGTCGGGTAGTCGTAGCAGTTGATGTCGCCGAAGAACTGGTTGTAATCCGTGAGGTAGCCGTTGTTGAACGTCTGGTACTCCGTGCGGTACGTGTAGGTGCCTGCAGGCAGGTTGTAGACGTGCAGGTCGGTGATCGGGGTGCCGGTGACCGGGTTGGTTATCGCCGGTCCGACAGTGGTGTCGATCCAGAAGAAGGAGTACGTGTGGAGGGTGTCGATGAACTCTATGCCGCCCCTGCCAAGTCCGCAGGTGTCGCCTATGATGTTGTAGGTGTATTCAGGACGGCTCGGCTCGAATACCGTGTCCCTGGTGATGTAGGACTCGCAGCCCCACGAGTTCATGGTCGTCAGGCCCACGATGTGCCAGTCCTGCTTGTCGTTCCAGTATACGAACGTGCTGTATTCGCCGTCGGCCTGGTTGGTGTAGACGGTGTCGATGTTGCCGTTGCCGAGCTCCCAGTTGTAGGTCGCAAGGGTGTCCTCAACAGCGGTGATTATCGCAGGTCCGCCGAAGCATTTTGGAGGTATGATGGTGACATCGGACGACGGAACCATAGCGAAGACAACCTTTATGGTGTCGCTCGAGGTGCAGAGCTGGGTGTTCAGCACTGTCCAGTACAGCTCGAAGTACGGGGTGTGGCTGTTGCCCGCCGTGTACATTGTGCTGTGGATCTCGGTGTCGGGGTTGGAGCGGTCGTCGAAGGTGAGCGTGGAGTATGCCGCGTTGGATGACCAGCGTCCGTTGCCCACGCCGTTGAAGTTGACAGGTATAGGTCCGCCGTCGAGGCCGCAGAAGGTGAGCTCGTCGGGAACTATGTCGGCTACCGGGTTCTCGATGAACCTGACCGGCCACGGCCCTGCCGTGTCGCTGCAGATGTTGTTCGGGCCGTTGAACTCTATCCAGTAGAAGTTGTGTACGCCGTAGCTTGCTACGCTTGCGTCGGTGTATATGTTGTTGATGGTCTCGTCGTTAGGTCCGAAGTGCGTTCCCGATACCGGGTCCCACCAGTGGCCCTGGATGCCGTCGCCGGGATATTCGGCGCGCAGGTACGCTCTCGTAGTCTCCCAGCCGCAGACCGCCGTGTCGCCCTCGTTCATGTTGATTACGGGCGACGGTATCTCGTAGAAGGTGACGGTCACCTCGTCGTCGTCGGAGCAGGTGTGCTCGTTCTCGTCGACCTGCAGGTGCGGGTGGTTGGTCTCCGTCCAGCGGAACGTTGCCGAGCCGTATGCCGAGTAGTGGCCGGCGGTGTGCGGGTTGTGGCGGTCGTCAAAGGTGGCTGCGCCGCCGCTGCTGGCGGTCCATGTGCCTACTATGCTGTCGCCCTCCTGGTGAGAGCTGATGGCGTTGAGCCAGAAGTCAAGTCCGCAGACGGAGGTGTCGCGGCCCGCGCGGGCGTTCGGGATCTCCATGAACTCGATGCGCACGGTGTCCGTGTCGTAGCAGGTGCCGGCAAGGCCCATGTTGTTGATTTCCCTGAAGTAGAAGGTGTAGATGCCGTAGTCGCTCACGCGTACGTTCTCGGAGACGCTGTCATGGTTGCCCGTCAGCCAGCGTACATATGCATCCGGGTCGGGCATGCTGCTCTCGTCGACCCACCAGCGTCCCTGAGGCGTGTAGTCGTCGGAGGGCTGCAGGTTCCATACGCCGTTGAGGTTGCAGGTGTCGCCGCAGACGCTGCGGTCCTTGCCTGCATACGCTGTCGGCTTCTGGAGGAAGGTGACGTGCATGGTGTCTATCGAGATGCACGACGCGTTGCGCGCAACGAAGTAGATGTCGATGTTGCTGTACCTCGTGACATGGATCGACGTGTCAAGCGTGAACGTCGTGGAGGTCTGCGAGGAGTCGGCGAAGGTGCCGGCTATCTCCTTGCACATCCACATGTAGGACGAGTAGCCCTCGGAGGCCGTGGCGTCGGCGCACAGCTCCACCGTGTTGCCGCATACGGAGACATGGTTGCCGGTGGCGCCGCACTGGTGCACGCTTACTACAGGCACCTTGCGGAAGACTATGTGCTTTTCGGCCTGGCCTATGCAGCTCGGGTCGTCGATGCGCGGGTCGCTGATGGGCTCCGCCCACCTGAAGACGTATTCGACCTCGGTCTGGTCGTCAGGTATCGGCACGGTTACGAAGCAGTGCGGATAGTCGTCGCGGCTGGCCGACTGCGGGCTGTTGTAGTTGTGGTAGACGACGGTCGGAAGCCTGTTTCCGTTCATGTCGTAGGCCGTCCACCTGCCCTCGTTGGCCGGGTTGGTGTTGTATACCTGCAGCTCTGCAGTGTGTCCGCAGACGGTGTCGACGTTGGCAGTTGTAGCGGGTGCCGGTACGTTGATGAACGTTACAGTCACGTTGTCGCTGCCGGCGCACTCGCCGTTGCGCTCGGTGAGGGTAAGCACGTAGGTGCCGCTGCCGTTGGCGTTGGCCGTCGGCTGTATCGAGTTGGCAGGGGTCATAATTACGCCCGAGCCTGTCCACTGCAGCGAGGAGCCTTCGATGGCGGGGATCGTCGGGTTTGCGCCGGTTATCTCAGCGGTGACGCCGCAGACGGTGATGTCGGGGCCTGCCTCGGGGGACGGGATCTGGCGGAAGTTGTAGACTGCGGAGGCCGAGCCGTCGCATTCTGCATTCACAAGGTGCCATGTATAGGTTACGCGTCCGTAGTGGCTAGAGAGTACCCTCGGGTTGTTCATTATGTTGGTCGTGTTCTCTATCGTCGTGTAGCTGTAGTTGGTGACGCCCTCGGGAGGTGTGGCTGTCCAGTAGCCGTTCATGCCGTCCGGAACTGCCGAGCCGTTGAGCTGGATCACAAGGCCGCAGGTTTCGCCGCCTACTACTGTAGGTACAGGTCTTTCCTTCCACATCAGCGGGACTGCCTGCGTTACCGAGCGGCAGCCGTTGCCCCATGCGTTGAGGCCTTCGCCCCTGCCGGCTACGGCTACTATGTAGTACTGTACGTTGTTTCTGCCGTTGAAGGTGCCGAGTGATATTGTCGCCGTTGTGCCGGGAAGTGTTGCCACCCAAGAGTTGCTGATATCGTTCGGGTTGGTGCAGATGATGTACGAGAAGATGCCGCCCAGCAACGGGTCGCCAAGCACCTGGTGACCGTTGTGACCGACAGTCGTGTCGGATACGTTGTAGGTATCGCCTGTGCAAAGGATGTGCGGGTTGTAGTCGGCAAACGCACCGGCATGGAACGGGCATTCGCATGCAAAGTAGCCTGCCACGCCGACGCTGCTGCAGCCGTGCGCGTCCCTTACCGTGAGTGCGTACTCGAGTGCGCTGTACCTGCTGAAGCTGTAGCTGCTGCTGCTCTGGTAGTTGTTGCTCCATCGTATGGAGTCAAGGTGTGGTGTGCCGTACTCTCCGTCCTCGTACTCGGTGTACGGTCCCCATACCTGGTACTGCGGTGGGTTGGAGCCGGGGGTGAGGCCGTTGACGTTGAAGGTGACGTTGACCATGTTGCCGCCCTGGCATTCTTCAGTCCTGTTCGAGATGACTATCTCGTCATATATTTCGAAGCTTACGCTGCTTGTCGCAGGGCATGCGCAGCGCTCGCCGGAAATTGTATTCGTTATGGTGTATCTGCCGGGGTTGGCAAGGCTTGGTGAGAATGTGCGTGCGTCGAGGTTGAGCGCTTCGCTGGCCGGGCTGCAGGTGAGCGTGCCGAAGTCCTGGGCCGACAGCTGTATCGGGGAGCCGGAGCGGCAGAAGTTGTCGACCTGGGTGAGCGTGGCGTTCATCTCGCGTGCGAAGTTGACCGTTACGCTGGCCTCGCCGGAGCATGTCTCGTTGCCCATGTAGTACTCGTGCCAGGTGAAGGTGTAGTCGCCGTAGACGTTGACGGTAACATCGGTTATTGGCTGTGTCGGTGCTGTGAAGTTTGCCGTGCCGGGGCCCGTGTAGGTCCATTCGCCGGTGTTCTGAGGATATGCGAAGCTGCCGGCGCTGAGGGTTGCGGCATTGCCGCAGGGGCTCGTGCTGACAGGTGTCGCGCTCGGGTTGCAGGTTGTTACGCCGCCGTTGCTTGTCACTGTTACTGAAGGCGTAGGCTCGATGCAGCAGTCTGCATGGTGGGCCGGCTTGACATGTACCGTAATCGTAGTGTCGTATGTGCAGCCGAAGTTGTCGGTAGCCGAGAAGGTGTACGGTATCAGCGACCAGTTTTCCTGGTCGGGGTTCTGTACTACGGCTGTTGCATCGGCACTGCCGTTCTGGCCGGTTGCCATGCCTACGCCGCTCCATGAGTAGCCGCTACCATTAGATGGATAGGTATTGGTGAACGACCAAGTGTCGTTTGGATAAAGGTCTGCTGCGAAATACAAACCCCATTCGAATATCCAGCCGTTATCAGAGCTCAAGTGGTCGCATACATATATTGTCCATGTACCATTGAGAGGACAACCGATGAGAGAAGACATGCTTTCGTATGTTCCGTAGTCGCCTTCATTAAGTATTTCGGTTCTTTCGGTATTTCCACAAGGGTCAGTATACGATTCGTATGTTGTTGGTCCGTTAGGTCCGAAAGGAGTTGTTGATGTCGGTGTAAAGTTATAGGAATAACCTTCACCTTGTGTGTAGTAGCAGTCGCTTGAAGAATATGGGTCTGGAGCATGTCCAAGGTGAATGTTTCCACCACCGCTCGAACCTGATACATTAGTACCACCATGGTTGGTCCAGTGAAGAGAAGACATTGTTCCGCCTGAATAAGCATGAAGCAGACACATCTGTCCGTTAGGGCACTGAAGTACCATCGAAAGGTCGCCGAGGTATGAGTGTTCCATATTGAGGTAAATACGTTCGATATCGTTTATTGTGTTAATTCTTGCATCATCGGCAAAAATATCGAATTCGAGGCTAGTGTTGTAGCAGGTACTGTTACCATCGGGAAGGAAGGTTGCACCAGCAATAATTGGTGGACGGATAGCAGTCCAAGGATCGATATGCGGTTCGCCATGTAGCGAAACGGTTGTTCCAGGACAAACTGAATCGGGTCCGAATGTAACATTTGGCCATGTAGGCTTAAGTGAAACACGTACCTTGCGGGTGTTAATGTTTCTATTCAAACAACCACGGGTATCAGCAGCACTACATATTACCATGAAACCACCACTCTCGGTGAATGTATAGTTAAGAGTCTGTCCACCTTGTGGATGAATTGTATCATTATTAGAATTGATGATACCCCATGTATAAACCAGAGTAGATTCGCTTTGATCGTACTGAGCACCATTGTTATCGAAGTGTGTTGAAGCCGTAAAACTTACTGCCGTACCGTTGCACACATCGTAGAATGTCTCGTTCTGGCCAGTAGCCTGATTAAGTTCAGTTGTAGGGCTTACACTTGGGTTTATCGTAGTCTGGAAAGTCTGGCACATATCACCGCACCAAATCTTGGCAGCAAATCCAGCGCCAGTTGTCGTTGACGATGACCATACAATCTGTAAAGAACCACGGTTTGAAGTGAAAGTCCGTCCATTCAACGAAGTTCCAGTAGCGTTGGAAACAAGAACCTGCTGAGAAATACCGTCCTTGATAGTCATCGTTGTTCCGGAACCGAGGTTAAACTGTGTGAACTTAAGGCTGATAGCACCAGAGTTGGTAGATGCTATATCCCTTATTAAACTTTCGTTTGCGCTATAGTTACCGCTTGAACCACCGCTATCGTAAAGCAAAGCGGCAGGACTTGATTCCGAAGAACCGCCAGCCGGACAGGCAATCTCGAAAGTATTACCTGACGAACCCGCCTGGTTAAGCGTGTATGTTGTCTGCGCCAATGCTACCGTGCAAGCCGCCATTATAGCAACCAGCACCATTATTAATCTCTTATTCATTGCCGTACCCTTTCATTGCATTATACATTTCTGAAATTTCCTTGTTGGAGTAGAATCCAATGATGGTGTTTGTCTTGCCAACGCGGTAGAAATTGCGATGGTCGTAAGGCCTTTCGTAGTAGAATTCTGCGATGTTAACCTTTCCAGGTTCAATCGACTCTACCATTCCAGCTCTTTCACCAGTTTCTGGATCCTTGTAGTAGAGATACTCGAAACCATCAATCTTCTGTTGCATTTCTGGTTCTGCTATGTACCACGAATGATCGAGTTCATAGTTCAGAAGTTCGAGGATCAGAGGAGTTTCCTTCTGCATGCGCTGTAAATGTTCGAGGCTGTAAGCCTTTTCCAAGCGCGGATCGATCTGCACTGTCTGTGCATAGCTAAAGCCACATATCATCGTGACAATCAGCATAATAAAAAACTTCCTTTTCATATTCTTTTTATTTATTATTTACCAATTAATAATATTTCTCTCTACCCCTATGACAACTGAAACATCAATTTCGTTGCCTGGGATTTAAAAAAAATTTCAACTTTTTTTTAACTTCAACATTTATACTATTTTACGCAATATAAGACTGCAAAGTAAATTAAAAAAATTGAATAAATGTTAATTAATTTTAATTTTTGTTAATATTTTTAACAAACAGCTGAGAATCAGTGGATAACGTTTAACGTTCAAGGTTCAACGTTTAATTGTTCAACGTTCAAGGGGTTCAACGTTTAAGAGGTTCAACGTTTAAGGTTCAAGGATTTGATAATTAGCTACGCTGAGCTGAAGGTTGCTTGCGCGAGCTAAAGGTTGAAAATTTGATGATTTGATTGTGGGCGTGAAGGTTCAAAGGCTTGCAGGCTTCTCATCTGCTAGACGGTCTGGCCGTTAGACTGCTAGCCTGCGAACCTGTAAGACTTTTATTTCTTTCTCTTCTGGTTCTCGATTATCTTAAAAAGATATTTCTCGAAATTTTCGGCAGGAGAAGGAGCCGGTGACATTACCAACATTCCCTGTGGGTCTATCAAGTAGTATGTAGGATATGCCCTTACCTTATAATCAGAGATAACTTTGCTATTAATTTCTGCGAAAAGAAATGTCCAGTTGAGCGAATTATCTGCAATAAACTTCTTTGCCTTTTCCTTGTCGCTGTCGGTAAGTATCGTCACAAATATGCAAAGACCTTTATAGCGATTATATACGCGTTTCAGCACATCGAATTCGGCAGCAGAGGAATATGTCTGCGTATTGGCGAACTGCAAGTACAGATATTTGCCTTTGAAGTCGCTTAGCGACATCATGTTGCCAACCGTATCGGGCAACTCAAACGGCAAAGCTACAGTTCCTTTTGCCATTGTTAGCGAATTGTCGGCAATATTCTGCGCAATTTGCTGATGGATTGGATATTCTGTTGTAATATAAAGAGAATCGAGTGTCAGCAGAAGAGGTAGCCACTGCAAATTGTCGTTGGCAAAGGCGTCGTTTAAACCTTTTAGCATAACTAGTTCGCGGAATTGTTTGCGCTTATGCTTAGGATTCGAGCCTATCAACTTGTGTAGCAACGAAATGCTATGCCCGTATGTTATTATCCTGTATAAATCTGCACCGCCTGGAGAAACTAGATAGTTGTCGAAATAGTTATTGTAAATCGAATTGAAGAGATCCATGTATGCAGGATTGTCGTAAAGTATCTCCTTGTTTGAATAGTATGAATAAACTAATGCTGATTCATATTCTCGCTTTGTAACCATTTCCTTCAGTGCAGCAATGCGGTAGCGACGATATTGCTGAAAATATGTATTGCTGTATTTTTTGTACCTTGAGTTTATATTATTTATAAAGGTATCAACATCTGTCTTCAACCCATTAATATACAAATCCTCCATTTTCAGGTTGTAGTAGCGGTTGAAATAGTAGTCAAAGTCCATGATAAGGTAATTGAGGTCTGTTTCCTTCATGTTCTTAATACCCAGATGCATTTCAGTAGGCTCGAAATACGAATTGAATAGTTCTGCATTTGTCCGTTCTACATATTCTGGCAAAATAATTTCATAATTGCCATTAGGTTCTGCATAGAAATACACATAGTATACGCCAAATTCTGCAAATATATATGTTATCCTATCGATCCCAAAATCAGCCACAAAGTTCCCATCACCATCAACCCTCAGACGGAAAACCTCTTCCTTAATGTAAGTTATCCTATCCTGGTAACGGTAGAATATAAGTTCGCTATTGGCATACTCTTTGGCATTTCCGAAGACATGGGTAGCATACATCGACGACACCGAAAGACCAAGCAAACAGAGCGAGCACAACAAAATCTTCCTTAAATATTCAAGCATAATATCAGTTTTTCTAAACTGCAAAACTAAAATTTAAGTTTAAAACATAATGCAATGTAATGCCAAATTTATGAAACATGGGATGTTAAAGGATGGGGCGGTGGGCTAAAGCCAGTTTCTGGGTTTCTGGTTTCAGGGTTCAACGTTCAAAGGGTTCAACGTTTAAGGATTTGAAAATTTGAAAATTTGATGATTTGATGATTTGATGATTTGATGATTGTAGGGGCGCAATATTTTGCGCCTATAAATATGGAATCGCGCCATGGCGCGATTGTACAAGATGGTGGGCAACGCACGTTTGAAGATTTGAAGATTCAAAAATTTGATGACAAAAAATTACAATATATCCTTTAAAATCAATGAATTAGCCTCTATTTTTAAATTTTTATTGTTTTTGCAAAAAAAGACTAATGTACAACTAAACAAGATGTTCAAATAAATATAATAATTATAGATTATGCAATTTTTGATTGATGTAAATATAAAATTTGTGTGAAAAATGTAAAATTTCGCTTTGAAGTAAAAAAAAATGAATATAACTTTGTCCCCGATTTCGCATTCTTCATTAGTGAAATTTATTGTTCGACATTCAAATACAAAAGGAAGCCCGTAAGACTTCCTTTTGTTGCTTTTATGTCCGCATGAAATTACTTCTTCATAGCTTCCTCAACCGATACGGCTACGGCAACGGTTGCGCCAACCATCGGGTTGTTGCCCATGCCAAGGAATCCCATCATCTCTACATGTGCCGGAACCGATGACGAACCTGCAAACTGAGCATCGGAGTGCATACGTCCCATGGTATCGGTCATACCGTATGATGCAGGACCAGCAGCCATATTGTCGGGGTGAAGAGTACGGCCTGTTCCACCGCCCGAAGCTACCGAAAAATACTTCTTTCCAGCAAGTATTCTTTCCTTCTTGTATGTTCCTGCAACAGGATGCTGGAAACGAGTCGGGTTGGTCGAATTGCCTGTAATCGACACATCGACGTCTTCCTTCCACATTATGGCAACGCCTTCGCGAACATCGTCGGCACCGTAACAGTTGACTTTTGCACGCGGTCCATTGGAATAAGCCTTGCGGCGTACTTCCTTCAGTTCGCCAGTGTAGTAATCGAACTCCGTCTGAACGTATGTGAATCCGTTGATGCGCGAAATTATCATTGCAGCGTCCTTGCCAAGTCCGTTGAGGATAACACGAAGTGGATTCTTGCGTACCTTGTTTGCCATTTCGGCAATCTTAATTGCTCCTTCGGCAGCAGCAAAAGATTCGTGACCTGCGAGGAATGCAAAGCACTGTGTTTCTTCGCTCAGCAGACGAGCTGCCAAGTTACCATGTCCGCGTCCAACCTTACGGTCATCGGCTACAGAACCTTTTATGCAGAATGCCTGCAAACCTTCACCGATTGCCTCAGCGGCTTCAGCGGCGGTCTTGCATCCTTTCTTGATTGCTATTGCTGCACCAACAACGTAAGCCCACTTTGCGTTCTCGAAGCAGATGTTTTGTGTCTGTTCACATTCGAGGTAGGGGTCGATTCCGTAGCTGTCACATATCTTGTTTGCTTCTTCAATTGAAGCTATGCCGTATGAATTGAGAACTTTGGTAATGTTCTCCATGCGGCGTTCTTGACTTTCAAATTTTACTTCCCTAATCATAATCTTTTTAATTTAATTTAATTAATAATTGGTTTGTTTTTTTAACATCGCGCCATGGCACGATGCTACCAATTATCAATTATCAATTGTCTATTTTTATTCGATTCTCGGGTCTATGAATTTTACTGCGCCCTGTTCCTTTGAGAAACGGCCATAACTTGCAGTTGCCTTCTTGAGCGCTTCGTTAGCATCGGTACCTTTCTTTATGAGGTCCATCATAACGCCGAGGCGAACAAATTCGTAACCACAAACTTCATCGTCCTCATCGAGAGCAATCTTAGTTACATAACCTTCGGCCATTTCAAGGTAGCGAACACCTTTTTCCTTGGTAGCAAACATTGTTGCAATCTGCGAACGAAGGCCCTTGCCAAGATCTTCGAGACCAGCACCTATTACAAGGCCACCTTCGGAGAAAGCAGACTGGGTGCGTCCGTAAACAATCTGCAGGAAAAGTTCACGCATTGCTGTGTTAATGGCATCGCATACGAGGTCGGTGTTGAGAGCTTCGAGCAAAGTCTTTCCGACAAGGATTTCACCAGCCATTGCTGCCGAGTGTGTCATTCCCGAGCATCCGATGGTTTCAACCAAAGCTTCTTCAATAATTCCGTCCTTTACATTGAGCGTAAGCTTGCAGGCTCCCTGCTGTGGTGCGCACCAGCCAATGCCATGTGTCAAACCTGATATGTCCTTTACTTCCTTGACCTTTACCCATTTGCCTTCTTCGGGAATGGGAGCCGGACCGTGATTCGGACCTTTTTTCACGCAACACATGTGTTGCACTTCGTGTGAATAAATCATAAATCGTAATATTTTAAATGTTAGCAGTTTGAGTTACATCGTAAAAAATAATAATCTTCCGACTATTGCAAAAATATGTAAAAGTTAGACACAAAATGTTGTATAGCAGGATTTGTAATGCCTATTTTTTAACAAGCGATGTTAATGGCTACGCCAGTTTAAAAGTTTCATGGGCTAAAGCCCGTTTCAATGGCTAACGCCGTTTCAGGTTTCAGGGTTCAACGTTCAAAGGGTTCAATGTTCAAAGGCTACGCCGAGCTAAAGGTTAACTTTGTTGAGGCTTCGCCGTTCAAGGGCTAAAGCCCGTTTCTGGGTTTATCTGTTTCTGGTTTCAATGGGCTGGCGCCCGTTTCTAAGTTTCAGGGTTCAACGTTCAAGGGGTTCAACGTTCAAAAGGGTTCAAGGTTCAAAGGGTTCAACGTTCAAGGATTTGAAGGTTCGAAGATTCGAGAATTTGAGAATTCAATGATTTAACGATTCAATGAATCGTAGTGATGGCTAAAGCTCTCCTACCACCGCAAATAGCTCGGCAAGAATCATCGCTGAGGCGCCCCAAACTACAGAACTGCCACAAACATAACTCGGCACTTCGTACTGCTTACCCGCTACGGTAACTGGACGGGTGGAAAACGATGCTTTCAAATCCTCCAAATCGACCTCCAAGACTCGCTTTACCTCGTTTTCGGAACGAACAATGTCACCAACCTCCTCGACAAATGCCACCACCGGGAAAATCTCGAACTTGCTAACAGGCACCTTCACTGGTGGCAATTCGCCAACAACATCGCTACGACCTACCTCAATGCCAATTTCTTCCACCGTCTCTCGCAATGCCGTGTCGATGCTGTCGACATCGTCAGGTTCGGCCTTGCCTCCCGGAAACGAAACCTGTCCCGCATGTACGCCCACATCGGTTCGCTCAATCATTATCGTCTTCAGCCTGCCATCACGGACAAACAGCAATATCAGCACAGCCGACTTGCGCAACGGAAACGGATTTGCATAATACTGGGCAAAATACATCCGCTGAAAATCGGACAACATGGTGCTTGCTCTACGCTCAGCTTCAGCGTGGTTGTAGCTGTTGAATTTCGATATGAGAAAAGAATGGTTCATACAGATTGTTTCTGGTTTCTGAGTTTCTCGTTCAATGGTTCAAGGGTTCAACGTTCAAGGTTCAAAGGTTCTTGTAGAATCGCGCCATGACACGATTGTACAATTCAAGGGTTCAAAGATTTGAAATATTTGAAAATTTGATGATTCAATAATTCAATGATTTAACAATTCAATCATTCGATAATTTGATGATTTGAGAATTTGAGAATTTTTGGTGTAAATTTAAAAAGGACGACTTACGCCGTCCTTTTCTTATCATGAAATAATTTTCTATTCGGGATTAAACATTGCGAACTTGCATTTCTTAGCATTACGGGTAAACATGTAATGTGTTCCGTTGTATTCCTGGAAAAGTTCGGGAATAATCTTGCTCTTCTTGTTGCTCTTGGGGAACAATGCCTGACCAGAAACTGCTCCATCGGAGAAAATGGAAACTGCAATTGCAAAACCATTGCGGTCGGGTGATGTTGCTTCCTTGTACTTGTCGCCATTGAGGTTTGCCTTCGATTCGCCTGCCTCAAGATTTGTCAGGTTCTTAGCATTGTCGTTGTAGAAAAGGAAAACCTTCTCGCCAATAGCGTAAGTTGCAACAGACGAATACTTTCCATAGTCGTTCCAGCTGTACTGGCTCTTAGGAATTCTAACCATCCATTCCATATTGTTAAGAGGACTGGTATATGCAACCAATACGTCGTTGAAACGATAATATTCGTTGAAAATAGTTTCTCTTGTCTGCGGGTCGAATATTGAATCCTTCCAATAGTTCTTGTGCTCGGCAACAACAACCGAACCGCCATCGGAAAGATAAAGGACATTGAGAAGCTGATAGTCGTACTTCTGATCCATAATCTTGTTGAGACGTTCTGCATTGAAAGCAGGAATTTCGGTCTTCTGGAATGTATAAATACCCTTCTTCGAATCTCTTGCGTTAATCGGTTTCTTTTCCTTTACATCGTATTTCTGATGGAATATTGCCTGATAGGTTGTCTTGCCCTTTGGAACAAGGAAACCGTAAACGTCAATGTTGTCGTTGTCGTCGATTCCAAAAATTGCATCAACGAGAACCAATTTCTTGTCCTTGACATCAAATGTTGTAATGTCTTCCATTGCAGGATTGAATACAAGCATCTTGTAGTCGTAGGTTATGATTTTCATCTTCTGCAACTGAGCCTCAGTCGGGCTTATGCGGACAAGCATATATACGCTTCCACTGTTGGTTATCTTTATGTCTTCGATTGCAAATGCCTGACCTACAAGCGGAAGCTTAACCTGCTTGTTGTACACTTCCCTAAGGTTCGAATTGTACATCTTGAAATAGAACGGCTCTTCGTTGTATGTCTGGAACGGACGATTGTACCATACGAACATATTCTGTCCGTTAGGTGTAAGGCATACATTGAAGTCTGCCGACATGTTCTGGTTTGTAAGCTTACCGATAACTCGTGGTTCGCCCATCACCTGTCCGCTCTTGCCGAGTTCCTGTATGTACAAAAGTTTTTCCTTCTTCAGGAAATCTTCGACCTGAGTAAACAGAACAACTTGTCCGTCAACGTAGAAAGACTCTACATATTCGGTCTGGTTTCCATCGACAACAGGAAGAATTATCTGCGCTGACGATTCCCTTACGAGCGATGCGGCATTGAAATATTCGAGCCACAACTTATCCTCTGCATCCATCCTAATGGCGAAGAATCCGTCTGAATCGCCACCAATCATCCTTACATAGTCGTTGCCTTCTGCAAGTTCTATGTCCTTGTCATATCCGAAATTGGCAGTCGGTTTCTGCTGCGCATTTACTGCAACGCACAGGCAAACCGTTAGAACAAACAAAAATATTTTTTTCATCTCAAAAACTATTTACGTAAATAAGGTGCGAAGATATATATTTTTTTGAATAGCGAAAATTATTTTTTCATATTTGCAAGTTGACCACATGCCGCAGCGATGTCCATACCTTTTGATTTTCTTACAGTTACCACAATATTACAGCTTTCAATATGCCTTATAAATTTTTCTAAAACATCGCTGCTTGTCCTTCGGAATGTATCACCCGGGTGCGGATTGTACTCGATGATGTTAATCTTGCATGGCGAAACTTTTGTAAATTCTGTCAGCGCGCGGGCATCATCAAGGCTGTCGTTAACTCCGCCAAGCATAAGGTATTCGTAGGTAATTCTTGTGCTGGTCTTTTCGTGGAAATACCTTATCGCTTCCGAAAGTTCCGTAAGGTTATACTTGCGGTTTATAGGCATGATTTCGTTGCGTTTGCTGTCAATTGCCGAATGAAGCGATATGGAAAGGTTAAAACGTATACCGTCGTCGGCCAAATGCTTGATTTGAGGAGCAATGCCGCAAGTGGACATGGTTATACGCTGTGGCGACATTCCCAGCGATTGTGCCGAACATATCATATTGATTGCTGAGAGCGTATTTTCGTAGTTCATAAGCGGTTCGCCCATACCCATGATGACGATGTTTGACAAGGGAAAACCGAACGATTCTTCCGAAAGCCTATTCAATGAAAATACCTGATGAAAAATTTCGCCCGACGTTAAATTGCGCTTGAATCCGAGTTGACCGGTAGCACAGAATGCACACCCCATCTGGCAACCTACCTGCGTTGATATGCAAGCCGTTACCCTGTCGGCACTTGGAATCAAAACACCCTCGAAACGATAACTGTCGGCTGTCTCGAACAAAAACTTGCGCGTCCCATCTACCGATGCAACCGAATATACGCACACAACATTCCCGAATCTGAAATTTTCTGACAACTTGTCGCGCAAAGGTTTTGGAAGATTGCTCATGTCGTCGAAACTGACAGCGCCCTTCTTCCATATCCATTCCATTATCTGCGATGCCCTGAATTTCTTTTCACCAATGCCGACAATAAAAACTTCAAGTTCCGACAAAGACAAACTGCGAATATCTTTCTGTTCAATGTCCATTTCTTCCAATCCGATAATGCATCTAAACAAAAAAGGTGGCTTTCACCACCTTGATATTTTTTTAACGGCAAGAGTCTTTGGTCTTGTTTGGCGACAACTCGTATGATGCCGTTTGTCCCGAATTCCGTGCCGCATTTACAGTTGCCTGTGCATCCTGTTCGTAACCCCAAAGATATGAAACATCATTGCCTATTGTAATCTTCCAGCAATTGGGTTCATTAGAATTATTTGCCGGCGGTTCGCATGACTTTTCATCATTGGCAGGAGTCCTAACATAATTTGCATTTTGATATCCTGCGCCTCGTAAAGATGCAACCTTTCTTCTTGCTACAGTTTCTGTAGCCCATAGATATTGCTCTATAGATTGATTTCCCTTTACTGCGGTTATCTTCCAGCAATGTTTCGGATTTACCTTCTCATTGTTGACATCACAAGACTCAACTGTCGGATTACCACATGGCTTGTATGTATACACTTCATTGTGTTGAGACTGCATTTCATTTATCCACTGTTGCACATTTGCCTCTGTATCCCAACGGAACTCTATATCCCCATTATTTCCTGTTATTTCCCAGCAAGCTTCCTTATTATTAGTATTAATAGTCTGAACATTAGCAGGGCTCTTAATTTGTGATACAGAATTTGTCTGCAAAGGCTTTTTGCCAGGTTTTAACTGTCCGAATACATTGCCAGCCATAGCCACAAGTGCAAGGCATAGCATAATTGTGAGAAAATTCTTCATATTATTTGTTATTAATTATTTAGAATGCAAAAATAATACAGTTTTTCAAAAACAAAGGTTAAAGGATTCAAAAAATCAATATAATCCCACATTTGCCAAATCCTTATTGATTTCAACATTGCCAAACTTGTCGGCAATGAGGTCGAGAATGGATTCAATTTCTTCTACTGTATTGGCAGTAAGAAGTTTAAGCCTTGTTTCCTTGAAATTTGGTATCGCCTTGAAGTACATGGTAAAATGACGGCGCATCTCGTAAATTCCACGCATTCCTTCCTTGTAGTCCACCGACTTGTGCAAATGCTCGCGAGCATAGTCAACGCGCTCGAGAACGGTCGGAGTTGGTAATTCTTCGCCTGTTTCCAGATAATGCTTCACTTCGCGGAAAATCCATGGACGACCAATAGCGGCACGACCTATCATTATTGCATCAACGCCGTATGTATTAAATCGTTCGGCTGCAATTTTACCGCTTGTAATGTCGCCGTTGCCAATAATTGGTATGTGTATGTTGGGATTGTTCTTGACCTTGCCTATGAGCGTCCAGTCGGCCTCACCCTTGTACATCTGTGCGCGTGTGCGTCCATGTATTGTGAGAGCCTGAATGCCGCAGTCCTGCAACATCAGCGCAACTTCCTCCACGTTGAGCGATTCGTTATCCCAACCGAGACGGGTTTTGGCGGTAACAGGAAAGCGCGACACCTTTACAACCCTTTCGGTTATCTCCTTCATCAACGGCAAGTTACGCATCATTCCTGAACCTGCACCGCGCCCTGCAATCTTCTTTACAGGACAGCCATAATTTATGTCCAGTATGTCTGGATCGGCATTGTTGATATAACGTGCGGCTTCTTCCATGGCATCGGGAATGTGACCATAGATTTGAGTGCCTACAGGTCGCTCGTAGTCGTAAATGTCGAGTTTCTTGACTGTCTTTTGTGCTTCGCGGATAAGTCCGTCGGCAGAGATGAACTCGGTGAACATTAGATCGGCACCGAACTTCTTGCACATATAACGAAACGACGGGTCTGTAACATCCTCCATAGGTGCGAGGAATACAGGCCTGTCGTTAAATTCGGTCTTACCGATTTTAAACATTTGCTTTTATCCCAATGTTGCCTTTACTTCGGTTTCGTCGAATGCCTCAACAATATCGCCGACCTTAATGTCGTTGAACTTGTCGATGTTAAGACCACATTCCTGACCGGCAATAACTTCCTTGGCATCGTCCTTGAAACGCTTCAAGCTGCCGAGTTCGCCAGTGTAGATGACGATACCATCGCGGATAATTCTGACTTT
>JAEEGK010013830.1_pt1 | contig 18117 bp, 22 predicted proteins | sample 8958771 | NCBI WGS metagenome assembly JAEEGK01 (sample SAMN16246547, study PRJNA631951) | gut metagenome | biome: gut microbiome; feature: rumen; material: SC-attached | host: Bos | place: Iran: Karaj | collected 2018-10
CTCACCGTGTCGGGCGCGTGTGCGTCGGGCAGCCACGCCATTGGTCTCGGCGCGTTGCTCATCCGCAACGGCTTGCAGGATATGGTGGTTTGTGGTGGTGCACAGGAGGTAAATCCATACGCCGTGGGCAGTTTTGACGGCATCAGCGCATTCTCCACACGTGAGGACGCGCCCACCAAGGCTTCGCGCCCGTTTGACCGCGACAGGGACGGCCTCGTGCCGGGCGGCGGCGCAGCCACTGTTATCATCGAGGATTACGAACACGCTGTTAAGCGCGGCGCACCCATCATTGCAGAAGTTTTGTCGTGGGGATTCTCGTCCAACGGCGACCATATCTCGTCGCCCAACGTGGCAGGTCCCGCCAAATCGCTCGAAAACGCTATCAAGGCAGCCAACATTCCGCTCTCTGAGATTGGTTATGTGAACGCACACGCCACTTCCACCCACATCGGTGACACCAACGAGGCTAAGGCAATCGACCAAATTTTTGGAAGCCATAAGCCCTACGTTACCTCTACAAAGTCCCAGACAGGCCACGAAATGTGGATGGCGGGCGCGAGCGAGGTCATTTATTCGATGTTGATGATGAAGAACGATTTTGTGGCTGCCAACCTCAATTTTGAGAACCCCGACGAAGATTCCGCAAAGCTCAACATCCCGGGCGCGAGGGTTTCGGCACACTTCGACACCTTCCTCTCCAACTCCTTCGGCTTCGGCGGCACCAATTCGACGCTGATTGTAAGGAACTTGTAAGAGATTTTATATTCCAATTTTTACCGCTTCCGGCAAGATAAGGTTCGCCTTATTTTGCCGGAAGCGTTTTTTTTATGGTATATTCCACGCCTTTTTTTTAACAATAGTTGGACGTTCCCCAATGCCTTTTATATAAAATTAATCGGTTTTTTCGATTTGTTTTGTAAAATCGGCTAATTATTGTCAAATATCCCCAAATTGTTTTAGTCTTTTCTAAATAGCATATAACTTTGCGGTCAGAAAACGAAAAAAAATGAATTTTCTAACCACAATAATATGTAACACACACAAATGAAAAAGTACATTATTCTGATTGCAATGCTCGTTGTCAGCGTTGCGGGCGCATCGGCGCAGGAGAGACAGGACAACAATGAGGGAAGCCGATGGAATTTCGGCGCAAGGGCAGGTGTCAATTTCGCCAACGACAAGGACGTCAATGCAACCTCCAATGTAGGGTTCGATTTGGAGTTGCTGTCGGATTATCACTTGCAAAACAAGTTGTATCTCCGCACTGGTCTTGGATTCCGCCAGTACAGGCTGTCGTGGAAGCCGATGTATGCGTATTATTCGAGAGAGGGCTCTTCGTGCAAGAATGTCGGCAACACGGTATATCTGCCGTTGCGCTTGGCGTGGAAGTTGCCGCTGAGTGCCAACCTCAATCTCGATTTGGAGACAGGCGCGTTCTTCTCGTATGTCGTCGGCGGCAAGAGCAAAGACGGTGACGGCGTCAAACGCAGCACATTCTCGTCCGCCTTCAAAGATCGTTACAACTTCGGCGGGGATTGTGGCGCAGGTGTTTCGTTCAAACAGTATTATCTGGGCGTTTCGGGCACTTTCAACTATCGCAACATTACGCCGGGATTTGTCGGCGCAGTAAAATTTGGTTATACCTTCAAATAATTCTAAGTAAGCAATCTTCTCAATCCATTTCCGTTGTCGCCGCAGAGGAAAATAATAATTCCCTGCGGCGACAACTCGTTTTTGCTGTTTTGACGGATGTTGCGTTTTATTTTTCTATATGTCAATAATTATTTTTCTTGTATTCTAAATTATTATTAATTTTGCCACCTGAATTTCACAAAAACAAATAATAAACAAAAACTATGAAACATATTCTTTTTGTAATCTTTCTATTGCTGGCTGGCACTGCGCACATTTGCAATGCGCAGACTGACACCACAAAACGTAAGGTGTTTTCTTACAGTGTCAGGGCGGGATTGAACATTAGCAATCGTTTGAACGTGGATGATTATCACACCCCCGAATATTCATGGAAGCACTCGTTCAATGTGGGCGTGACGTTCGATTTTAGGAAAAGCAAAAAGTTCCTTGGTCGTACCGGCATCTACTACACGGAGAAGGGATTTAATTTTAAAGATCCATGTCCATACGTTCAGCTAAACTATCTGGAAATGCCGTTGCAGGCTGTTTTCCAACAGCCGATAGGCAGGCTTGTGAAACTTGAAATGCAGACGGGCTTGTTTTTCGCGTATGGCGTTAGCGGCTATGCTAAAATATGGGATTGCTATCGGATTCTTAATGACGATGGCTCTTGGGGAGATTGGAAGGAAAAATGGTTTTATTACCCAAATTTCAAGGATACTGATAAATATCACAAAGCGGAGTACAAGCGTTTTGATGCAGGTATCAATTTCGGACTTGGTGTCAATGTGTGGCGTTGTTATGTCGGATGTTCATACGATTTGTCATTGACGTATGACAAGGGCGGCAATCATTGCGGAATGATTGAAGTTGGCTACACGTTTTAGCAGAGATGTATTCGCGCAATAAAATGCTGTTTTGCACCTTTTTTGACGATATATCGCAATTTAAGAAAAAATAATTTGCCGTATTGAAAAAAAAACACGAAATTTGCAGCCGAGAAATTATTTACTAAAATTATTGGTATAAAAAATGGAAAAAAACGAACTCATAGCAAAGATGAACTCCGTCCTTGCTAACGAATTTGAAGTAGAAGAAAGCGCGATTACCCCCGATGCCAACATCAAGGAGACTTTGCAGCTCGACAGCCTCAGCCTCGTTGATATGATTGCCCTCGTAGAGGAGGAGTTCGGCGTGGAAATCAAGGGTCAGAGCGTTGGTCAGGTAAAGACTTTCGCCAACCTCTACGACTTCGTTTACGACAAACTCAACGCTTAACGGACAATCAATGTCAGCTACTGTGATGTATTCAGGCGACGAAATCAAGACCTTCATCCCGCAGCGCGAGCCTATGCTGATGGTGGACAAGCTGTACACCTGCGACGAGGCGTCTGTGGAGGCGGGCCTCACAGTGTCCCCCGACAATATTTTCGTATATGACGGGGGGCTTTTTTCGGAGGCTGGGATGATAGAGCACATCGCGCAGTCGGCGGCCTTGTTTGCCGGATACAACGACTGGATCAACCATCGCCCAATTGTGCTCGGCTACATCGCCGAAATCAAGAACTTTGCCCTCGAAGCCACCGCGCACGTGGGCGACTCGCTCGTATCAAGGCTCAACGTGGTCTCGCAGGCGATGAACATTACGCTGATGGACGCCACAACCACCATCAACGGCAACGTGGCGGCTAAGTGCAAGATCAAGATTTTTATGGACAAGAAGAAATAGATGGGGACGCAGGGCAACAATACACAGGACCTGAGCGTCTCCTTTGAATTTCAGGTGCCGTTCTATGACCTTGACGGCATTCAGATGGTCTGGCACGGCAACTACGTGAAGTATATGGAGGACGCCCGCGAGAAGTTTGGCGCCAAGTATGGGTTTGAGTATCTGCACATCTTCAATAGCGGCTACCTTGCGCCCGTCGTCGATATGCACATCAAGTACCGCAATTCGGCGCGCATCAGCGATACGCTCAGGATGACAATCACTTACCACCCCACACGCGCCGCCAAGATGGTGTTCCGCTACGAGATAGTGCGCCCGTCAGACAACGCCCTCATCATCGAGGCTGAGACCACTCAGCTCTTCGTGTCGAGGTCGGGAGAGTTTGAGGCTGCCAATCCCGTCTTTTACGCCGAGTGGAAGGAACGTTGGAATGTCGGCGGAAAGCGGGCAAGTTAAGAAAGACACGTTTTTTGTTTACGAAAAAAAGGAAAAATGCTTGTAAAAGATTTTTATAAAATAGACGGCAAGGAGGCGCAGGCCGACGGTTCGGTGGTTTACAGTGTGTCGCTCAATGCGGCTCACGACGTTTATAAGGGACACTTCCCCGAGCGTCCGATAACTCCCGGAGTCTGCAACATACAGATGATCAAGGAACTCGCCGAGGATTCCAGCTCGCGTTCCCTGACATTGACCTCAATATCACGCTGCCGCCTTACCGCAATGGTCACTCCCAACGATTCGCCGGTGCTCAATGTAAAGGTGCAGTGGGACGCCGCCGACAGCAACAAGCTCGCCGCCACAATCTATTACGGCGACACCACTTATATGACTCTCTCCGGCACCGTGGCGGATAGGCTTGCGTAGAGGAAAGAGGAGAGATTTGGAGAGGAAAGATTAAAGATTAAAGTTTGGAGATTTCCGTTGATGAACCGTTATGACGCAGCGATAATAGGCGCGGGCTTAGGTGGCCTGCAATGCGCGTACATCCTTGCAAAAAGGGGTATGAAGGTGGTGGTCGTGGAGAAGGGACAGCTTCTCGGCGGCTGCATACAGACTTTCACGCGTCGCGGTCGCAAGTTTGACACGGGATTTCATTATGTGGGCGGCCTTGACGACGGACAGCCGCTCCACAGGCTTTTCAAGGAATTTGGACTGATGGACTTGCCGTGGGTGCGTCTCGACGAAAAAGGCTTCGACGAGGTGGTCTATGGCGGCAGGTCGTATATGATACCGTCGGGTTTCGACAATTTCAGGCAGAGTATGAAGGACGGTTTCCCCGGCTCGGCGGCTGAAATTGACACTTATACAGACTTTTTGAAAGGTGTTGCAGAGGGCGTCTTCGGCAGTTTTGACCGTGCGGGCGACGGCAACCTTTCAGAGCAGTCGCTGTTTTCGCGTGGGGCATACGATTTCCTGACATCCACAATACACGACACCACGCTCCAAAACGTATTGTCCGGCACTTCGCCAAAACTTTCGCTGCAAAAAGATACATTGCCATTATATACTTTTGCTCAAATCAATGCATCCTTCATCCTCTCGGCGTACAGGTTGCGCGGCGGCGGTATGCAGGTTGCCGATAGTCTTGCGGCGAGCATCAGGAAGTTTGGCGGCGAGATTATCACCAATGCGGAAGTCACCAAATTGGTGGAGAACAATGGCGTTGTCGATACACTTGAAATCGCGGGACACGAGCCGTTGCAAGCCAATACGATAATCGCCGACATACATCCGGCGCAGTTGGTGCGTATGGCGGCTGAGACATCTTTTGTCCGCAATATTTTCAAGAAACGCATACTTGCATTGAAGAATAGTTTTGGGATGTTTACCGTCAATGTGGCGTTGAAGCCCAATGCCGTGAAATATCTCAACCGCAATATTTACATCCACAATACCGACGACGTATGGAGCGAGGGCGAACAACTTGCCTCCGAACAGCCGAGGTGCTGCCTTATAAGTTTTGGCGTGCCTGAGAGGGTGGGGGACGAATACACCACCAACGTCGATTTGCTTACGCCGATGCAATGGTCTGACGTAGAGCAATTTGCGGGCAGCCAAGTGATGCGCCGCCCCGATGCCTACAATGAACTCAAAGACCGCAAGGCAGCGCAACTTATTGACATTGCAAACAATTACATCCCGGGTCTCAAAGATGCCGTGGAACACATATACACATCCACACCGCTCACTTACGCCGATTACACCGGCGTGGAGCAGGGCTCGGCGTATGGCGTCAACAAGGATTACAACCGCCTTGCATACACGCTCTTGACGCCGCTCTCGCCGATACCGAATGTATTTTTCACAGGTCAAAACCTCAGCCTTCACGGCATCCTCGGTGTATCGATGACATCGCTCTTCACCTGCGCGGCGGCATTGAAGGAAAAGCCTGGCTTCGGAATCTTTGGGGATTGAAAGAGGAGAGAGGAAAGAGGAAAGAGGGGAGAGGAAAGATTAAAGACGAAAGTTGAAAATCAAAAAATCAACAAATCAGTAAATCAACAAATAATTATGGAAGATAACAAAGACAAATCGGAAATCACCTTTGCGTTTGCCAAGGAAAATTACAAGCTCGTCCTCATTGGGCTGGGCATCATAATATTTGGCTTCATCTTGATGGCTGGCGGCGGCAGCGACGACCCCAACGTCTTCGATGAGTCGATATTTAGTTTCACCCGCATCACCCTCGCGCCGATAGTAGTATTGGCAGGCTTTGGCTTTGAAATTTACGCAATTATGCACAAGCCGAAGGAGAGTGAAGATGAAAAATAATTAATCCTTTTTCTTGAAAAATCCTTTGAAATATTCCCACACCTTGCCCTTTTCTGGTACGGGGTCGTAGCCGTGTGTGCCCCAGGGGTTGCAGCGCATGATGCGGAATGTGGTGAGCAGTGAGCCGATGATGATGCCGTGTATCATGACCGCTTGTATGCAGTATTGCGAACAGGTGGGCGTGTGACGGCAACTGTTCGGCAGAATAGGGGATATTGCCACCCGATAAAAATATACCGGCAGCAAATACGCTTTCCTTATTATCTGCAACACACGCTCCATTCTAATTAACAGTTAACAATTAACAATTAACAATTGACAATTGACAATTGTCAGGTTTCAGTATCTTCAATTACTTCAATTACTTCAATCACTTTAATCATTGCTTTATCGCAAATTCCGCGTATCTGAGGTCTTCTATTGTTGTAATCTTGATGTTTTGGCGGTCGCCGTCGATGAGGTGGATTGGGATGCCGTGGCGTTCCACCACGCTGGCGTCGTCGGTAAATTCGGGAGTGTAGGGCAGCGAATAGGCGGCGCGGAGCATGTCGGCTGCAAATACCTGTGGGGTTTGGATGAGCTTGACTGTATTGCGGTCGATGGGCGCATTGGTATCATCATTATTGACAATCCTGATTGACTCTGGCGGTGCTATGCAGGGCACGGCGTTGCCGTGGAGAGCCGCCTCGGTGTATGCGTTTGCGATGGTCTTGAGGCTAACAAGCGGCCTTACGCCGTCGTGTACGCCAATGAGGTCGATGTCGTTGGGCACTTTCATCAGGGCGTTTTTTACGGAATGATAGCGTTGCTCGCCGCCTTCCGCCATAATGTATTGGTTGGGCGCGATGTATCCCGCCGAAAGCTGCACCCATGCGGCGAGCCATTGCGTCGGGAGCGAGATTACAATCGTGATTGTCGGGTCAAACTGCCAGAACTTCTCTATTGTGCGGCACAATATCGGTTGTCCGCCTATTTGCATAAACTGTTTGGGCAGCGAGGAGCCCATTCTCGTGCCTTTGCCGCCCGCAACGATGATTACTGCGCGTTTCATTACGGGATGAGGGTTGAGATTTTTTCGGACACTTTTTCGTTGAATTGCTTCTGAAACTCAACGAGATCCACTTCGGGTTTCTCGAAGGTGGATATTTCGAGGAGGGCGATTGTCTCGTCGCCGTGGATTACTGGTATTACGCCCATATATTTAGGCGAACTTGTGCCAAGTCCCGATACTATCTTGATGTAGCCTTCCGGCACGTCGTTGATGAAGAGTAGCTTTTTGTCTTTTGCCACCTGTCCGGGGATGCCTTCGCCGATGGCAAATGTGCGGCTCGTGTCGGTGGTGTAGAATGCGTATGTGCTTACCATCGAGTAGGTCTGGGTCTGCCTATTGAGCGTGTATGCCACGCCTTGTACTATCGCGATTGCCTTGGAGAGGTTGATGAGCAGTTGGTCGAAGTATTTCTCGGGGTCGGTGATTTGCTCGGTGTCTGCAACCATTTCCTCCACTTTTTCGGCGATAGCCTTTTTGCCCTCGGCTTCGCGGCGGCGTTTTAGCTCCTTGTCGATTTTTTCCTGTTCCTTGCGCTCCTTCTCCTTCTGGTCTTGGTCGGCGAAATAGTCGGCAGCAGTGCTTATGGAGCCGCCCTGTTGAAGACCGATTTTTCTTACGGTAACGAGCGCGTATGCCGTCATCGCGATGCTTACGAGCGCGAAGATGCCTATGATGGTGTTTGCCGATATGAATTTTGGGGCGAGGTACTTGAACGCCGACAGCCCGAATATTATGCTGACAATTATATATATTATCAGGATTGTGATTGCCTTCCTTTTTTCGTTCATAGCTATGTGATTATTTGAGGTTTAGTAAATAATTCGTTATCTGCGACGATTGGAATATGTAGTCCACGTCGGTAATCTTGATGGCGGCTGCTGTCATAGTCTTCACCTGACATTCGTCTGGCGACTGCACCATCACTGTGCCGCCAGCGTCTTTCATTGCTTTGAGTCCGGCTGCGCCGTCCTTGTTGGCGCCAGAGAGGAGTATGCCGAGGCACTTCTCGCCGTAAGCCTTAGCCGCCGATACGAATGTGATGTCGATGGACGGGCGCGAGTGGTTGACCGGCTCTTCGGTGGAGAGTGCAATGGTATTGTCCTGCTCGATGTACATATGGTAATTGGCGGGCGCGAGGTACACCTGTCCGGGCTGGATTGGCTCCTTGTCGCACGGCTCGTGTACCGGCAGTTTAGATTTGAGACGCAGTGCCTCCACAAATCCCGTCCTGATGTGTTTGAGCCTGTGAAGGCATAGAAACATCGGGTGTGGGAATGTCTTGGGCAGTTCCGCGAGTATCGTAGTCACTGTCTGAAAACTGCCTGCTGATCCTCCTATTACTACGTACAACATATTGATTATTTGCGCTTTATTGTTTTTTCTTGTATATCTTTTCGTTTTTTGAGACCTGGACGAGCATCGCCTGCTGGTCGGTGTCGTCGAGGTTTTCGCCGGAGCCTATTGCGAGGTATCCTCCCGGTATCAGGCTCTGTCCTATTTTCTCGATTGCGGTGCGCCTCGTGGTCGGGTTGTAGTAGAGGCTCCGGTTTCGGAATAGGACGAGGTTGAATCCCTTGTCGGGCGGGGTGTCCTTGCTCAGGCAATGCTTGATGAATATCACCTTTTCAAGCAGCTTGGGCGAAAATTTGTAGTATTTTTCGAGCCTTTCAAGGTATGGCAGCAGGGTGTTGTCGTTGTTGATACGCTTGAAGTTGGCTTCGCTGATTTCAAATTTTTTGGTGTCGATGTAGCTTTCGTGGCTGCTGTCTATCACCTGCTGGAATTGCGATGTGGCGTAGATTGTGGCCTTGTGCATCAGATTGTTGCGGCTGAGGATTACAAGCAATGTGTTTAGCTCGTCGTCGCCGCAGATGTCCGGCACCCATATTTTGATAAACCGCTCTGCGCTCAGCTTGTCGTTGATGATGGCTTCGAGTTCGGTCCAAAATTCGGCGTCCCTGAACATCTCTGTGGTCGGCACCGTCAGTTTTTGCAGGAAGATGTGTATCAGCGACCGGTCTGTGATGAGCTTCTCCACTAATTTGGACACTGATTCATACCCTTGGAGCGCGGCAAACCTGCATACCCTGTGCCGGAGTATGATAGGCTGGAATTGCCCGAGGTCCACGTCGTCGATGGTGCGCACCATTTGGATTACGCGCCTTAGTTCTTCGTCGGTTATGTTGGTCAAGTCTTCCATTGGTTGGTCTATTGTGTTTTCTTGGTGTAAAGCAGTCCTTTTTTCTCGTATTTGTTTGCCCAGGGGCCGAGTATGCTCTCGTGTATGCCGAGTACGAGGGTGCCTCCGTCCACAAGCATCTCCCAAAATTCGCCAAACAGCTTGTTTTGCAGCGTCTGATTGAAGTATATCAGGACGTTGCGGCAAAGTATGATGTCGTATTTGACTCCGCGAAACGGGTTGGGGTCGGATACGAGGTTGTGCTTCTTGAACGTTGTCTTGCCGAGCAGGAATTGCTTCACCTTGATTGTGTCTTCACGCTCGTTGAAGTCCATATATTTTTGTATCGGGGTGTTGATGCGCTCCTCAAAGTTGTAGGGGTTTACGCACAGCCCTTTGTTGTAATTGTTGATGTACTCCTGGGCGTTGCGGTGGCCGTAGATGCCTTTCTTGGCTGTTTCGAGCACGTCGGCGTTGATGTCGGTGGCGTACATTGTCGATTTGTCCAAGAGACCGGCTTCGCATAGCATTATCTCCATCGAATACACTTCCATACCGACGCTGCACCCCGCGTGCCAGATGTTGATGTTTTTCTGGCTGTGGAGCTTGGGCAGGAGCCTGTATTTCATAGCCTGCCACACCGATGGGTCGCGGAAAAATTCGGTGGTGTTTACCGTGACGTCCTTCACCACTTGGTCGAGGAACTGACGGTCTATCTTGATGGCGTTAGTGAGCGCGTAGATGTCCATCTTGTAGTCGTACAAGACCTTCTCCACACGGCGCATAAACGATTTGAGGGAGTAGTTGCTGAAATCGTACCCCCCGCAGTCCCTCAATGCCCTGATGAGTTCTTTTATGTCCTGTTCTTCAAACATTATGGTGTAGTTTTTCAATTTCCAAATTTAAATACTTTTTGTCAGTTGAACAAAAAATTTTTTCAACTTTAATCTTTCCTCTTTAATCTCTCCTCTCTAAATCTTTCCTCTCAAAATCTCCTAATACGCGATTCCTTCCTGCGTTGCTTCCAATCGTGCGGGAATCATCTCTGCGCTTGTGCCGCTTCGGGCGAGTTCGGTGAGGTTGTCGAGTTCGTTGAGCTGCTCGCGTATCTCCTTGATTTGCTTGTTGTTGCGGATGTTGAGCATTTTGAGCGACTTCATCTCGCCTATGCCGTTGTCGATGTAGGAGAGCTGGTTGCCGTCCATATTGACTGTTTCGAGCGACGCCATACTGTACAGCGGGTTCATAGTCTTAATCTGATTGCCGTGCAGGTCGATGTGGCGGATTTTTTTGAGGTTGGCGATGCTCGCGGGTATCGTGGAGATACCGCATTGCGACATTGTGAGTATGTCGAGTTCGTAGAGCGAGGTGATGGTCTCGTCTATCGTGCCGAGCGGGTTGTTGTCGAGTTTGAGGATGATGATTTTGTTGAGGTTGCGCATCTCCTTGGGTATGGTGGAGAGCTTGTTGTCGGCGAGCTGCAATATCTGGATGTTTTTGAGCGAGCCGATTTCTTTGGGCAACTCTTTGAGCATATTTACAGAGAGGTCAAGCTCCGTGAGGGATGTGAGGCCTTTGATTGACGCCGGCAGCGATGTGATTTGGTTGGCGGCGAGGTTGAGCGTTTTGAGCTCCGAGAGCGTAGTGAGGGTTTCTGGCACGAGCCTTATTTTGTTGCCGCCGAGCGACAACACTTTGAGCTTGCCGAGGTTTTTGATGTTGTCGGGGATGGCAACAATCTGGTTGTTGTCCATATAGAGGTATTGCAGCGAGGGCAGGGCGAGCAGCTGCGCCGGTATGGTGGTGAGCTGGTTGCCTTGGAGGTATATCAGCTGCAATTCTTTGAGCTGCGATACTTCCGTGGGTATGGTGGTGAGGCCTTGACCGCTGAGGTCGAGTACCTTGGCGTCGCTTTTGTTGGCGAGCGCGTCGTCCACCGTGGTGTATGCTTTTTGTTGGCGTAATTGGTTTTCGGTCAGCAGTGCCGACTGTGCCAGCGATGTGCCGGCCAAAAGCGTCATAATTGCAACTATTAATAATTTTGTCTTCATTTTCTTTTGGTTTTTGAGTTTGTAGATGCATTACAATTTTTAATTGCAAATATGATGCCTATCTGTTTTATCTGACGCTTAGCCATTTGACTACTCCGCCCACCACCATCCCGGTGACGCATCCCCAGATGGCCTGCCTGGTGTGTTTGCGGTTGCCGTCGGTGGCGATGTAGATGATTGCGGCGGTCACGGGGCCTGCGCCCGCGCCATACAGCGTGTAGGTGCCCACAGCCGATATTACCGCTACAAAGGGGAATGTGGGTATGCGACCGGGGACACAGGTTCGTTCTATTTTTACGGGTTTGAGCAATTGGCTGTAATCCAATGAGTAAGATGCCTTGTGGTGAACTGTTGCTCCATAGTCGAGATGCAGGTCGTCGAGGTTGATGATTTTGATTGCGAATGGCGGCGGCGTGGGTGTCGGTGACGCCTCTGCGCAGGTATTTGTGGCGGCGATGATGACGGCTATTGCTGCTACGATGACTAATATTTTTTTCATTTTTTTAGCACTTTGTCGAGTGATTTGATGAGTGTTTCGCGGTCTTTTTTAGTGATTGACGAGATGTTGATTTTCTCGATGTCGAAGTCTTTTTTCTGTTTGGTCTCCGGGTCGATGGCGCGTACTTTTATCGAGAGCAACTTCTTGAAGCCAAACAGCTCTTCGTCAATCTTGTACGACACAAGGCTCGACTTCGGGAAGGGAAACTCGTTGTACTTGCGGAAGAATGGGTAGTCGGATACGTTGCGGATGTGGATGTTTTTGCCTTCGTCGGAGTAGTAGAAATACGACGGGCCTACGAGCAGTATCAATATGTGAGCGAGCAGAAGCGTGCCCGATACGGCAAGGCATACGTTGTAATGCGGCGTGCGCTCCCAATGTGCGTAAAGCATTATTGCTACTGGGATTACGAGTGTGATGACGTATGTGAGAAGCCACTTAACGGATGTGATTCCGTTGTCGATTGTGTGCGTTTCGTTGGATGTTTGGATTGTTGTTGCCATTGTCTGTATTGTTGTTTTTATAAGTTCATTTGTTGATAGAACGACAGTGCCTGATAGATGTCGTCGGTGGTGCAGTGCTGGTCGTAATGGTACTGCCCGAAGTCGCTCATCAGGGAGAAACTAATCTCGCCGCCGGAGTTTTTCTTGTCGTGGTTCATCAGTGCAATGAGTGCGTCGTATTGGTCGTATCCAAATTTGTACGGCGTAAACATTTCGCTGAGGTACTGCACGATATTCATCATCTTTTGAATCGGAAATTTAAGCAACTTGTTGCTCAGGAATATTTCGCAGACCAATCCTACCGCCACCGCCTCGCCGTGTAGCAATGGTTCGTTGCCAGTGGTGAAGGAGTACGATTCTATGGCGTGTCCGATGGTGTGACCGAGGTTGAGCATCTTGCGGACGCCCTTCTCCGTTGGGTCGGCTCCGGCAAATTCGTTTTTTATCATCACCGACTTCTCCACCAACGCGCTGAGCACATGCCAATTAGGTTTGTCGGGGTTGAAATTGGAGAGTTCGTGGAAATATTCTTCGCCGCTGAGGATGGCGTGTTTTGCGATTTCTGCCATTCCGGAGATTAATTGGCGTTTGGGCAGGGTTTTGAGGAACTCGGTGCAGATAATCACCTTGTCGGGGTTGCGGAAAAGGCCGATTTCGTTTTTCAAGCCGTTGAAGTCCACCGCCAATTTGCCGCCGCACGATGCGTCCACCTGCGCGAGGAGGGTTGTAGGCACGTTGACGAATTTGATTCCGCGCTTGAATAGCGATGCCGCAAGTCCGCCCATATCGCCGATGACGCCGCCGCCGAGGTTGATGAACAGCGATTTGCGGTCGCCGCCGCCGTTGCACATCTGCGTCCAAATCTCTTGGAGGGTGTTGATGTTTTTATGCTCCTCGCCGCTCTTAATCCTAACGACGATAGCCCTGCGCCCCAACAGGCTCGGAAGCATTGGGAGGCAGTAAGGCTCGGTGTTGTCGTCCACAAGCACGAAGACATTGCCCTCGTGTGCGTCGAGTATTTCTTTAAGTTGGCGGTCGGCGTCGTTGGTGCAGACCACGTTAGCGGGTAGGTTCATAATTGATGTGTTTTTTTCGTCGCCAAAGATAGTAATTTTTTAGAGAGTGAGGAAAATTTTTTTTGACAAGACTTGATTTTTTTCGTAACTTTGCGGTGGAAAGAGAATACTTGCCCGAAATTGTGCAGTCGAAAACTGCACAATTAGAAATCTCATCCGATATAAGACTTCAACATTCTGTTTTTCGGATTTAAAACCCTGATATTGAATACCATAAAATCTTTGATGTTGTTTGTAAGGATAGCCTCACACTTCCTTTTTTTACTGAGGACATAATGTACATTATCCTCCAAATCGTTGTTTACAAGCGAAAAAGCCTCAGCAATATCCTGTTGGGTCAAATCAAGTTGAGTAACTTTTTTCAAAACCGTCTCTATTTTAGCAATAGTTTCAAAACGGTCGAAGGCAGGACGAGTTTTCTTTTTGGTTTGCAAATTGCTAACAGCCTGGACGACAGACAATGACGAAGTAAAGAGCATTTCTTTCCTGCATTTCGAGAACACATAATTCAATGCCCTTACATCGTTTTCCACACCTGTGCAATAATTGATAATTACATTGGTGTCGATGTAAATCTTTCTGATAGAACTTTTCATATTACCAACTTGTTAAAACGCTCTTTTTCGGCGGCTGTAACCACCTCCAAATTGTTGACGATAAAGTTTTGAACCATTTCGTCAAGAAGTTCAGAATACTTAACTCCTGTTTTTTTAAGTATCAGTTTAAAAAGTTCTTCACGCTGCCGCTTAATTTCGGCATAGTCGTTATTTGAATGTTTCAACATAGCACCAGTTATTTTACATTACGCAGACAAAGATAAACATATTTCTTCATATCACAAAAACTTTTTTTGCCCATCCAAAAATTTTCCCCTAACTTTGCACTGCCTTGCATAACGTAAGGCAAACTAAAAACGCTCAATACTATGTCAAACAACTCGTTACAAACCATAAACATCGAAAACAGAATCCTTGTAATCAGGGGACAGCAAGTGATGCTCGACCGTGATTTGGCGGAGTTGTACGGTGTGGAGACCAAACGCCTTAACGAACAGGTAAAACGCAATATTGAGCGATTTCCCGAAGATTTTATGTTTCAAATAACAAGAAATGAACTTGAATCCGTGAAGTCGCATTTTGCGACTTCACCAAATAATTTGTTTGCAGGTCAAGATGGCGGAACACGAAAATTGCCATACGCTTTTACAGAACACGGTGTTACGATGCTTTCGGCGGTTCTTAAAAGCGAAACTGCGATAAAAGCAAGCATTCAAATTGTAAAGACCTTTGTCGCTATGCGACACTTCTTGCAAAACAACGCCCAAGTTTTTGCTGAACTCAAAGCAATCAGACAACATCAAATAGATACCGACTTACACTTAAAAGAATCCGACCGCCGCATCGACGAACTTTTTGACCGTATGGACAAATATGCCATCGACGACACTCAGGGCATCTTTTTTCAAGGACAAATCTTTGATGCATACGCCAAGTTTGAAAGTTTTTTGCAAGCGGCAACACACGATATTGTGTTGATAGACAATTATGTGGATTTGAGTGTACTCGAAAGACTCGCCAAAAAGCAACCAAATGTAAACGTTACAATCTACACGCAACCAAACACGCATCTTACCGCACAAGACGTTCAGACATTCCAACCTTAACCCTCCGACACACAACCGCAATGCACGACCGCTTTTTGATAATCGACAATGCTACTCTTTACCATATCGGCGCATCACTCAAAGACTTAGGAAAGAGGTGTTTCGCTTTTGAAATATTGGATTCTTCGCTTATTGCGCCGATAATGAGCAATTTGTAATTTTTGTATCAAAACTTTTTTTGCCCATCAAAAAATTTTTCCCTAACTTTGCCCAAAATTAATCAAATGCCCATGATAAACAGATACTTCTATAAATCGTCATTACAGCACTTTATCACTTCATCCGCCGATGAAGTTTTTGGTGTGATTTCTAAAAATGACGATGGAGATAGCGTATCTGAACAAAAATATGCTTGGGATGAGGAAATCAACATTCTGAAAGATTCTCTAAAAACATGGGCAAAAGAAGATGCCGAAATCATATTTGAATATTCAATTCCGCGATTGGGCAAGCGCATTGATATTGTGCTGTTACTTAGGAATATAGTGTTCGTAATTGAATTTAAAGCCGGCAAAAACGAATACCTCCAATCCGATATGGAGCAAGTTATGGATTATGCGTTGGATTTGAAGAACTTCCATTCTGCAAGCCATAATTGCACAATTGTTCCAATCCTCGTAGCAACGGAGGCAAAAACGAGTAGCCAAAAATTGATATTTTCGGTTTATGACGACAAAATATACAATCCTCTTTTGACTAATGCCGAATTTTTGGGAGAATTAATTTCAAAAGTCATAACCAATGAACATGCTAACCAACAGAACGATAACATTTTAAAAGATTGGGCAATTAGTCGTTACGAACCTACACCAACCATCATTGAAGCGGCAAGTGCATTGTATCAAAACCATTCTGTAAACGAAATTACAAGACACGAAGCCGCAGGTGCAATGTTGGAAGACACAACCAACTTTGTATTGGATGTTATCAAAAAAAGCAAAAACAACAACGAAAAAAGCATTTGCTTTGTAACAGGCGTGCCCGGTGCAGGGAAAACATTGGTGGGTTTAAACGTTGCTATCCAACAATCGTTACAAGATGAAAACAATCCCGATGCCGAAAGAAATCTTGCGGTATATTTGTCGGGAAACGGACCTTTGGTAACGGTGCTTACAGCGGCATTAGCCAAAGACAAACAGAAAAAAGATATTGAAAACGGCAAAAAGTGTTATATAACTGATGCAAGACGCGAAGTGTCGCAGTTTATTCAATTGATTCATCGCTATCGTTCAAACATGTTGGCAAAAATAAAACTGCCAATAACAAACGGACAATTAGAAATAGACGAAAAGAAATCCATTGATCATAAAACTGCCGGACATGCTGAGGTTGAACACGTTGCAATATTCGACGAGGCGCAACGCTCGTGGGATTTGGAGCATATTTCAAGTTGGCTTGCAAAAGGAGGAAGCCGTGGCGGGTTAAACAAAATTGCTGATTTCCCGATGTCAGAAGCCGAGTTTTTAATTTGGTCGATGAATCTGCGAAAAGATTGGGCTGTAATTGTTTGCCTTGTTGGTGGCGGGCAAGAGATTAACACCGGAGAAGCGGGCATAGGCGAATGGATTAGAGCCGTCAACGAATCTTTCCCAAATTGGAAAGTGTATGTATCAAAACATCTTACCGACAAGGAATATGCAGAAGGCAACGTTGCACAATTAATTAGCCAAAATCCAAATGCTCAGCAAGTTGAGCAATTACATTTGGCAGTTTCAATGCGTTCGTTCCGTGCCGAAAGCCTCTCGAAATTTGTACATTACTTGTTGGATTTAGAGATTGATAGAGCCAAAAACGTTTATAATAGTTTTAAAGAAAAATATCCAATAGTTTTAACTCGCAATCTAAGCGAAGCCAAAAATTGGTTGAAGCAAAAAGCAAGAGGTTCAGAGAGATACGGACTTGTGGTTTCGTCGCAGGCTTATCGTTTAAAACCGTTGGCAATAGATGTAAGGTTGCAACCCGATGTGGAAAATTGGTTTTTGGCCGACAAAAATGATGTACGTTCATCGTTGTTTTTAGAAGATGCCGCCACCGAATTTGACATTCAAGGATTAGAGTTAGATTGGATTTGTTTGGTTTGGGATGGCGACTTTCGATATATGCCCAACGGTTGGGACAACAATTCTTTTAAAGGCAGCAAGTGGCAAAAAATCCGCAAACCCGAAGCGCAAACCTATCAACTTAACGCATACCGTGTTTTAATGACTCGCGCCCGTCAAGGTATGGTTATATGTGTTCCCGAAGGCGACGAAAACGATTTAACACGTCTCCCCGAATTTTATGATGGCACGTACAATTATTTAAAAGCCATTGGGTTGGAGGATTTGAGTTAACGAAGCGTGGTTTCCCGTCAGGTATTCTGACATTTTGATTTGCCCCGCTTAATTTTTATTCGTACCTTTGTCGCCTAAAAAATCACTCATAACATAATATGAATCAACCATTATCATCCATCGCCCAAAATCCGCCGCAGGACGACCCTTACGTCCTCGGGCAGGTGATTGTCCTCGACAAGCCGTTGAAGTGGACATCCTTTGACATCGTTAACAAGGTGCGCTACCTCTTGCGCCATTACCGCCGACTCAGGAAGGTGAAGGTGGGACACGCCGGCACGCTCGACCCGTTGGCTACGGGCATCCTGATAGTCTGCACCGGTCGCAAAACCAAGGAAATCACCACCTACCAAGACCACGACAAGGAGTACGTGGCAACTATCAGGCTTGGGGCTGTGACGCCGAGTTTTGACCTCGAAACAGAGCCTTGCAATTTCGTTGACGCCAAGCACATTACACGCGAGCAGGTGGAGCAATGCTTGAAGGGTTTTATCGGCGAGCAACAACAATATCCGCCCGTGTATTCCGCCAAAAAAATCAACGGCGAACGCGCTTTTGTGGCGGCGCACGAGGGCAGGGGCGACGAGGTGAAGATGCGCCCGACGATGATTGAGATTTTTGCAATC
>JAEEGK010013831.1_pt1 | contig 18116 bp, 11 predicted proteins | sample 8958771 | NCBI WGS metagenome assembly JAEEGK01 (sample SAMN16246547, study PRJNA631951) | gut metagenome | biome: gut microbiome; feature: rumen; material: SC-attached | host: Bos | place: Iran: Karaj | collected 2018-10
TTAAATTTTTAATCATTTAAATAAAAATTTTTATGGGGATTGGGGATTGGGGATTGGGCCCAATCCCCAATCCCCAATCCCCAATCCCCATATAATTCATGATGAAATGTTGAATTAATTTCATTTATATTATTTTTATTTATATTTAATAAATAATCTAAATTTAAATAAATTAAACGAGATAATTTATTTTGTTTTAGAATATTTATTAAAGTAATTGATTTACCAATCCCTTTTTGTCCAATTAAAAAAAGTATTTGTTGATAACCAAAACTAAAATTTTTAATATAATCAAATAATTTTTTTCTTTCTTGTGATTCAATATATTCAAATGTTTCATCATTATAATATTCAAAATATTGTTTGAAATTTAAAATAAATTCTTGAGTTCTATTTTTCTTTTTTACAAATGATGAATTAAATTCAGTATTATTTCTTTCATCATCTGAAATTTTATCAATATTAGAATGACATAAAAATTTCATTTCATTTTTATAAATTCTATATTTTTGGTTTTTTATATTAAAATAATTTAGTTTTAATGAAAGTTTTGATAAAATATCATTGAGTTGTTCGGGAGAATAAATAAATATTCTTTTGTTAAAATCATTTTTTTTAAAAGTAATATATCTTGAATTATAATATATATATTGTTCTTTATTTTTCAATACTGGTTGAGATTGTAATTCAGCATATAAACTAAATAAATTTAAAATGAAATTTAAATTTTCATGAGTAAAATTTATTGTATTATCATTTTCATCTATCAATAGCTTGGTTTCATTAAGTTTAGATTCAATATATTTTTCATAAATATCTTTTGGAGACAAAATATGACTTTTTCCTTCTTCATCTTTAAATTCAAATGATTCATTTGGTAATTCTTTTTGAGGTGAAATATTCATTATTTTATAAAAATTTAAATTTTAAATGGTTAAATATAATTTAATTAATAAATAATTATTTTTAGAATATTCATTATTCTTATTATAAATTAATTTTTAAATTTTAAATTTTAAATTTTATTTTATTAGAAAAGAAAACAAAAACAAAGTAAATAGTTAAATAAAAATCTAATATTAAAATTTATATAACTTTCCCAAATGTAAACTTGAAATTAACATAAATAAAAAAATTTATCTTTAGTAAAACAAATTTAAATAAATATTTAGTAATGAATAGAAATAAAAAATGAATTAAAATAAAATGAATTTTTCACAATGAGTCAAAATTAGAGATTAATTACTTTTAAAAGATGATAGAAAAGAAAAAGAAGAAATAAAAATTATCAAAATTTAAACAAATAATATATGGATTGTGGATAAATTTAAATGAAAGAAAAATAACTCCAAAAAGGAAGATTTAGATTTTTTACTTAAAAATAATAAATATTTAAATTATGAAAAATGCTTTGAATTCATTCAATTAAGTGATAAATTTGAAACTATTTATTCTCCTTCTCCTGATGTAAATATAGTTTTATTATTCTTTTTTCTTAAGGTATGCAATGACATTATAAAGTTAAAGTTAAAAAATCTTTTAATTTAATTGATTGTATTTTAAATAATTTTGATAATAAATTGTTAATTACTAAAAAAAATATTAAAATAATTCTTTGAATTTGATTTAAAAAATGAAATTGAAAAAAATGTTATTATTAAAGTTTACAGTTGTTTCATTTGTAAGAAGTAAGGAATAATCCAAAAAATTTTTTTTCTAAGGGTTTAAATGATTCAAAAAAAAACTTAATAGAAAACAAGAAAGTAATATTAATTTAAATAGTTATAATTCAAATTCTTATAAAAATATAAATGAAATATTTAATGATAAAATTTGGAATTAGATGATAATGAATCTTTATATAATAGATATAATTTTCAGTCAATAAATTTAATATCTTTAAATGAAGACAATAATAATTATAAAATAAATAATTATGAAGTATTAATGAAAATGATAATAAAAATAAGAAAAAAATATTTAAGAAAAGATTTAATAGATAAGTTTAGAATCTACAAATATTAATTCTTGGAATCCTTCTCTTTTTTCGAGTAAAAAGTCAAATATTAATAACAATAATAATAATGAAATTATATCTAAATTTTATTCTTATTTTAATATTAAACAAGGTGAAAAATAAAATTTTAGAATATCAAGTAGATAAAAGAAAATATTATAGTTAATAAATTTAAAAATAAGTAATATTATATTTAAAAATGATGATGTTAATACTTCTATTAAATTAGTTGGAGATGAAGATTTATTTTTATATTAAAAAATTAATTATATTATGTGAAATTTTAATTAAAATTTTTTTTCAAATATATAATAATATTGTTATTTTGTCCTCATTATTTTTTTAAAAAAATTAAAAAAAGGATATTATAGTTAATCTTTAAATTAATTAAAAAAACATTATTTTTAATTCAAAATAAAGTATATATATAAAAATATTTTTTTTAGATAATATATAAAATAAAATTTTAAAATGAAAAGTTTATTTACATTATTAAATAGATTATCTGTTTTTTATTTTATCATTTGAATTGACAAAACATTTTCTCGTTAAAAACATCAAAAAAAAATAAAAAAGCAGATAAAAAATATAAAAAAATAAAACCAATACAAAAATATTCATTATTTTTTAAAAAATGTAGCAACTACATTTACAAATAACATCATCTGATTTTTTTTTCTTAGAATTATCAAAACTCTCAATTAAAATAACTTCAGCAATTTTTTGATGAGAAATATTATCAATAAAACTAACTTTATGGTTTTTTTCTCCTTTAATAATTTCATTTCCAAAAGCATCAAATCTTATATTATATAAATTATTTGAAAGTTTATTATTTGAAAAAATTGAAGGACGAGATCTTGGATGAGAAACTTTTGTTGTTCTTGTTTTCTCAAATGATGATGTTGTCATTTTTGAATTCCTTCTTTTCTCTTTTGGTAAATCCAATAATGTTAATTTTCTTGAATTTAATGATGAATTTAATTCTCCTATTTCTAAATTAAATCTCACATTCTTTGATGATAATGTTGACATTTTTTTTTTCTTTTTTTTTATATTTTTTATTTCTTAATCATAGGAGTTTATTATCTTTTATTATTATTCAAATGAAGAGTTTTTAATTTTTTTTATATAAATAAAAAAAAAATTTATAAAAAATGTGGTGTTAAAAAAATTAAATCAAAGTAAATTTAATTTTCTTTCTCACTTTCATTTAAATAAAAAACATTAAAAAAAGTAGAAAAAAAATGATATTTCATTAATCATCAAGTGACTTTAAATTTCCAGTAGAAACAAAATGTCCACTTTTAGTAATAGAAGGTTTAGGAACTTCAAGTGGTTTAATATCCCAAATATTTTCAGCATAAGTTTGAATAGCTCTATCAGAAGAGAAAAATCCCATTTTACAAACAGCCTCAACGCATTTCTTATACCAAATATCAGGTTTTTGATATTCTTCATCAACTCTTCTTTGAGCATCCATATAATCATAGAAATCATGACAAGCAAGATAAAAATCTCCTCCATCAATTAAAGTATTAATATAATTATGCATAAATTTAGTATTCCCAAATCTATTATTTAAAATAGCATCTAAACATTCTTTTAATCTTCTTCCTACATAATTTCTCCTTCCATTTGCAATTTCTTTTCTAATTCTTTCAACTTCATGTACTCTTTTTCCAAAAAAGAAGCAATGATCTTCTCCTATATTATCTGCTATTTCTATATTTGCACCATCATGTGTTCCAATTATTAATGATCCTGTCATTACAAATTTCATACATGATGTTCCTGATGCTTCTGTTCCTGCTGTTGATATTTGTTCATTTATATCTGCTGCAGGAATAATTATTTGAGCTGATGATACTTTATAATCTGGTAAGAATACTACTTTGAAATATTTATTCACATCATTATCATTATTTACTGTATTTGATACCATATTTATTAATTTTATCACATTCTTTGCTAATTCATATCCTGGTGCTGCTTTTCCTCCAAAGAATGTCACTCTCTTATTCACTTTTTCTCTATCTCCAGGGGACATGCTCTTTATATCTAAATATCTTCTTATGCAATATAAACAATTCATAAATTGACGCTTATATTCATGTATTCTCTTTACCATTATATCAAACATAAAATTCTCATCTATATCTATATGACAATTTTTCTTTACGAATTCTTTCAAACGTAATTTTGCTTTTAATTTAGCTGCTTTGAATTTTTCAATAAATTCAGGGAATTTACCTTGTTTTTCTAATTTAGGTGGAATTTCCTCAAGTAAATCTAATTCAGCAAGCCATTCATTTTTCCCATCATTATATTCAGTTAATAAAGCTGAAAGTTCAGGAAATTCACAATGAATCCATCTACGAGGAGTAACTCCATTTGTAACATTAGTAAATTTATTAGGCCATAAATCAGCAAAGTCTTTAAATAACATTGTTTTAACTAAACCAGAATGAATTTTTGCAACTCCATTTACATGTGATGATGCTACAACACATAAATTTGCCATTCTAATTTGTTTTGGAGATGATTCTTCAATTATTGAAAGTCTACTTATTTTTCCCCAATCTTTTCCAAATCTTTTCTTACATTCTTCCATAAAGTAATAATTAATTAAATAAATTAATTCTAAATGACGTGGAAGTAATCTTTCAAAAATATCAACTCCCCATTTTTCAAGAGCTTCAGGTAAAACAGTATGATTAGTATAATTGAAAGTTTTAACTACAATATCAAAAGCTTCTTTATAACCTAAATGTTGTTCATCTATTAAAATTCTAAGTAATTCAACTAAAGCAATAGTAGGATGAGTATCATTTAATTGAACAGTATTATATTTAGGGAAATCACTCCAAGGTAATTTCATTCTAGTAAATCTATTAATAATATTTTGAATAGAAGCACAACTGAAGAAATATTCTTGTTTTAATCTAAGTTCTTTTCCTTTTAAAGTAGAATCATTAGGATATAAAACAGCAGAAATATAACTAGCTTGATCTTTACTTTCAAGAGCACCTTGATGTTGACCTCTATTAAATTCATCGAAATTGAATTCTTCACTTGGATATGCTTTCCATAATCTAAGAGTATTACAATTAAATGTTTGGAATCCTGGCACTGCAGTATCATGAGCAATAGCAAGTACTTCTTGACCACCTTTCCATACTCTTACTTTCTTTCCATGATGATATTCATCTTTACAATAACCATAGAATCTAACTTTGAATTGTAAATCTAATTTAATAACTTCCCATGGATTACCTTTAGTTAACCAATAATCAGGAAGTTCTTTTTGTTCGAAATTTTCAATTACTTGTTTAAATATACCATATTCATATCTTATACCATAACCCCAAGCTGGATAATTTAAAGTTGCTAATGAATCAATATAACAAGCTGCTAATCTTCCTAAACCTCCATTTCCTAAAGCAGGGTCATTTTCACTTTCATAAACTTCTTCTAACTTTACTCCAAAATCCATTAATGCATCTCTGTATCTATCTTCTAATTCTAAATTCACTAATGCATTTTGTAAGAGACGACCAAGGAGGAATTCTATTGAGAGATAATATACTTTTTTTGGATTATTTATTCTTATATACATTTGAGTATCATTCCATTGTTCTAATAATCTATCTCTTACTGATAATGCTGTTCCTTGGAATATGTAACTGTCATCTATCTGAAATCTTGTACGTGCTAATGTGTATTCTATGTGATTTACTATTGATTTTTGAATTGAAAGTTTGTCACGAGGTAAGTAAGAATCCATTAATTCCCACATTTTTTCTTTTACTGGATCTTGGTCATCAAAGTGGTATTCAGGTCTAAATAATTCTTGCTTATCTTCAAATCCTTCATATAAAGATTTTCTTCTCTTTGTTGAAGTTCTAGTATATTTTTTAGGTTCTTCTTTATGTAATTGTTCTTTAGGTGGTTCTTCTTGAACAACTTCTTCTTTAGGTGGCTCCTCTTTAACAACTTCTTCTTTTGGAGGTTCTTCTTGGACAACTTCTTCTTTAGGTGGTTCCTCTTTAACTACTTCTTCTTTTGGAGGTTCTTCTTGAACAACTTCTTCTTTAGGTGGTTCCTCTTTAACTACTTCTTCTTTAGGAGGTTCTTCTTGAACTACTTCTTCTTTAGGAGGTTCTTCTTTTACTACTTCTTCTTTTGGAGGTTCTTCTTGAACTACTTCTTGAACTACTTCTTCTTTTGGTGGTTCTTCTTGAACAACTTCTTCTTTTGGTGGTTCTTCTTGAACAACTTCTTCTTTTGTTTCTTCCTCCTTTTTTTCTTCTTCTGATTCTGATTCTTCTGCCTTTTGTATTTCTTCCGCTGGCTTTTCTTCTTCTGACATTTTAAAATATATTTTTATAATTTTGGATTTTTTATAGTTTTTTGAAAATATTTATTTGTTATTGAAAATATGATTTTATAATATTTTGTGGAAATAAATGATTTCTTGGATGAATTAATTATTCATTAAATTAATTGAAATGCTTCAAAAAAATGAATTTTACATTCAGAAATTTAAAAGACACTTTATTATAAATTTCCTTTTAATTATTTAAAATGTAGATATAAATTTAAAAAAATATTAATTTTAAATAAAAAATAATTTTAAAAAATTAAAAAAAAAAAACTCAAAATTTCTTCAAAAGATATAAATATATATTTCAAATTTATATTTTAATGAAAATATTTATCTAAATAAAATATAAATAATTTAATTATGTAATTAATTTAAAATTAATAAATCAAATTTAAATAGAAAAAAAATAAAGTTTTAAATGGTAGATAAATATACAAGATATGGAATTAATAATAATAAAAAATTAAATTCAGAAAAATTAACAGCTCATGAAGAATATGAAATTAGAGAAGTAATTCAAAGATTAAAACAGGAAAAAATGAAAAATTTATCTTTAAAAAAACAAAACAATGAATTATATAATGAAATATTAATATTAAAATCAAATATTCGTTCTCAAATATCATTTTATCAAAAAACAAAAGGAAATTCTTTTCCTTCTTTTGAAACTTTACAAAATAAAATTAATAATTTTTTAAAAATTGATTGTTTTAATTTTTTCAAAGATTATTTATTTGAAGAGTATGAAATAGAAGGAGTGGAAATTTTTTATAGAGAAGTATTTAAAAATTGTGAAAAAATATTAAAAGAACATTTTATTTTAATAGAAGAAAAATTAGATTTAAAATTTAAAGATAAAAATGTAAGAAACACATTAGATTGTGTTTTAAAAAATTCATATCAAGTTGATTGGAAAAGAATAATGGAAAATTTAATAAAAGAAAATTATTATAATAATATTATGATAGACATTCAAAATTCTTTAGATATAGGTGAAAAAGATGAAAGAGTAAATAATGATATTATTATTTTTATCAAGAAAGCAATGGAAATTATTTTTCAATGTTTTGTTAATCAACCTAAAATTTATTTTGATGTTAATAGATTTGGAAATAAAGTTTCTTTTAATAAAAATAAATATGATGAATTCTTTGGAAATATTTCTGAAAAAGAATATTGTAAAGTTATTTTACCTTCTTTTATTTATTATAATGAAGTTAAAAAAAAAGAAGAAAAAATTAATAAAGAAAAAGTTATGAAACCAGATTTTTTTGAAAATAAAATTTAAAATGTAAAAAATTATATAAATATAATAAAAGTTTGATAATATAAATACAATATTTTAATATTTAAAAGTCTTAATTTATAAAAAGATATTAATTAAATATTGTTATAATTTTTTTTTTATTATATTTTTTTTTTCTATTTTATTCATTTTTCTATTCTTTCAATTTAATTATTTTTATTTTTTTTTAATATTTTTCAGGAAGGATTTTTAATTAATGGTCTTTTTAAGATGAAAAAATTTAAAAAATATATAAAATATATATATAAATTTGACAAATTCAATAGATTTAATGAGTATAATTAATTCAAAAAGATATATCAAGTGAATATTTATTCTTTTATTAATTTAATGTTTTTTACGTTTGAATTTCAATTTCCTAGAAAGCATATTTTTTAAATATTTTTTATCTTTTAAAATTTTTTCAATTTCTTCACTAATAAATTTTTTCATTTTTTTTGGTCCTCTTCTTATTTGCTCATCATCAGTTTTAATATCATTATCAATATCATTCCAAATTCCTTCTTTTTCCTCTTTTGTAATTATTTTATCCAAATTAAATATATTGTCCTTTACACATTTAAATTTTAATTTATTCCCATTTTCATCTATAAATTCTCTGTTTTTTAATAAAATATCTTTTTCTTCAATTTCCGAATAATCTGAATTATTATGTGAGTTTGTTGTTGAAAAAGTTATTACCGAATAAAAATCTGAAAATTTATCTTTTTCATTATTTTTAAATAATGGTTTTTTATAAAGAAAATTTTCATTTTTTTCATAATCTTCTTTATAATACTTTTTTCCTTTAGGAAATTTCTTTTTTTTCACTTTAGATGATGAAATTAAAGAAATTTTATTGTTTGAATTTCTTCCTCTTTTTGAACTTAAAAAAGTAATTTTTCTACTTATGAATCTATTACTCATAAATATAATAAAATCAAAAATAATTATGATTTATAATTTGAATCAAAATTAATTGAAAAAAAATAAATATAATTTAAAAAATAAAAAAAATAAAGAAATTAATAATTTTTTTAATAAAAAAAAATTATTGATTGTAAATTAAAACGATTAATAGAGTGGAATAATTTTAAAAAAGAATAATAAAAAACAATTTTAATGAAAAGCATATTTATAATTACTATTTAAATAAAATAACAGAATTCTAATAATTAAATTATAAAAAGAGAATAATAAATATAAGTTTAATTCCCAAAAAAAAAGAAAAAAAAATTTCGTTTATTTAATAAAAGAACCCAGTCATCATCACTTTATTCTTTTCCCGTTAAAAACAGGAAAAGGTCATCTGTCTTCGTAGAAAAGCTAACCAGTAATCCAGTTAGACTTATTCTAGAAGAATTGTTCCTTCCGAGAATAAAGTGTATTTTTTATCATCCTGGGTTTGATTATTGTCTTATCTGTTGATACAAATAAGAAGAACTGACTGTAAGAATGATTCTGTACGAGTACAGTCCTAATTTCATTTCTTTCTTTTATTCTTTTATATTTCAATATTTAATTTCTTTATGGGATAAAATAATTATTTTTAATTTATTTTTCAAACTTTTTTACTTTTTACAATAAATGTTAATGAAGGATAATTATTTATGAATCAAAGATAAATATTTATTTTAAAAACATTTTTTTATGATTAAAATTTCATAAAAATTTCAAAAAAAAATAAAATTAAAAAAAAAAAATAAATATTAAAAAATAAATATAATTAAACTCGTAAAAAAAATAAAAAATAATAAAAAATGGAAGTTCAACTTGAATTATTTCCATGTCCAATATGCAAACGTAAATTTATAAAAAAGAGTTTAGAAGTTCACTTACGTTCATGTGACAAACAAGGAAAATATCACAAAATAGAGAAAGGATATGATAACAGTGCATTTTTAGCAAATTTAGATAAAGCAATGGCTGAAGAACATAAAAAACAAAAAAAAACAGAATTAAAGAAAAATGAAGAAAAAAATAAGGTTGAAAAACCAAAAAAAAAAGAAGAAAAAATTAAACCAAAAAAAAATCCTTTAACTCAAAGTAAAATAAATGAAGAAAGTAATAAAGCATTTATGGATAAATTAGAAGCTGAATTAGCAAAAGAAGAAGAAAATTCAAATTATAAAGTTCAGAAAGAAAAGAAAGTAACGAAAAAAAAAAAAAATAGTGCTGATTATGTAAGTAGTATTAATGAAGAAAGTAATAAAGCTTTTCTTGCAAAATTAGAAGCTGAAATGAAAAAAGAAGAAGAACATTCTTCTTATATTCCTTCTAAACAGAAAGTAAAAAATGATGATTTGGAAGTAGAAATTGAAGATTCAAATAAAAAATTTTTGGCTAAATTAAATGAAGAATTAAAAAAAGAAGAAAATGAAGAAAAAGAAGAAAATGAAAATGAAAATGAAGATTATAATGAAAATAAAGATAACGAAAATAAAGATAATGAAAATAAAGATAATGAAAATATAGATAATGAAAATAAAGATAATGAAAATAATGAAGATATTAATATTGAAAATGAAGAAAATGAAAAAGAAGAAGAAGAAGAAATAATTAAAGAAGAAAAAAAAGAAAAAGAAGAAATAGAAAAAAAGGAAAAAAAGAGAAAAAAAAGTAATTATGCTAAAAAAGAAGCAGAATTAGCAAAAGAAAGAGCAAATAAAAATAAGCATATATCAAATTTAGAATTAATATGTTATTTTTGTTTTAAAAAGATAAATTCTAAAAATTATGTATTTCACATTCATGATTGTGAAGCTCAATGGAAAATAAAAAATATGAATAAAGATCCTTCAATTTTTAAACCAAAAGATTTTGATTTAATAGTTTCAAAAGTTTCAGCATTAACAAAAGAACAAATAGAAAATTATAATAATAATGTTTTAGAAAATAAAGATGGAATGACTTTAATTCCATGTGAAAATTGTGCAAGAAATATTATGAAATGTCAAATGGAAGAACATTTAAAAGATTGTAAACCTTTTGAAAGTTATATTGATAAAAAAAAAATTTCTGATGATAATAATAATATTGTTAATGAAAGAAAATATGATATTGATTCTTATATTAAAGAAGAAGAAGAAACTTTAGCTAGCATGGAATTAATACCTTGTGATAAATGCGGAAGAAAATTTGCTCCTGATAGATTACCTGTACATGAAAGGGGATGTCATGGTAAAAAATAAAAATTTTTTTTTTTCTTCTACTTATTTTTTGTGTATTTGTTTTTTAATTAAAAAATTACTTTTTAAATTTTAAATTATTGATATAAAAATAAACTTCAAATAATTTAAATATTTAAAAACAATAACAAATAAAATGAAAAAAAATAAAATAAAAAATAAACCTGTAAAATAATGGAAGAAGAAACAAAAACCATGATACTAATATATACGCTTCTGAAAGAATAAAAACAAGATTTGCAGATGATAATGATCCACCTAAGATATTTCCTTCATATATGAGATTCAAAGCTTTTTCCAATAAACTTTACAATGGACAAGGAAACATATTACGTGAGTGTAGAGGTGAAAGAGAGACTAGGTCGTTTATTTATACATCATCCAAAAAATGATTCGATATTAACAAACTATGAAGACTTAGAGAATTAATGCTCATATTCAATAAAAGATATATTTAAATTATGTCCAGATGAGTGTTTTTCAGCAATAACAGAATCACCGTTAAACCCAAAAAAATACAGAGAAAAATCAATAGAAATTTTCTTTGAATTATTTATTTTTGAAGGGGTTTATTTAGCATCCATATCATTTCTCTTTCTTTATGCAACAGGTGAAACTACGGGATATTTTATCGATTCATGACACGGTGCTCATTCAGTGTCCCAATCTTCGAAGGATATGCATCTCCACATATGATTCAACATCTCGAAATAGCGGAAAGACATTTAGATTCTTTTTTAAACAGAATTCTCTTTGAAAAAGGATATAAATTTACTACTCCTTTATAATTAGAATTAATTAATGAAATTAAGGAAACTTTATGTATTGTAAGACCAGAAACAAAATTTGAACCTAAAGAAATTGATTTTAAAGTTCATCCTTTACCTGATGATTCTATTGTTAGATTAAGTACTGAAAGATATACTATTCCAGAAACAATTTTAGTTCCAAAATTAATTAATTTTAAGAAAGATAGTTTATATGAAATTGTTTTTAAAAGTATTTTGAAAACTTCTTCTGATTTTAGGAAAGATATTTATAGTCATATTATTTTAGCTGGTGGAAATACATTTTTTGAAAATTTCCAGAAAAGAATAAAGATATTAGATTTAAATTTTTTTTGTCTTTTTTTTAATTGAATATATATATTTAAAATTATTGTTTAATATGAATTATTATTATAAATTTACTTTTTTATCTCGAATCGTTTTTTTATTAAATAGAATTATATAATATACATAGAACATGGAATAATATATTTAAATTTAATGAAAAAATGTATTTTTGTATAAAGAAAGAAATAAGGAAAATAATATATTTTTTATATATTTAATTTAATCAAAAATATATTAAATATTTTTATATGTATCATAATATAAATAATAAAAAAAATGATTATCATCAGGAAAATAATTTGTATTTTTTATTATATTTATCCATATCATTGGCATTAAGACATTTAAGAAATTATTATTTATTTATTTTTATATTTTTTATATGTAAATTTCTTTATTATACTATATACTAATAAAAATAGGTTTTGGTTTTTAATTTTTATAAATATTATAAAATAACTTAATAAATGTAACATTCATATATAATTATTTGAATAAGTATTTATATTTTTATTATATTCAATTTTGTTTATCTTCATATAAGAATGGGGCAACTGAATTTTTTTTGTAAATATTTTTTTTTAATTTAATTAATTTCAATTTATCTTTTTCTTGACCACCAATTGAGCCTCTTCTATTTAAAGCTGAATCAATTATAATTTTTTCATTTTTGACTATTACTTTAACATTTGATTCACCTCTACTTGAACATTTCCTATTAATTACTTTATTTTTTTTATCTTTAGAAGTATTATTTTGAACTTTATTTTGATTTGTTTTTAAAATAATTTGTTTATTTTGTTGAGAAGGATTACTTAAATGACTTGTTTCATTACTTGAAAAATTATTTTCATTATCATTTGGTAAAGATTTTTTACTATTTTTATTATTATTAATATTCATTTTTGGTAAATTCATATTTTTATCAATTATATTCATTTTTAAAAAAAGTTTTGAAGGACTTTGTCTTCCAGAAATCATTTTACCATAATTTACTATATTATTAACATTAGTATTAATATTATTAATTTCATCATTATTATTACTAATAATATTATTATTATTTCTTAAATTTAGTTTTTTAATTTTAATAGAAAAATGAAATATATTTTTCATAGTATTAAATATAATAGAAGCAGATATCATAGCTTTAAATTGTTTAATTTTATCTTTTTTTTCATATTCATCAACTAACATTAATGGAATTTTATCATAAGGATTTCTAGTAATAAAAGGATGTTTAAGTGCTTTATGACATTCATATCTAAAGAAAGTATCATATTTACATAATTTTAAAAATAAATTTCTAGCAAGAAGTGGGATACCAGGAATGAAATTATAATTTTCTCTTCTTAAAATAATATCTTTATATTCCTCTTTACTGATTTTACTATTAAAAAAAGGATGTTTTCCTCCAGAAGTTAATAAATATAATACAAATCCAGCTGCATAAGAATCGACCAAATAATCATATTTTCTGTTTTGAATTATTTCTGGTGACATATAGATTAATGTTCCACAAGTTCCTTGAATTAAATCTTCTGATAATGATAAATGATATAATAAACCAAAATCACATAATATTATACTGTTTAAATCATCTCTTTTTTTAAACATTATATTTTCTGGTTTTATATCTCTGTGAATTATTTTATTTTTATGTAAATAATCTAAACTTTCTAATACTCCTTTCATTATTAAGGAACATTCACTTTCTCTGAATAAATAATTTTTACTTTTATCTAAATATCTTCTTATTATTAAATCACGTAATGAACCTCCTTCTAATAATTCCATAAAAATAAAATAATAGTTTGATGTTTCTAAAACTTCATAAATTTTTAAAATTCTTGGATTTTCTAATTTTTGAAGAATATTAATTTTATAATATAAAACATCAAAATTTTCTGCTTTTGGAATATTAATTTTATCAATTATTTTAATAGCATATTTTTCTTGAGTTTCATATTCAATTGCACTTATTACTAAACCAAAAGCTCCATAACCTATAATTTCAATTGGGAAATATTCTTTAATAAATAATATTGAATAATCATTTGGATATTCTAATAATAATTCATTAAAATTTATATTAAAAGGATTTTTATTTAAAGTTTCAAAATCTATGTTTTCAGGATTTAAATTTTTAACTATTAAAGATGCTTTTAATTGTTCTTTCATTATTTGATTTTTTATTTCTTCATTTTCAATATATTTATTATATAAAAATAAATCAATTGGAACTTTTGGAATATATTTATTCTTTGATATACATTCTTCTATATCTATTATGTCAAATACATTATCTTTTGTGTAACTTTCAGTTTTTTTTTTATATTTGCTTCTTTTAGGTATAACGTTTAAATCCATATTTAATAATTTTTACAATAATACTTAATATTAATATTTATTAAAATTGAAATTTAATTATTTGAAACTGAGATATTTTTTAGAGTTTTTAAACTGAATAAAATAATATTTTTCTTATTCTTTTCATAATGAAGAAAATTAATATTTTAAAAATTAATTTTTATTCCTTGTTTCTAAAATAAAAAATATTCCATTTAAATAAATACAATATTTAATTTTTTTCATGACAAAAAATGAAAAGATAAGAATTAAATAAAAAAATTTTCCTTATTTTAATTATAATTCTACACTTTTTTCACTTTTTCTTTTTATAAGTTTAACTCTTTCGAAAGGATTTAATTTTTGTAATCTTAATATTTTTCCAAGTTTTTGGTTTAATATTTTTGGAAATATAATACGATTCGATTTACCATTTTTTCTTTCAAATAAATCTTCACTTGAATTTTTAAACAAATTATTATAAAAATTAATATTATTATTTTTAATAGTAAATTTATTTTTATTTATATTTTTCCTATAGGAGATAAAACTACAATTACTATAATTTAAAGAACAATCAATTGATTTTTCAATTTTTTTTTGTGAAGAATAGAAATTATTTAGAGTTAATTTTGGATTTGTTTTAACAAAAATTTTACTACATGAAAAACTCTTTTTTGGTTTAACAACTTTAAATTTATTAGGATATATTGAATAATATTCTTCAAAAACTTTATTATTACATATATAATCAAAATTATTAAATTCTTCTTGACTACTTTCTTCATTTGTTGAATATTCAGATATTTTTTTTGAATATTTTTTTTGCTTTTTTGTAGAATCATATTTAGGAATAATTGGACTTATCATAGTTTGTTTTTTTAATTTATTAAAATTAAAATCTTTAAAAAAAGAATGATTAATTAAATCATTTATTCCTTTTTTAAACCCTAATCTTTCTTTAGGATTTTTTTCTAATAAACCATTAATTAAATCAATTAATTCTTTTGAAAAACCTTTATTTTCTAATTCACATTTAATAATATCTTTATCAATATTATTATCATATATTTTACAATAAATAATTTCATAAAGAGTAACTCCAATGGAATAATAATCAGATAAATAAGTATAATTTCCTTCTGGAGCAATAAAACATTTAGTTCCAATTTTTTGAATATTTTTTTTTTCATAATTTTCTCTAATTGAAATACCAAAATCACATAAATGTAAATAACCTTTATCATCAAAAATTAAATTTTCTGGCTTTATATCTCTATGAATTATTTTTTTTGAATGAATATATTCTAAACTTACTATTATACATCCTAAAATAAATTTAATTTGGTTTTCATTAAATTTTTTCTTTTTTAATAAATAATACCTTAAATCTCCTCCTCCTAAATAATCCATTATATAATATAAATTATATTGATCTTGAAAAGTACAATATAAATTAATTAAAAATGGATTATATAAATCTGATAAAATTTCTTTTTCTGAAAAAACAAAATTTATATAATTTTTTTTAATTTTTGATTTTGATATTTGTTTTAAAGCAAATAATCTTCCTGATTTTTTAAATTTAACTTTATAGACTTTTGAAAATCCACCTGAAGCTATAAAATTTAAAATTTGAAAATCATTTATATTTATTGGATTATCTCCTATTAAATTCAAATGGGATTGAATATTAATAGCTCCCATAAAGTAAAATAAATTCTTTTTTAAATTATATTTTTAATATATTTTTTATTTAATCTATAGATAATTAATAAAAATGGAACTTTTTTAATGATAAATATACTTTATATTTAAATTTATGATTAGTTATTTAGTGATTACAATTTAAATATTTAATTTTTAAAATTCACTAATTAAATTTATATTCTAAATGTAAAAATTAGATATAATATCAATTAATAATAAAAAAGCTAGAATTTACTTATTAATTCTTTTCAATTTTACTGGCAGTTTCTTCAACTTTATCATTATTTTTTTCCTTTACTTTATCTTCTTCTTTATTTATTTGTTCATATGAAGTATCTTTAAAACATTTATGAGATAACCATTCAATTTTATCAGAAATTATTTTTGCTAAATTTGGTATTTTAAAAAAATCAAATATCAATCTTCTGATATAATCAATAATAAACAATTTCATCCAAAGTAATAAAGATTTATAAAGTAAAGTATAAATAACTTCAAAATATTTTAATACACTTAAAGTTTGGTCTATATAAATTTGATAATTATATTGATTATACCCAAGAATATAAATATAAAAAACAGAAGGAGTAATCAATTTAATAATTTTTTCACATAAATTACATAAATTTAAATCTTTAAAAATACATATATAACAAAAGGTCCTAATAATTACAAAAAGATTATATTCAAATTTAAATCCTTCTAAACTAAAAAGTTTTTTTTCATGTTGAATATTTACATCATTTAAATAAAGTAAAAAAGTATTGAAAATATTACAAATAATCATAATTAAAACTAAAAAAATTTTTCTATATTTCTCAATAAAAACCCCATATAATTGAATATGAGCACCATAATAATAATCCATAGAAAGCATAACTAAAGTATTACATTTAAATCCAAAAACATAAGAATTAAAAATAGGAACAATACAATTAAATAAAACAAACATAATAAAGCAAATTTTTTGAGATTCTATTCTTCCAATATTTTTCACAACCAAATTAATATATGGCATAAAAAAAAATAAAGCACAGTAAGTAGAATAATACCAGAATAAATTTCTACTCATAGGAAAAAAAATTAAAACATATTGAAAACGAGTATATTCTCTTTTTTCTTTTATTACGCAATAAAATTCAATAATTACACTATATATTGTTACACTTATAATTAAAAGAATCAATGTTTGTAACTTATGACTTGAATTTACTCCTATATAACCTGAAATAAAACCAAATATTTGATTACAACATAATCCCCAATTTCGTAAAAAATAAAAAAAATATCTTTTAAATTTATATGGAATATTATTTGATTCAAAATTACAATAATGAACATAATGAAATATTATCACCATAAACATTGAATATATTCTTAATAAATCTATTCCATATAATCTTTTCTTTTTCTCAGGTAATTTTATTTCTTTTGTCTCTTTTTGTTCTTTTTGATTGGATAAATTTATTTTAGATAACTCTGAATTTTTTTCTAATTCTTTTAAGCTTTCTATATCTGAAGAATTCGACATTTTTGATATTTAAGATTTTTTTATTCTTACTTTGAAACAAATAATTTCAAAAAAGATTTATTTTTTATATATTTTTTTAATGTAAATATATTTTGATATCTTAAATTTTTTTTTATATAAATTATAAGAAATAACTTCATTTTAAAAATATAATATATTTTTGTATTTAATAATAAATAAATGTCCCAAAATAATATCATATTTTTCATGTGTTTAACAAAAATAATGAATATATATTTAAAAAAATTTATATTTGATAATTAAATTTTTAAAATTTATTTCTATTTAACACTCATTTAAATATTTCTTTTAATTAATTGTTTCTTTTATACTATTGAATTTTTAATTTATATGATTTTTTGTCGTTTATTATATTTTTCACTTAATTAAAACAAATCATAAATTTTTTTTCTCTAAATTTTTATTTTGTTATTATTTTCATTCAAAAACAAATCCAAAAAAAGAAAAAAAGAAATATTTGAAAATGAAAAATTAGAAAAGACAGAAAATGAGAAAAAAAGGAAATAAAAAATA
>JAEEGK010013832.1_pt1 | contig 18115 bp, 15 predicted proteins | sample 8958771 | NCBI WGS metagenome assembly JAEEGK01 (sample SAMN16246547, study PRJNA631951) | gut metagenome | biome: gut microbiome; feature: rumen; material: SC-attached | host: Bos | place: Iran: Karaj | collected 2018-10
TCCTACGTGCCCCACAAGAGCGCTGTGGAAGATCCCCGCTTCCTGGTGATGGACTCCAAGCCGGCCGATATGAAGAAGACCCTCAAGCTTATGTCCACCGTATACACCCCCAACAATCCCGACGGTATCTCCTGGTACTACGAGTTTGTTCCCAAGGGTTCCGTGGTGGGTGAGCCTGATCCGCTCTACGGTCAGGAGAGCAAGGTCTGGATTCTGGACAACGAAAGCGCCGGTTATATGGGCTGTGGTCCCGATTTCGGCAATTCCGGTGGCTGGTGGAGCGCCGCTCCTCACGAGAAGGACGGTTTCGCCCTCATTGACGACGAACTCACCTTCTTTGCCAACGGCAAGTATGTCTTCGATCCCGGTGCAAACGGTATGGTCTACTGCAACTGGGAGTCCGGCTGGCGTCCCGACGGCTATTATTCCGGCGACGGCAGCACTGACTATGACGCTCCCGCCGAGCTTATGGAATCTACCTACATCCAGGGCACGGACGAAATAGGCGACTACATCGAAATCCCGGCCGGCGTTCTGTATGGCTACATTCCCAAGCCTCAGGTGCTTACGGAGCCCAACCGCCTGTATATCAAGGAACTGACTCCCCAGAAGCTCTTTGTGGTGGCCAATTTCGAAGGGATTTCCTGGCAGTTCATCTACCGCCCGAAGGACGGTCAGGTGGATCCTCAGCCGGAACCCGATCCCGAGCAGCCGCTGGATCCCACCGACTACGACGTGAACGGTGACACCAACCTCTGGAAAGCCGCAACACTCGACGTGGAGACCTGGTATTCTCCTGGCGACTGGTCCGGTGGACTTACTCCCGATTACGAAGTTACGGCTGGCAACGGCATCATTGTCACCATTCCCGACGGCGTGGGCGGCAGCGAGTGGATGGGTCAGACCAAGCTCAAGAGCGGCATCGCCACTTCCAGCGAAAAGACTTATGCCTTCAGCGTGAAGCTCACCGCCGATGAGGATATGACCGTGACCATCAAGCTCACCAACGACCCGGAAGAGGACAATGATATCCATTCCTTCTTCTACGACGGTCAGGTGAAGCTGACAGCTGGCGAAACCCTCCTTTATGTGAAGGAAGGCCTCAAGCAGCAGGTGTCCGGTGACAACTTGATGCTCATCTTTGACTTCGGCCGCAGCCCCATCGGCTCGGTTATTGAAGCAAGTGAAATCATCTTTATGGAAGAAAAATAAATGAGGTGGTTAGTTTGTTTGAAAGGGTTGCTGCTGTCGCTTACTGCGGCAACCCTTTTTACTGCCGCTTGCGGTAGTAAACCCGTGGTGCCGGCAGAAGCCAGCCTGAGTGTTGTTCCGGAAGCTGTCAATGCCTCCTGGGAAGCCGTTACGGAAACCCTTTCCGTGACAGCCAGCGGAGACTGGGGCGTGTCATCGGCCGACAAGGACTGGTGCACGGTCTCTCCCTCCGGTGGAGTGGCAGGCACGGCGCCCGTGAAAGTGACGCTGCAACCCAACCGGACCGGTCAGATACGGGAAACAACCATCACCTTCCGCTATGGTACAAAAACTTTGGAAGTTCCTGTAAAGCAGGATCTTAATGTGGACGATCTTCCCAAGCCCGCTCCGCCGATGACAATCCCGGAAGGCTACCAGCTGGACTGGAACGACGAGTTTGACCTGCCCGACGGCAGCAGCCCGGACGGAAGTATGTGGCGCTTCGAGAACAAGCCCGCCGGCTGGGTGAACAACGAACTCCAGACCTATGTGGGCGGCGGTCGCAACGGCGTCAAAACCGCCTTCATCGAGGACGGTGCGCTCAACATCCGGGCCATCAAGGAAGGGAAGGATGTCATATCGGCCCGTATGTATTCCAAGAAATCCTGGACTTACGGCTATATGGAAGCCGCCATCTGGCTGCCGAAGGGAAAGGGCACCTGGCCCGCCTTCTGGATGATGCCGGACGACTTCAGCCGCGGATGGCCGGGATGCGGTGAGATCGATATCATGGAGGAGGTGGGCTATCACGCCAATTACACTTCTTCTTCCATCCACTGCAAAAAGTATTATCACGCCATTGGGACGCAGAAGACGCACGAGCAGTATACCGCCGGCGCCGAAAACGGCTACCATGTCTATGCCGTGGAGTGGACGCCCGATGCCCTCATGTTCTATGTGGACGGCAAAAAGCACTTCACTTACAGCAACGACAAAGCCGGAGACGACGACACCTGGCCGTTCAACAAGGACTTTTACCTGATCCTCAACCTCGCCTGGGGCGGGGACTGGGGCGGCAGCCAGGGCGTAGACGAGAATGCGCTCCCTTGCACCATGAAAGTGGACTATGTCCGAGTTTTCAAGAAAAAGTAAAAAATGAATATAATCCGCAACCTTCTTCTGGCGTCCTTAGTAGTGGCGTCTTTCTCCTGCGCGGAGCGGAAGCCTTCAACCATAGGGTCGTCGGCCGATGTGGAAAGCCGCGTGGAGAAAATCCTTTCGCAGATGACCCTGGCCGAAAAGATCGGCCAGATGAACCAGGTCTCTGCCGGCGGGGATGTGGCCAATTATGCCGAAGCCCTTCGCCAGGGCCAGATAGGCTCCATCCTGAACGAGGTGGATCCCGTGAAAATCAATGAGTTCCAGCGCATCTGCGTGGAAGAGTCCCGCCTGGGCATTCCGCTGCTGGTGGGCCGCGACGTGATTCACGGCTTCCACACTGTATTTCCCATTCCGCTGGGACTGGCGGCCACTTTCGACCCGCAATTGGTGGAGGAAGGCGCCCGCGTCGCGGCGGTGGAGGCTACCGGACAGGGCGTCCGCTGGACCTTCTCGCCCATGCTGGACATTGCCCGGGACCCGCGCTGGGGACGGATAGCGGAAGGCAGCGGTGAAGACACCTGGCTGGATTCCCGGATGGCCGAAGCCATGGTGTACGGCTATCAAGGCCGTACGGCCGATGCCACCTCCATGGCCGCCTGCATCAAGCATTTCGTGGGGTACGGCGCCGCCGAGGGCGGACGGGACTACAACAGTACCTTCCTCACCGAGCGGCAGCTGCGCAACTTTTACCTGCCTCCTTTCGAGGCGGCCGTGAAAGCCGGCGCCATGACGCTGATGACCTCCTTCAACGACAACGACGGAGTCCCTTCCACCGGCAATACCTTTGTGGTGAAGGATGTCCTTCGCGGCGAGTGGGGCTTCGACGGCCTGGTGGTCACCGACTGGGATTCCATGGGTGAGATGATCGCCCACGGGTTTGGCGTGGACCGCAAGGATGTGGCCGAAAAAGCCGCCAATGCCGGCGTGGATATGGATATGATGACCTTCGGCTTCCTCTCGCACCTGGAGGAACTGGTGCGCAGCGGTGCCGTAAAGGAATCGACCGTGGATCAGGCCGTCCGCAACATCCTCCGTGTGAAGGTGATGCTGGGCCTGTTCGAGCATCCTTACGTAGATGTGGAGGCCGGAAAGGCCGTGCAGTACGCTCCGGCGCACCTGGCATCGGCCCTTAAGACGGCGGAAGAGTCGGTGGTGCTGCTGAAAAACGACGGCGTGCTGCCGCTGGACCGTGCTTCGGTGCGGAACATCCTGGTCACCGGTCCCATGGCCGATGCCCCGCACGACCAGCTGGGTACCTGGGCCTTCGACGGCGAGAAAGACCACACCATAACGCCGCTCTCCGCCCTGCAGGAGCGTTTCCCCGGAAAGGTCACTTACGTGCCGGGCCTCACCTACAGCCGTGAAAAGCGGGAACGCTTTGACGAGGTGGTGGCCGCCGCCCGCCGCGCCGATGTGGTGCTGGTGTTCCTGGGCGAGGAAGCCATCCTCTCCGGCGAAGCCCATTCCCTGGCCGACCTGAACCTGAAGGGCTCCCAGAGCGAACTGCTCGCCGCCCTGAAATCGGCCGGAAAGCCCGTTGTGGCAACCGTGATGGCCGGCCGTCCGCTCACCATCGAGCGGGACCTGCCCAACTGCAACGCCCTGCTGTACGCCTTCCATCCCGGAACTATGGGCGGCCCCGCCTTGTCCAACCTCATTTTCGGTTATGCGGTCCCTTCCGGAAAGACGCCCATAACCTTCCTCCGCACGGTGGGTCAGGCTCCGCTTTATTACAACCACAACATGACGGGACGTCCCTACAACGGCGAAACCCTGCTGGACGATATCCCGGCCGAGGCCGGACAGACGTCCCTGGGCAATACGTCCTACTACCTGGATTACGGCGCCTATCCGCTGTTCCCCTTCGGCTACGGCCTCAGCTACACCACTTTCGCCTATTCCGGCCTTGCCCTGGACCGCGAAACCTACGGTGTGGATGACACCATTACCGTTTCCTTTACCCTGGCCAATACCGGCGGCGTGGAAGGTACGGAGGTAGTGCAGGTGTACGTGCGCGACCTGGTGGGCTCTATCACCCGTCCCGTGAAGGAACTCAAGCACTTCCAGCGTGAGACACTCAAGGCCGGTGAAAGCCGGAAACTGGAGGTGGAAATCCCCGTCTCCGATCTGGCCTTTGTGGGCCTGGACGGCGTAAAGAAGGTGGAACCCGGCGAGTTCCGGCTGTGGGTGGCCGGCGACAGCGCTTCCGGAGAACCCGTTTCGTTTAACGTTCGATAGTTGTTATAATATGTTTGTCCGTTTCCTTGCCCTGGCTGCGCTGATGGCCTTTGTATCCTGTGAGGTGAAGGCCGATGACCCTGTCATAGACCCCGTTCCGGAAGAGACCGGACCGGTTGCCAGCGTCTTCACCACTTCTGTGGCCGGGCAAAGGATGACGGAAAGCGAGATCCGTCTGGGAAAACCGGAAGACGCCATCTTCTATAAGGTGGAACTGAGCGGCGAAACCTTCCAGCAGGTGGACGGCTTCGGCCTGGCCATTACCCAGGCCAGCTGCTTTAACCTGCTGCTGATGGCTCCCGAAGACCGGACGGCCTTCCTCAAGGAACTGTTCAGCCGGGAAGAGGGCCTGGGCTCCTCCCTTATCCGGGTATGCATCGGCGGGTCCGACTTTTCCATGGATGAATTCACCTGGTGCGACCGGAAGGGGATGGAAAACTTCGGCGTACATCCTCTGGACGAGGAATATCTCTTCCCCATCCTGGACGAAATCTTCCGGATCAATCCCGATGTCCGTATCATCGGCTCCCCCTGGAGCTGCCCCAAATGGATGAAAATGCGGGAGAACGGCAGCGGGGATTACGACAGCTGGACCGGCGGACGCCTGAACCCCGTCTATTACCAGGATTACGCCACCTATTTTGTGAAGTGGATCCAGGAGATGGAGAGGAGGGGCTATCCCATCTATGCCGTCACCCTGCAGAACGAGCCGCTGAACCGGGGCAATTCCATGTCGCTGTATATGCCCTGGGAAGACCAGCGGGACTTTATCAAGCAGGCGGTGGGACCGGCTTTCCGGGCCGCCGGGCTCAAGACCCGCATCCTGCTCTTTGACCACAACTACAACTATGACGACATAGCCTCCCAGCGGGATTATCCGCTGCATATCCTGGAAGATGCCGATGCGGCGCAGTACGTGGCCGGATCGGCCTGGCACAACTACGGGGGGCATGTGAGCACCCTGGACAAGGTCCACAGCCGCTTCCCCGACAAGGACATCTATTTCACGGAGGCCTCCATCGGCACCTGGAATTATTCTTTTGACGGCTGCCTTATCAACGATTTCCGGGATATCTTCCTGGGAACGCTGTCCCGCTATGGGAAGGGCGTCACGCTGTGGAACCTTATGTTGGACGACCAGCGTAAGCCGTACCGTCCCGGCGGATGCAGCACCTGTTTTGGTGCCGTAACCATATCATCGGCCGACCATTCCCTCAAGTCCATCGTGCGCAATTCCCATTATTACAATGTGGCGCACTGCTCCAAGGTGCTGCAGCCCGGCGCCGTCCGGCTGGGAACCAAGGGCTATTCGGCCGACGGGCTCACCTACCAGTGGTACCGGAACCCGGACGGCTCCAACGCCCTGCTGCTGCTGAACGAGAGCGGAAGCGAAATTCGTGTTAACTTTGTTACCGGAACTGCTTCCGTGGCCTGCAGGATCCCTGCCAAGTCCATCCAGTCCGTCATCTGGGGAAAATAGTTTGAAAGTTATGCGTCATATCCGTAAGATTGCTTTTTGCCTGGCTGCCCTGCTGGCCTGGACGGCCTGCCAAAAGGAGGTGAAACAGCCGGAGGAGCCCAAACCCGTGCTCCACTATGTCCAGGTAGTTTCCGAAATCGTAGAAATCCCGGAAAAGGGAACTGTGGAAGTCCTGTTTTCCGTGAAAGACGCGGGCTTCACCTTCGACTTGCAGCGGGATGTGACCATTTATCCTTCTTCGGAATCCTTCACGCTGCAGGAAGTGCGTCCTGCGGGAGAATTCCTCTACGTGGCCGTTTTAGCCGATAAGGGCGGCGACGATGACTATGAGCAGGCCGTGCGGCTGGGGGTAAGGGAGAAAGCCGGGGAAGAGGTCTTTGTCTTTTCTTCCGTCTTTACGGTCCGGCTCAAGCGGGCCGATCCGGGCGTTTTGATTCCGGAAACCGGGCTTCCTACTGTGTACGTCAATACGGAGGATGGGGCCCCCATCGTCTCCAAGACCGACTATCTTACCGCCACTCTGGGTATCCGCTCTGTTGGCGGGGAGTATGAAATGGAAGATGTAAGCTGCCAGGTCCGCGGACGGGGAAACACCACCTGGGGATGGCCCAAGAAACCCTATCTTATCAAACTGGACAAGAAGGAGTCGGTGCTGGGGATGCCCAAGCATAAGCGCTGGATCCTGCTGGCCAATTTCATGGACCGGACACTGATGCGGAACCTGGTTTCCATGAAAGTGTCTTCCATGACCGGTCTGGCCTGGACGCCCTCCTGCCAGCCGGTGGAACTGGTCCTGAACGGTCTGCATCAGGGAACCTACCTGCTTATTGAGCAGGTGCGGGTGGATAAGAACCGGGTGAATATCACGGAAATGTCCAAGGAAGACAACTCCGGCGACGCGCTCACGGGCGGCTATCTGCTGGAGCTGGATTTCCATTACGACAACGAGGTGCAGTGGAGGGACACCCACGGCAGCTGTGTCCAGATGGAGGGAGGTATTCCTTTCGGCATCAAATACCCGGACCCGGAAGACCTTACCACAACCCAGGAGACTTATATCAAGAACTACGTCTTCCACGCGGCCGAAGCGCTTTACGGGCCGGATTTCACGGATCCCGAAAAGGGCTATGCCCATTATCTGGATGTAGATTCTTTCGTGAACTACTGGCTGGTCTTCGAGGTGATGGGAAACCACGAACTGGCGAATCCCGGCAGCGTTTATATGCATAAGGACCGGGGCGGGAAGCTGGTGGCCGGCCCCTGCTGGGACTTTGACTGGGGCGTGCTTTCCTATAGGACTTCCCCGCACGGCAAGACAGGTCTCATCAACCGGAACGCCATCTGGTATGCCCGCCTGTTCGAAGACCCCGCCTTTGCCGAAAAGGTGAGAAACCGTTTCCAGGAGCTGCTGCCGCAGCTGGAAACCATTCCCGGCTATATGGACGAGCTGCAGGAGCGGCTTTCCCGCTCGGCCAAATATAATTTCCGCCTGTGGAATCCGGCCGATGACGCCTCCATGAACGGCGGCCATATCATCAACGGTGACGAGAACATGAGTTTTGACCAGGCGGTGGAGCTGCTGAAAGAGAATTACAGGATCCGCCTTACCGTTATGTCAGAAAAGCTTTAGTCTTCCCAGGATAGCGTTCTGGAACCATCGGCATTCACCTGGATGGCAACTTTGAGGGTCTCTTCCGGCAAGAGGCCTTCAATGTTTTCCGGCCATTCCATGAGGCACAGGTCTCCGGAGTCCAGATAGTCGTACAGGCCGATGTCCAGGGCCTCGGCCGGGTTCTCGATCCTATAAAAATCGAAGTGGAAGACGGGTTGGCCCTTTCCGCCGCGGTATTCGTTCACGATGGCGAAGGTGGGGGAGCTCACGGCGTCTTCCTGTACGCCCAAGACCTTACATACTGCTGTAGTAAAGGTGGTTTTGCCCGCTCCCATGGGCGCATAGAAGGCCACCAGCGTCCGGTCCCCGATTTCCTTCAGGAACTCCCCGGCCGCCCTTTCCAGGTCCTCCAGGCCCGCAATTGTAATCTGATGTCTCATAGCACAGCTGCTGAAATGGCTCTGGTGATGAATTCATTTAGGCTAATGCCTTCTTTCTCTGCCTTTTCGGCTGCTGCTCCGTGCAAATTTGAACTCATGCGCAGAACCAACTTGCCACTATAAGGCTGTTCAGGAGTAACGCCTTTGGCCTTACAGGACTCCAGATAGTCATCGACAGCTTCTTCGAAGTCTTTTTGCAGCTCTTCTATCGAGTTGCCTTCATAAAGAATCAGGGCTTTTTTCAGTCCGATTATTTTGCCGACCAGGTAACCGACACTCTCATCATACTCCACCGTCCCGGAGTATCCTTTGTATTTTAATCTTCCCATAAATCAAGCTCTGTGATTGTTTGTTTTATGTATTTCAAAGTTTTTTTGCCTACTATTTTCCCCGGATGTGGTTTGTGCAGCTTAATGCTGTAGTTTTCTCTATTGAACCTTTCAAGCAGTTTCTCTTTAGTTGACATGACAAAGATACTAAAAATGATACTATTTTACAAATCCAGGAAATTCCGGCGGTCCAGGAAACGGTAACTGGCGGCTTCGGACAAATGGACAGGCTGGATGTCCCGTTCTCCGGAGAGGTCGGCGATGGTGCGGGCTATCTTGATGATGCGGGTATAGGCGCGTGCGCTCAGGCCCAGACGGTCGATGAGTTTTTCCAGCAGGTCCTTGCAGGGTTCACTCAGCGGACAGAAGCGTTCCAACTGGCTGGAGTTCATTTCCGAATTGGTGAAGATACCGCTGCCGCGGAAGCGTTCCCGTTGGATCTCCCGGGCCTTCAGCACGCGTGCGGCAATGGCTTCGGACGGTTCCGCTTTCCCTCCGCGCACCAGCGCCGTAGTCTCTACTGGTTTTACAAGTAGCTGAATATCAATTCTATCCATGATCGGCCCGGACAGCTTCTGGAGATAAGAGGCCCGCTGTCCCACGGTGCAGGTGCAACGGTCTCCCTCTCCGTAATAGCCGCAAGGACAGGGGTTGGAGGCTGCCACAAGCATGAAGGAAGCCGGGTATTCTATCTTGGCTTTGAGGCGGGAAATGGTCACTTTCCTGTCCTCCAGCGGCGCCCGCAGGCTTTCCAGGATGGACTTTGGAGCCTCACAGAATTCATCAAGAAAGAGGATCCCGCCTGTGGCCAGGCTCACCTCCCCGGGAAGGATGTTTTCTCCGCTGCCGCCACCCAGCAGGGCGGCTTTGGAGGCCGATATATGCGGCGCCCGGAAAGGCCGTTCCCGCATGAGTCCCACCCCGCCGGCGCTCTTTCCCGCCACCGAATAAATCTTGGAAGTGATAGCGCTTTCCTCCAAGTTCATGTGCGGCAGAATGCCCGCCAGCGCCTTGGCCAGCGAACTCTTCCCGGCGCCCGGTGCACCAATGAGAATGGCGTTGTGGTGGCCTGCAGAGGCAATTTCCAGCCCCCGCTTGGCCCCTTCCTGGCCGATGATATCGGCAAAATCCATATAGTTCCGCTCCTTGCGTCCGGAGGCCTCCGAGAGTGCCCGCCGGTAGCGGTCTGTATTCCAGATGAGGAGTTCGGAGACGTCTTCTTTCTCCTCCAGGATGCAGAGCACATCCTCCAGCGTCCGCACCCCGAACAGTAGCGTGTCGTCGTAGTCCGCCGCTTCCAGGGCCGATTCCTCCGGGAAGATGCATCCCTTGAATCCGCTGCGCCGGGCCAGTTCCACCATGGGCAGGGTGCCGCTCACCGGGCGGATGCTCCCATCCAGGCCCAACTCTCCCATAATCAGGTACTTCTCCAAGCCTAGCAGTTCCCGCTGGCCCGACGCGGCAATGATGCCCAGGGCGATGGGAACGTCGTACCCGCTTCCTTGCTTGTGCATATCGGCCGGGGCCAGGTTAATCACTATCTTCTTGCCGGGAATGTGGAAGCCTTTGGCCTGCAGGGCTGTCACCGTGCGCAGGAGGCTTTCCTTTACGGCGGCATCGGCCAGGCCCACCAGGTGGATCCCGATCCCCAGGCCGATTTCCACTTCAATCACAATGGGTACGGCGTCTATACCCACGCATTTCGCTCCATGAATGTATACCAGCATCGTCGTATCTTTTTGCCCGCAAGCTACGACAATTCCGGCAAACTCATCGGTTGAAACGTTAAAACTTTCGGAAATGTTTCAACCGATTTGCGTTACTTTTTTTTAATTTGGAAAAAGGCCGATCCGCTCCCGGACATGGCGGCATAGACAGCGCCCTGATTATAAAGCATTTCCTTCACCGGAGCCAGGGAGGGATACTTGGCGAAGACGGTTTGCTCAAAATCGTTTTTAAGCTCCGCTTTCCAGGTTTCCACGGGCTGGGAAAGCACTTCCCGGAGCGGCTTTTCAGGCAGTTGCGGCACTATGCCCCGGTATGCATCGGCCGTGGAAACGGACACGCCTTCGGGAATATAGACCTTGAACTCATAGGCCGACAAGTCCAGATTCACAGGTTCAAGAATCTCTCCCCGTCCGCTGCCGAACATGGGCCGGTTGTAAATGAAGAAGGCGCAGTCGCTGCCCAGGCGGGCGGCATAGGCGGCCAGTTCTTCGTCCGAAAGCGTGAGCCCGCCCAGCTGGGCTATCATCCGGAGCGCAAAAGCCGCATCGGCCGATCCTCCGCCCAGGCCGGCACCCACGGGGGAAAGCTTCTCCAGGAAGATTTTCATGGGTGGAAGGTCGTAGTCCCCGGCCAATAGGAAGTAGGCTTTGGCCGTGAGGTCCTTGAGCGGGTCCCAGTCCACTCCCAGGGCCCGGGCGATGGAGATCATCAGCTTCCCGTCCGGCGAAATGGCCTGCTCAAGGGCCCCATAGCGTTCCTGAAGCCCCATGAGGGTGCGGCTGTAGTCTTCTCCCGTTACAATTTCCAGTACGTCGTGGATGTCCGGATAGGGGAGGAAGACGGTTTCCAGGTCGTGGAATCCGTCGGGCCGCTTGCGGAGCACGTTGAGGCCCAGGTTCAGCTTTACGTTGGGATACGTTATCATATCCGCAAAGATACGAAAAGTTATTCTATCCGTATCCCCGTGAAACAGCCGTTGAAGGTAAAAGTGGTGGCCTGGTCCCCCTTCAGCAGCAGATGCGAGTTCCCGCCGGCGTCGCTCAGGACGGCATAAAGGGTGCCCTTGTAAAGGGTGGTACAGGCGGGAGTGTAGAGCGTGTACCGGCCGGGCCAGATATTCAGGATCTGCCTGCCGTCCCAGATCCTGTTCACGCGTCCGCCATCCAGATAGACGGCCACCCCTTCCGGATTGTCCGGATAGATATCGGCCAGGGGCAAATCGCTATCCTGCTGCTGTACAACGCCGTTCTGGCCCCTGAACCAGTATTGGTATTCGTCGTTTCCGCTCCGGGTGCTGTATCCTTTCACCAGCATTTGGTTTCCAAATGGTACCAGCCGGCCCAGGTGCACCTGGTCGTATTCGGTGAGGCCCAGCGGAATCACTGTCTGGTCCCGCATCATCACAAGGGTACTCCCGGCGCCGCCTTGCTGCTGGGTCCGGTACACGCTTCCGCCCCAGACGCGGATGTCAAACACTTTTCCCACCTCATCGGCCAAGATTCTCTGCACCAGTTCGTTCCCCTTCATCACCCGGTACTCGAAAGGAGTGGAAAAGCAGTAATACACGCCGTCCCCGTCCAGCATGAGGGCGCCGCCTTCCCACGCCCGTTCGTCAAAGGAACCCAGGATCTGGGCCGATGGATGGGAGAACACTTCCGTCCCGTTGATCCGGTAAGAGAAGCCGCCGCGTCCCGCCCGCTGGCCCAGCGTATGGATTTTTCCGTTCACCTCCAGCAGTCCCCTGAGAATCTCGTCCCCCTCGTAGCGGAAGACTTCCTTTCCGTTCCTGTACACAAAGGTGGAGACGCCGTCCGAATCGTCCCACCACAGATAGCCGCCCCGGATCCTATGCCGGTCCGGCTCCGGATAATGCTCCACAGGCAGGTCCAGCACTTCTTCCCCATCCTTCCACAGCACTATGTGGGCTCCGCTGCGCTCTCCGTCCCGCCAGGGCATACCTTCGGGGAAGCGGAGCGCGCTCATATACACACACGGCTCCGGCTCCGGTGCCGGTCCGGGAGGGAGCGGTTCGGGCCTTTCCGGGATGCTGTCTCCGCCGGCGGAATGGTAAAGGTACCGGTCCGTTGTACGCATCCAGCGGGGCGTACCGGTGAAGAAAGGTTTTTGACAGGAAACGGCTGCCAGCACCAGCAGCACCAAAGCATTCGTCACACGCATAGGCATTGTTGTTTGGCAGCCAAGATAGCGACGAAAAACAAAAAACAGCACAATCGGTTAATCGCTTGTACTGTTTTTTACGAATATTTTAACGTTTCAACCGATTCGCGTTTTATTTTGCACCGAAGCTGAAGCGGAGGCCGGCTTCCACCTCCATGCGGAGAGGCTGGATGGTGCGGATGGAACGGGGCTGGTTGGCTGCTCCAAAGTAATAGCGGATGCTGGGATCCAGGAACAGGCCCACCGTGGGGGTGAGGCGGAATTCCACGCCCAGGCCACCGGCGGCCGACCACTGTATGCTGTTGCCCCGCTGGTGATAGTGGATGTCCTTGGGGGAGGCGTGAATCAGATAGTCGTTGTCCACCAGGAACTCTCCGGCACCGCCCAGGAAGGTGTGCAGCCGCCAGCGGCCGTTGTCAATGATATTGAAATAGAAGTTGAGCGGAATGCCCAGCCAGTGCTGGTGGTTGTCCACGTCCGTCTGGATAATGTGGATGTTCTGGTCTATGTCCCGGTAGTCTGCCAGGAAGGTACGGCTCATGTACGTGTAACGGATGCCGGTTCCCAGCGCCAGGCGGGAGTTGAAATGGTATTTCACGCCCACGCCCAGCGAGAAGGGCAGGCTGAAGTTGAGCTCCGGCTGTTCGTTGAACACGCCGTGGTCCACAACGGGAGCCAGCAGCGGGATGGTGCCGGGAGCGCGGTAACCGATTCCGGAGGGAACTTCTGTCCGGGAATTGCTCTGGATGTTGCCGCCGGCGGTGAAGGAGAAGCCGCGAGGCTCCTTTTTCTGGGTTTGCGAATATACCAGCTGGTTAAATGTTTCCACATCTTCCACGGCCGATTCCGGCAGTTTGTCCGACTGTACCGATGCGATGGCTTTGGTATTCTCCTCTTCCTCCGGCTGGGTTTCTGCCTCTTCGGGGGCTAAAACCGGGGTTTCGGCTGCGGCCGGAACCACGGGAAGGGGTTCCGGCACGTAGGCGAGACGCGAGACTTTCCGGGCAACTTGCTCCTCCATGGGAACGATTTCCTCCATTTCGGGGGCAGGCTCTGTGGAAGGAACAGTTGCCTTCGGAGTCTCGACAATAGATATAGTGGGGTTAGAATGTGCTGTCTTGCCAGGACCCAGCAGGAAAACGCCCAGCACCACTGCGGCGGCAGCCGCAACGCTGGCGATACCCCAAGCCCATGCCGGGAAGATACGGCGCCGATTGAGTCCGGCCTCCACTCCTTCCCATACACGGGGCGAAACGGGTTCTTCCGCACCCTGCAGGATTTCCCTTATGGCTATGTCAAAATCTCTCTCTCTCATAGTTTTTCTTTTATCATTTCCTGCAGCCTGATGCGGGCCCGCTGTAACTTGGAGCGCGATGTGGCTTCCGTACAGCCCAGTTCCTGGGCAATCTCCTTGTGGGAATAACCTTCCAGCACATACATATTGAATACGGTCCTGGCGTCCGGGGGAAGTTCCCCGATCATACGCATCAGTTCCGCATAACCCATCTTTTGAACAGGAGTGGCTTCCTCGGCAAACAGGGAGCGAGCTTCCTGGATATCTTCGCCAAGGCTCAGGGCGTCTGTTTTCCTGAGATGCATCAGTGCAGTATTGACAAAGATCTTTCTGGCCCAGCCTTCAAATGATCCGGCTCCGGTATAGCTGTCCAGCTTTTTGAACAAGGTGATGAAACCCTCCTGCAGTACATCCTCCGCGTCTTCCCGGTTCCCCATGTAACGCAGGCAAAGGGCCATCATTTTGGGCGCCAGGGTGTCGAAAAGCTGTTTCTGCGCCTTTCTGTCACCCTCCTTGCATGCGGGGACCAGACGTTCCGGAGACGACGACCCACCCGGGGGTTCGTCAACCCTCGTCCATGTTATTAGATGCAAGTTTGTCCAAAAACGTTTCAACAGGTGGTCCGGATTTTGTTCTTTCTGCACAAATTTCGCAAAAAATTCAGAATCGGCGAAGGGAAGTTGTATGTTTTTCGCAAAAGGTGTATTTTTGTAGTCATTATGAAAAGAGTCCTGGCAGCGCTTGTCCTGCTTTTCCATATTTGCATCCTCGGCCATGCCCAGCAGGTAGAAAGTTACCTGGTGGATGCCGTGTCTTTATACAGCAACGGAGAATACAGGCAGGCCAAGGACCGGCTGGAAACCCTGTCCGCCCTGGCTCCCAAGGACGACGCGGTGTGGTATTACCTGGCCCTCTCGGAGGCCGGGCTTCAGGATTTTTCATCGGCCCGGAAGCATCTGGAGCAGGCCATCTCGCTGGACGGCGGCAATTTCTGGTACCGCCGAACCCTGGCCCGCCTGTATCTTACGCAGGGGGAGACAGAACTGGGCGTAGAGATGTTTGAAGACCTGGTGAAGGACTTCCCGGACAAGGAAGAGCTCAGCTTCGAACTGCTCAACCTGTATCTCCGGCAGGGGGCGTTCGAGAAGGCGCTGTCGGCCATGGATGAGGTAGAGACGCAGCGGGGCCCGTCGGAGTCCATAGCCCAAACCCGCTATGAGATCTACCGCCAGCTGGACCGTCCGGAAGAGGCCGTGGCAGCCCTGGAGAAGTTCAATAAAGATTATTCCTCGCCGTCCATCCTTTCCACGCTGGGGGACTATTATCTCTCGGAATATCAAGACTCTGTGGCGCTCAACTATTATACGGAGGCGCTTTCGCTGGACAGCGGTTACGTGCCCGCCGTCCTGGGCATGTCGGAGGTGTACCGCCATCAGCGCAAATACCCGGACTATTTCCGTACGCTGGACACCTTCTTCCAGTCGGAAGATGTGCCTGCGGAAACCAAAGCGCTGTATATCAGGAATTTAACGCGCTCCATAGACCCTAAGCTGCTGCAACTGCACCAGGAGGAATACGATACGGCGGTGCAGGAGATTGCCACGCTGCACCCCACGGACAGCACGGTGCTTTCCACCGTGGCCGGCTATTATTATTCCACCGGGCGCACCAAGGAAGCCGGAAAGTGGTTCAAGGAAGTGGCCGATCAGTATCCGGAAAGCCTTTCCCATACGGTGACGTACCTCCAGTATCTTACCATGGAGGGGAGCTGGGAAGAGCTCCGGGACCGTTCCCTGACGGCCTTCGACCGCTTCCGGGAACTGGGTTTCCTGGATTTTGCCAACCAGGCCAATTACCAGCTGGAGGACTATGACGCCATCATCGGCAACTGCCAGTATCTCCTCACCAACTACCCCAAGGACAAGGACTTGTGCAAGAGTGCCCTGGCCATGAAAGGGGATGCGTATTATTCCAAAGGGGACGCCAAGCAGGCTTTCAAGGCATACGACCAGGCGCTCAAGATAGACCCCTCCTATGCGCCGGTGCTCAACAATTATGCATATTATCTCAGCCTTACCGGCAAGAACCTGAAGAAGGCCTATACCATGTCCAAGAAAACCGTGGAGGCGGAACCGGACAACGCTACTTATCTGGATACCTTTGCCTGGATCCTGCACCTGCAGGGCAAAGACCTGGAAGCCAAGCCTTTCTTCAAGCACGCCATGCTTTATGGCGGAAAGGACAGCGCCGTAATGCTGGACCATTATGCAGAGGTGCTTTATGCCCTGGGAGAATATGACCTGGCACGTTCGTACTGGAACCAGGCCAAAAACAAGAACCAGGACGGCGAGGTTCCGGATCTGGAAGAGCGGGTAAAGGCCCGGCTGGCGGCTATCGGCAAATGAGAAAGGCCCTTCATATGGTGCTGGTGGCGCTGGTCCTGCTTGCAGGTATCAGTCCTGTATCGGCCCAGAAAAAGGAGTCCCGCAAGAGCCTGGAGACGCAGATTTCCAAGATTGAGAAGGATATCGAACTGTTGAACAACAAGCTCAAGGACAACAGCCGCAGCAGCCAGCAGGCCCTTTCCAGCCTCACGCTGGTGCAGGGGAAGGTGGCCTCCCGGGAAAAACTCATTGCCGAATGTGACCGCACCATCCGGGTGCTGGACGACTCAATAGGGGTGTGCCAGAAGGAACTGGACCGCCTTCAGGCCCGCTACGACACGCTTTCCCTCTACTACAACCGCCTGGTGCGCAATGCCTATAAGAACCGCGACAGCCGCATGTGGTACATGTACGTGCTCTCCAGTGAGTCCATGGGCCAGGCCCTGCGCCGCTTTGGCTATCTGCGCCGTTTTGCCTCCCAGATGAGCGACCAGGCCCAGCGCATCCAGGAAACGGAGGCGGAACTGGAAGTGGAGCGGGAACGCCTCACCGGCCTCAAGGAAGAGGCGGCCGATCTGCGGAGCAAGACCGTCCAGGAGCGCGCAAAGCTGCAGGACGAGGAAGCGGAGGCGGCCCGCATGGTGAGCCAGCTCAAGAAGGACCGCAACAAATACCAGCAGCAGCTGCAGGAAAAGAACAGGCAGAAACAGGCCCTGAACAGGAAGATCGCAGAGATTATCCGGGCCGAACAGGAAGCCGCCCGGAAGGCCGCTTCCGGCGGAAAGAAAGGCTCCGGTTCTTCTTCATCGTCTTCCAAGACCACTTCCACGGCGGTGGACTCCAAGCTGGCCAACGAATTCGCCTCCAACAAGGGCAAACTGCCCTGGCCGGTGGAGGGCGTGATAGTGGACCGTTTCGGCAAGCACAAGCATCCCGTCTACGAGAATGTGGAAATGCAGAACGACGGCGTCACCCTCACCGTCAAGCGGGGCGCCCAGGCCAAGGTTGTGTTCAACGGCACCGTTACCCGCATCTTCGTAATGCCCGGCTACAACCAGTGCGTGCTGGTAAGCCACGGGAACTACTACACCATGTATACCATGCTCAAGACCGTCTCCGTGAAACTGAACCAGAAAGTGTCCACCGGCGATGTAATCGGCACGGTAGACACCATCGGCGGCGAAGACCAGTTCCACTTCGAGCTGTGGAAAGACGTGGAGCCCCAGAATCCGGAATCCTGGTTAAGGCGGTAAGGTGTCACGGCAATAATCTTGGGAGAGGTGGGTCTTTCGGCCCGGGGACCTCTCCCACGTAATCGTTGTTCCAGCAAGCTCTAAGGCATAATTAATGGGAGAGGTATGGCCAGTCTGGCACCCACCTCTCCCAAAACAGCCTTGCATCAAACCAGTTACAGTGTGACGCTTACCGTAGCGGCTCCAGGGGAACGGTGCCGGGGATGTCGTCCACGGGCGGGGCGCCGTGGAGGTAGATGATGCGCTGGTTGGGGCTGCCGCGGAACAGGAGGTCCGTGTCCCGCTGCTCCAGGATGAAAGGACCGTCCACCAGCACATCCAGATACGGCAGCATGGCGGCCATCGTCTCATCGGCCTGCACTTCCTCGTAGGTGAATCCCGTCCAGCACCAGATGGTCTTGGCGGTCTCTTCCTTGATGCGCCGGGCCAGTTCCGTGAAGGCCGGGGCCTGGTACATGGGGTCGCCGCCGGAGAAGGTTACGTTGGACATGCTGTCGGCCTTGATGAGCGAGAGCAAATCCTCCACATCCATCCATTTGCCCGCCTGGAAATCCCAGCTCTGCGGGTTGTGACAGCCCTTGCAGGCGTGCCGGCAGCCTGCACAATAAATGGCCGTCCGGAAACCGGGTCCGTCGGCCATTGTCTGTTCCAGGATATCTAAGACCCGGATTTTCATTATTTGTGGATCACCCTGTCCTTGAGTTCTGCCAATTTGCCGGAATTCCAGCGGTCCGTGGTGCCCACCAGGTAGCCGGTGATGCGTTGCAGGGTGTCAATGTGGTGACCGTGGCAGTGCGGGCATTCCTTGAGGTCCTTTTCGGCATTCT
>JAEEGK010013834.1_pt1 | contig 18114 bp, 12 predicted proteins | sample 8958771 | NCBI WGS metagenome assembly JAEEGK01 (sample SAMN16246547, study PRJNA631951) | gut metagenome | biome: gut microbiome; feature: rumen; material: SC-attached | host: Bos | place: Iran: Karaj | collected 2018-10
CCCAATCCCCATCCCCAATCCCCAATCCCCAATCCCCCAACCCCCAACCCCCATCCCCAATAATTAATGTATTTAATTTTAAAATATAGATTTTGATTTATTTTAAATCTTAAATAAAAAGGGAAAAAATCATAAATATTAAATTAAATATATTTTATTTTGTAAAAAAATAATTAATAAAGTCAATATTAATTAGAATAATGTGAATTCAAATCCAAACCAATAAATAATAATGCATAATTAAAAGATATTTGAGTCAATTAACATCAACATAAATTCTGAATTAAATTTGAATAGAAAAGAAATGAATTTAAAAAATATTTTGTTTTAAATTGTATATTTAATGTTCAAAATATAATACATGGTATTTATCACATATAGTATATGATATATATATTATATATAATACTTAAAAGGAAAAATTTCCTTAATAAATTAATGTTTAAAATATATTGCAACATTTTGATAATTCCTTTTGATTATGAATTATCAATTCATCATTTTTATTATTTAAATTATTACGAACATTTTTTTCATTTGTATTTTTATTTGAATCTAAGCAAATAACTTCACAACATTTATTAGATTTATATTCTTTATTTTTAGTTTCAATTGTATGATTTTGATTTGTTTCATAAATATTTTGGGTAGTTACAATTTGTTTAAAATTAGTTTCATGTTCTAAATTTTGTTCATGAACAACATTATTTCCTTCATTAATTGTATTAGCATGATTTGTAAAACTATTATTAATAAATCCACTATTTTTTTTCTTTGTAATATCATTTTTTTTAACTTCATTTTTACTAAAACTACTATTATTATTATTATTAATTACAATATTATTAACATGATTAACATAATTATTAACAACCATAATTTGTTTATTTTTTTTAGTTTCACCTCCTAAATTATGACTATCATTCTCATTGTTATTTTTAAAATCAATTTTATCCTCTTCCTTATTATTATTATCCAAATTTTTATCAATATTATTAATTGTTGAAACTTCTTCAATAGGAGAAGTCCAATCATAAATATAATCCATTTCATTATTATCTTTAGTTAAAACATTATTAAATAGATTAATTAACATATCATAATTAGGATCCTCTTCATAACCTAAATTTCTAGTATATTCAACATATTGTTGAAATTCATTAGGTAAACCTTTGCATAAATCTTCAGGTGTAGTATCTCTTTTTTTTTCCATAATTTTAACATATCTATCTTCTTTAGGTTTAACAGGTAATCCTTGCCAAGGTAATTTTCCTTGAAGAAAGTATACTAAAACATAACCAACTCCTTCTAAATCATCTCTTCTACTTTGTTCTAAACCTTTTAAAGCATTTATTGAAGCATAACGTGCTGTTCCAGTTAATTTTTTTTTTTGAGTCATTGGATTATGTTGTAATGTTTTACTACTTCTAAATTTTTTTGCTAAACCAAAATCTAATAAATATATATATTTTTTCCTTTCATTTACTCCTGTTACAAAATTATCTGGTTTTATATCTCTATGTATTATATGTTTATCATGTACATATTTTAATATCGTTACCATTTGAATTCCTAACATACATGTTGTTTTTATTGAAAATTTTTTATTTGGAAATGCTTCAAATATATCTTCTAAAGATTTCCCTAATAATTCCATTACTAAAATATTATAATCTCCACTGTAACCAAAAGATTTTACAAAAGGAATTCCAGCTATAAATTTTTTTAATATTTTATATTCTTACGTCCTTTTAAATAACTCATTATATATGCTTCTGATTGAAGCAGGCTTTGACCTTTTTTTCTGTTTTCAAATTTTAATGCAAATTCTTCTTCTTTATATTTTGCTTTATATATCATTCCAAATGAACCTTCCCCTAATTTTTGAGTTGTTAAATATTTGTTGAAAAAAAGCTTATTTAATATTTCTTTATCTTTACTACTCATTTTAATATTATTTTATATTTATTGTTTTAAAGTAATTTATTTTTATTTTTTATATTTGTTAATATAATTAATTTTTTAATTTTAATAAAGAAAAATCTTTATTATATCTGATTCTTTTAAGATTAAAATTAATAAACTTTATAATAAATTGAGATATTATTTAAAGAAAAATATAATAAAAATTTAATGTTGAAAAACAATGATTATATATATTCAAAAGAAATCAATAAATTCTACAATAAAAGATATCTTAAAATGATTAAATTACCATTATATAAAAATTGTAATTAATTAAATCCAAATGACTCAAAATACATTCTTCAATCTGAAAAATATATATAATAGAAAATAAATACAGAAATTAATTAACCTTTTTGATTTTTTTAAATTCTTCTTTTGTTTTTTTTGAAGTAAAATTGAAAATAATAAAAAAAGAAGCATTTCAAATTCCAAAAATATTTTTTTGATTTCTAATTTATACTATTCAGATATTGGATGAACAAGATTATTAGTGTTAAAAGAAGTTTTTTTCGAAAAAGTACTTTTTTTTTGTAATTTATTCATTAAATGGTCCATTTCTTTATTTAAAGGATGAGCTTCTCCATGTTCTGCTTTTTTTTTATCAAGTATTTTATGAAAATATTCAGAATAAAATAATTCTGGGTTATTTAAATTAATTTGATTTCTTTCTATATTTTTGTTTATTGTTGTCAATAAGTTTTTCTTTTTGAATGTTTTTTTGTTGTTTCTTTTTTTAGATTTTCCTATTTCTGTTTCATTTGAATTAGATGATTTAAAAATACTTTTTATTTTTTGTTCATTTGATTTAAAATAAGATTTACTTCTTCTATTTTTTCTTATTTTTGTTTTTTTTGGTTCTTCTGGATTTGAGGTAACTTTTGATAAAGATTTAAAATAAATTAATTCTATTTCTTCTTCATTTACAAGTTTTCTTTTTTTTTCTTCTTCATTTTTTAATATTCGATGAACTTTTTGTTTTAATTTTAAATCTTTTGAATATTTATAATCACTTAATTCATTTATATTTTCATATTCACTATTTAAAGTAAATGATATTTCAGTAGAACAAATGGAATAATTACAATTATTTATTTTTCTTAAATTATCTAAATTAGTGTTATTAATTCCGCATTCTAAAGTAGTTATTGTATTATTAATTTCATGCTTTTTTTCATTAAATAATATTTCATTAGGATAAATTTCTTGATTAATTTCATCTTCTCTAAAAGGAGTTAAATTATTTTTTTCATTTGCATTAGATAAATAAGATATTTTTAAAGTATTTATATTAGAACTATTAGTAAAATTTATTGATTTAGAATTTTCACTATCAATTCCTTCTTCATAAATAATATCATTTGAATCTTTATCTTCTGAACTATCTGATTGAGAGTTATTATTATTTATTATATTATTCTTTTTTTTTTCATTTTCACCTTCAATTTCTTTTATTATATTTAAAGGTGATGATATACCTTTTTTCATTAAAGTTTTTTTTTTAAACAATTCACTATTAACAGAATCAATATCATAATTCGAATCAGTAAATGATGGAATTGATTTTAATTCTCCATTTGATTCATTTTGATATGAAATTAAAGAATATAAATCTTCATCTTCATTAAATGTAATTTTATTATTGATTAATCCATTATTCTTTTGAAAAATTTTTATTATTTTATTCATTAATCTTCTTATTTGTTCATAATTAAAAAGAGATTTTTGATTTATTTTTTTCCATATTAAAGGATAACTTGTTGAAATTTTTATTGCATCTGTTTTATGTAATAAAAATAATTCTGCTTTTTTGGTTTTAGTTCTTAAAATTAAAGGAGATCTTAAATTTAAAAACATTAATATATCACCAAAATGCTCATTTTTTCTTATTTCTAATATTTTAAATACTTGAATATCTTCATTTTTTTTTGGAAGAGATTTCTTAATATTTATTTTTGAATTCATTCTTGAAAACATTCGAAAATATTCTTGTTTATTTTGATATAAAATTGTTTCACCAAATGTTTTTGGGCAATGTGGTATTATTGAATTTTTGATTGTGTAATTATTTTGATTAAATTTTGGATTAAATTCTAAAGGAAGTTCTAATGATAATTTTCCTTTTTTTACAAAAATTATATCTTCAACTAATTCTCCATCTTTAATTAATATATCATTTTTAACTGCAAGAATAGGATTAAAACTTAATACTACTTTAACAATAAAATCAATATTATCAAAATCTTTAAAAAATATAAAGTTTTGAATTATTGGTTTATACATTTCATAACATAATAAATTACTTAAATTAGGTGATAAAGAATCAAATAATATTTTTTTATCAACTTTTTCATGATCATGTTTATATTTTAAATATCTTAAAATTCTATCATATAAATCAATAGGAAATTTAGGATTGAATAGTTTAATTTGATTTAATATTTGATAATTTCTTTCATAATTTTCATTTTTTTCATTAATAATTTTAAAATAATTACTTATATGAGAAATTGCCCATGAATAAGCAAAAATTCCTACAATTTCCATAAATAATCCAAATAATTTTTCATTTGGTGTTATACATGTTAAATCACCATAACCAACAGTTGTTAATGTTTCTATTGTATAATAAATTGCAGTTAAATATAATTTTAAATATGAATAACTATCATATCCATAATAAATTATCCAATTTGGATATTCGTTTCTTCCTATAAATATAAATATATTTGATACTGTATGTATACATATTATAAAAATAAATAAATTTTTATAAATTTTTAAATAATTATTATAATGATTTGTTTCATTTAAAATATTTGTTATTTTTTCAATAAATTTATTATTTTTAACTACTTTGATTATTTTGAATAGTCTCAATGCATATAATATATAATAAAAATTATTATTATAATTAGGATGAAGTTGAAATGATGAATTTTTACATTTTTTATCAGAAATATCTAAAATAGTTTTAAATGGAATAGCTTGCAATAAATCTAATATAAACCATTCAGATAAATATTTTTTAGCTATATGATTTAATCCAGTATTTAAATTTTCATCAAAATTATAAAAAGCAGTAAAAAATGGAAGTATTAAATCAATAATATATAAAATATCAATAAATAATTCAATTATATTTCCTAAATTAAAAAAATTATTATTACAACACATTTTATTATATCCAAAAAAAAGAGGAATATAAATAATATTAAAAACAGCGCATAAAGCAATCAATAAATCAAAAAAAAGAATATATTTTGAATCAGGGTTAATATAAAATAAATTTATTTGTTCTTCTAAAATTTCTTCATCATCAAAAGAATCATAAACATAACCTTTTTTTTGTAAATTTCTATATCTTGTTTCTAATTGGTGTGTATCAGTTTCTTCCTTTATTGAATTTATTGGTTCAAGTGGAAAATTTGTTATATCATCTAAAAAATATACTTTCTTTTTTTTAATATTTAGAATTTTATCTCCTATAAAACTACTTTTTAATTCTTTCTTTATATCATTTAACATTAATATATTATTGTTTGATAAAATTGATTTATTTGAAGAATCATTTTCTAATTCTTTATTAATTCTTTTTAAAGAATGATTGAATTTTATTCTTTGAATTGATTTACTTGATTTAGAGCATTTATTTAATTCATTTTTATGAAAAAATTTTTTACTTGGAAGAAGTGATTTTGATGGGTGAATAAATGAAAAATTTTTTTTTTCATTATTATAATTTCTAATATTGTTTTTAAAAGAATTTTTTAAAGAAATTAAATGATTATAATTATCATCTAAATTTAAATAATTATGATTTTGTTTTTGGAAAGATTGTAATTTTTTAATTTCATTAATATTCTTTTTATCAAAATTTGAATCATCATAATGAATGGAAAATTTATATCTATTATTAATAACATAAGATGAATTTTTTTTAATATAATCTTCATTGATTTGTTTATTTTCTTCTATATTTCTTCTAAATGCAGAAAATCTTTTTAAATTATTACTTTCATTTTTTTTAATATTGTTATTTTCACTTTCTAATGATTTACTTTTTAATTCATTGTCCTGCAAAGGAATAATTTCTTTGTCACAAATATCATTTGTCATTTCTTTTTTTAAATAGGTTACATAATTTCTTACATAATTAGCTGCTAAATTTAATTCTTTTCTTTCATCATTTTTTTCTTTTATAAATTCTATTATTTCAGGATTTAAATCATCGGTTACCATTTTATAAGATTCTAGATTATTTAATTCTGTTTTTACCCTATTAAACTTCATTTGTTCAATTGAAGAAAAAGACTGTCTTTTCATTTTCAAAATAAATAAAGGAATTATTTATCAAGAAAGGAATTATTTTTTTATAAAATAATAAAATTAATTAATTAAGAATTGTTTTTTAGTATTTTAATTTATATTTAATAATAATATAAAAAGAATAATAAATTTACATTAACTATTCAATTAATAATATTAATGTTTAAATTTAAAAAACATATAAAAATTAAAGTAAGAAAAAAACTGTTCTCAAAAATATATGTGAAAAAAAACAATTAAGTAATAAAGTAATAAAAAAGCTACTTAACTTTCTTTTGTAAATTTAATTGATGTTTATACCCAATTAAAAAAACAATAGCTAAAATAATACAAATTAATCCAACGACAATATAACCAACTGCTAAAAATTTATTTTTCCCTCCGAATAAATTAACATTTGTTAAAACAAAAATTTTTTTTCCTCCGAATTGAGAAACATCAAAAACATTATTAATTTTAACTTTATAATCTCCAGGTTCTAAATCTTGATGAATTCTTCCCCATAATTTCCTAAAATTAGGTAAACCAGAAGGTCTCATCCAAACAATAAAATGTTCATCAGTCATATCAATCCATTGCTTATCAAGATCAATATTTTTAAACTTTAATTTCTTATCAGCATTCCAAGCAATATTTTTTTCATCAATTTCTATTTTATTATTATTATCATCATATAATTCGAAAGTATCTCTAAAATAGCTTTTAGCAATTAATCCACAAGGAATAGCAATATCATCACTAGATAAATCTTTATTATTTACACTTTTTGAAACTCCCATTTCAGAATTTGTTATTACTGGATCACAATCACCACTTTTTTTCATTTTTTTTAAACTTATATCTTTTCCATTAATTTGATCTTCACTTCTTGATTTTACATATCTTCTATGATTTTGATAAAAATCGTCTATTCCATAATATACCATTACATCTTTTTTTATCTTCTTATCTATTGTTATTTTTATTTCACATAATTCTGATGAACATTCATTATCATATCTTTTTTTCACTTCTCTTATTTCATTTGAATATATTAGTATCACTATTCCTAAGGCTAAAAATATTATTCCTAATGTTATAAATATCACTGTTGTGCTTCTGATTGTTGGTACTGGACGCCAGGCATAAAATCTTTGTTGATAAAAATCATTCTTTTGTAATTTTTCATATTCATCTTCTTCTTCATCTTCTTTCTTTCCAACCTCCTCTTTTTTATTTAATTGTTCTTTTTGACTCTGTGAATCAACGATATTTTCATCTCTTGACATATTTTTACTTTATTTTCAATTACGTAAATATTTAAATTTAATCATTTATTTTTTATTTTGTGATTATTATTTTTTTTTATTATATATATGAATTGTGGTGATAATTCAAAAATACTTTCAGAAAAGAAAATAGGAATTCAAAACAGTTTATTCTCAAATTACCCTTTTCTTTTTTTCTTAATGAATACAGATGAAGACAATTTACTAAAATTAATAAATTCATCAACCAAAACAAAAAAAGAAAAAAATAAAATATCTATCAAGTCATCAACAAAAGAATTATTATTAAACCCTGAAAACAAAAATAACATATTTTCAAATGACAATTTACTAATAATAACAAAGGGAATATCATATTGGAAAGAATTAAATATAATCACAACATCTTATTCAAAGAAATTAAAAGAAAAATTATCCCAAATGAAATTTATAGAAAATATAAATGAAGAAAATTTAAAAGAAAAAGTAATATCAATAATAAAAAATTTAAATAAAAATCCAAAAATAGAAGGAACTTCAACATTTACTTTAATCTATATTGATAAGGTAAAAATAAGAATGTTATCTGTTTCAATGGGTGACTCTCTTTATTCTATTATGAGATTTGATAATAAATCTCAAAAATATAGAATGGAGTTTATTTCCAAAGAAAAATATCATTCTTTTAATACTCCTTATCAAGTAGGAAAATACGGTGATTCTCCTGAATTTTTAATAAGTTCAAATCATAATATTTTAGAAAATGATATTATAATTTTGGGAAATGATTGTTTTTGGGATAACATATCTATTAATAATATTTTAAAAATAATAAACGATAATGTTAATTTTAATATTGATTTTCATTGTATTATTTGTGAAAAATTAATTGAAGAAGCTAAAAAAAATTCTGATGATCAATTTATTATTTCTCCTTTTAGTATTAAAGCGAAAGAAAATGGGTTTTATTATTTAGGAGGAAAACCAGGGGATATTTTATTAAATGTAAGTATTATTAAATATAATAATGTAAATAATATAAAAAAAGAAATTGTAAAAGAAAGTGAATTTGACCAATTTTCAATAGCTTCTAAATTTACTTCTAATACAAGTATTATGAATGATAACTTCAACTAAATAATAATGTTAAAAAAAAACTAAATTTTAAAAAAATATTTATATAAAAGTATAAATGTAAATTTTTTTAAAGTAGAAATAAATATAATTATTTTTATTCAAACATTCTCATTTTATATTTTTAAATGTCTAATACAAGAATTTTTATCCGTAATCTTCCTTTAAAAGTTAAAGAAGAAGATTTAAGTAATTTATTTTCTAAATGTGGAAAAGTTGAAGAAGTAATATTAAAAACAAATTTTGCTTTTATTGAATATGGTTCAGTTCAATCTTCTTTAAATGCAATTAGAAATTTTAATAATTATAATTTTAAAGGTTCTAAAATTATAGTTGAACAAGCAAAAACAAGAGATGAAAAATTACAAGAAAGAGAAAGAGAAAAATGTTTTAAATGTGGAGAATATGGTCATTTTGCGAAAGATTGTAAAGGACCCAAAAAAAAATTTAAAGGTAATTTTATTCGAGAAAATATTGATTTTAAAAATTTGAAAGATTTAAAAAATTCATCAAATTTTAATTTGAGAAAAAAAAGATTTAGAAATTGTAGAAAAAGCCCAAAACGCTCTTTTTCTCTTTCTTCTTTTTCTGATAGTAATTAGTAAGAAATTTATATCTTTTAATTTTGTCAAACAATTGTCTTTTTTAAAAAAATTAATATAAATTATCATATTTCAATTTTTATATTTCAAAAAAATAAGTTTGAAAATTTTGTAATTTATTTTAACAAATTAAACCAAAAACAATATCAATAAATTTGAATAATAAAAAAAAAATTATAAATAAATAAAATATTTATTAATTTTTCCCTTTAAAAAAATTCATAATATTTAATTAATATTAAAAAAAAATGGAATCAACAAGCAAAAAGCATTTTTCAGATTTTATTCAATCTATAAATTCAAATGATAAGACACAAAAGAATATTGTTGAAGAATTATTAAGGCAAGAGACAAATAACTTATTTAGATATTTAACAAATGAAGAGATAAATGGATTTTATATTTTTATTCAACATTTTTTTGAAAAAAAAGAAGAATTATTTGAATCAATGAATAAATATATTACTCCATTTGGTTTAAATGAAAAAATAACAAAATTAATAACAGAAATTGTTAAAAAACTTTATCAAAAAAATAAAATTGAAAAAGATGAGTTTTTCAAATTATATATTTTAGGCCATATAAATATTAAAAAATTATTTAAATTATTAAATGAAAAATATAATTCTAAATTTAAAGAATATGAAAATGGAAATAGAGATTATTTCATCAATGAAATGGAATTATATTTAAAAAAACTTAATAAAAAAATGAAAAACAAAAATAAAATAAAAAAAGAACAAGAAGGAAAAGGAGAAAATGATATTCATGAAGATAATAGTATTAAAAATATTGAAGAAAATATTTCAAATATAAATGAAGAAGATTTGAAAGAAAGAAAAATAGAAAATAAATCAAAAGATGAAAATGAAAATTTAAAAAAAGGAAATTTAGAAGATAAAGAAAATAATGAAAAAAAAAATATAAAAGAAAAAGATTTAAATAATAATATGAATGAAAAAAAAAAATTAGAAATAAAATGTAAAGATGAAAAAGAAATTTTTTCAGAAAAAGAATCAGAATCAAGAACAAAAGAAGAATATATCTCAAATAATGAATATTTATTAGAAATTGAAAATATTGGTCTTAAAAAAGAATTATCTAAAGAAATTAATAAAAAAAAAAATTTAAAGAAAAAATATGAAACAGAGATTTCAGAACAAAATAAAGCAATAGAAGAATTAAAAATTAAAGAAGGAAATTTAAATGAAGTAGTAGAAAAATTAAAAAAAAATTTAGAATTTTTGAAAAATGAAAATAGTGAAAAAGATAAAAAATTAATAGAATATGAGAAAAGTATAATAGATTTAAAAGAAAAAAATACAGAAAATGAGAAAAAAATAGGAAATAATATAAAAAATATTTCAGAATTAAAAGAAAAAAATAAAGAGAATGAAAAAAATATAGAAGATTTAAATGAAAAAATATCAAATTTAACAAGTCAAATTATTTCCCAAAAACAAATAATAGACATTTTAATAAAAGATAATGAATATTTAAAAAAACAAGTTGATAAATTAAAAGAAATGTATGAAGAATCAATTTATTCATATGATATAGGGAAAAAGAATAAAGATTAAATAAAGTTATTTTTTTTTTAAAAAAATAATGAAATTATGTTTTAATATTGATATAAATAATTAATTTGAATTTAAATTTCGGTATTTAATATAGAATTGGTTTTAATCAAATTCTTTGTTATTATAATATAATAATATTGAACTTATCTTTGATATTATTTTTTAAATATCTAAATCAAGTAAATATTAGAATTTCATATAATTTGTTGAATTATTAAATTAAAAAATGAAATTAAATTAAAAATCATTATAATTTATAAATGAAAGAATTATAAAATAAAATTAAAATAATATTGTAATGTAGCAAAAGGAATAATAATTAATTACATACTAATCAACAAATAAAATAATTTATTTTAAAAACTATATAAATCAAAAATAATTAGAAAAAATATAATAGAAAAATGACAGAGACATTAAAGCGTATTTTAGACGATGACAAAAAATTAGAAGAAGTAGCAAAAGTAGCATTTGACAGTGTAAATACAGATAAATCAGGTCAAATTAATTATTCTGAATTAGAAAGTGTTATGACTCAAATCTCAAATGATTTAGGAACTGAACCTCCTACTTCTGATGATGTTAAAGAAGTTCTTAAACATTTAGACACTGATAAAAATGGATTAATTGATTTTAATGAATTTAAAGTTCTTATTACTGATGTACTCAATGCAATGATTAAAGAAATGAATAAATAATTTATATTAAACAATATTTTTGTTTATTTATTTAATATTTATGGTATGTTTCCTTTTAAAATTTCATTTTTTTTTTTATTTTTTATTTACTGAACTTGTTTTATTTTTTTTTATTTAAATTATTTTTTTTTCATTAAATATGTTAAAAATTATTTAAAAATTACTTTTTTTTATGAATGAAAATACTTTATATTATTTTTCTTTTCCTTACCACAAATTACATCATCTTTCCATTATTATAAAATTTCAAATTTTAAATCATAAATCTTATTCTTTTAAAATTCATTATAATAAAAAACCAAATTGGAAAATAATTATTTGGGATAATATGAGAAATAAATATGAAATAAACTGAAATAATATGTGGTAAATTAAATTTCAAAAATTTACTCATAAATGAAGATAATATAGTTCCAAAAAGTAAATATTTTTAAAAAATATTTCTTCAGAAATTATTTAAAGTGGAAGAAAAAAATAATGAAACAAAAATGAACTGACTTCGTTCCTTATTTTATTTTGTTTATTTTTTTAATGGAATATATCATTGATAATTATTTTATAAATGATTATATATTAAAAATATAGATACATTCATAATTTCAATATAAGAATATTTTTGGGAAAAAAACATAAAAAATAATTATATATCACAATTTAAATATATTATCTGATTATTTTCTTTTAATCAAATAAGTAAAAAATAAAGAATAATTATAAAAAAGATCTAATATTAATAAAAATTGTTTTGAATATCTTTTATTTTTATAAGATATTTTTATATTAAAAATAGGAGTAATATATATTATAATATTGTCAAAACATATATACTTTAGATGATAAAACGGAAATTTAATTTTAAATTCATTGAAAAGAATATCAATTTATAATAAGAATATTTATTATTTTTAAGTACTGATAATACTTATAGTAATTTAATGATATACAATAAAATTTTTTGTGTAAAATTTCCTGATTATGAAATTAAAATTAAAAATATTATCCTTTAGTTGAAAGAAGAATAATATAATTTTATAAAATAAAAAAACTTATTTTATTGAAAATTTTTAATTTTTATTAAAAAAAAATTAAATTAAGTTATATATATATTAAAAATTAAGGATAAAACCAATAATATTAAAAAAAAGGAATAATGGAATTATTTCGTAAAATCCAAGAATCAAATTTATATTTGCAAGATTTATCTTATGATTTTGAAAACACAGAATCAATTAATTTTTTTGTTGATTTTCAAGATTCTTTTTCAGAAGAAAATTATGAAGAAGAACAAATTTATTGTTCATACTCAACAAATGAAAAATCAAAAGATTTTCAATATTCTTCCGAAGAAAATATTGAAAAGATTGAAGGTAATCAAATTAATTTTATTTATAATATTTATAAAAAAATAAAAAAAAAAAAAGAAGAAAAAAAAAAAAAAGATTTTAAATCTAAATTAAAATTTGTAAATTTAAAAAAAAAAAATAAAAAAATTTATGATTATTTAACAGCTTATGAAAGAAAAAAAAAAAAAATATTAAAGTTATTTAATAAAAGAAAACAAAAAATGAAAAATTATTTATTAAAAAAAAATAAAACGCAAAAAAGAAAAAATAATATTGAAACATTAAAATTTAATAAACTATTTGAAAATCCTTTTTTAATAAATGAAATAAAAATTCAAAGACTTCCTTGTTCATTTATAGGAAGAAAAAGAATTAATATTTAATTGCTTTCAGATTATAATAGTAAATAATTTAAAAATAGTTTATATATATTTATTATTCTGTGAAATATTTTTAATAAATTCTATTCTTTAATTTTTTTTTCTTTTTACAATTATTCATTTTATTTTTTCTTGATATTCTTTTTTAATTATACTCATATCTTCTTTTTTTTATTTATATTTTCATTTGTGAAAATATAATTTTATTTTTCTATAACTGATTTTTTGTTAAATAAGAAATAAAAAAGTATTTTTTATTTTAGAAAGAAATTATATTTTAATCTCTGTTGCTATTATTTCCAACTTCCAAATTTTATATTTCTTTAAAAAGAGGAAATCTTATTATCAATTGCTTTATTTTTTAATATTGTGTATATCCAAAAAATAATAATATTTTATTTATATTTTAATCGTTCCAATAAAAAATAAAAAAATTGATGAGAATTATAAATCCTTTAATAATATATATATTATCATATTTATTATATGTTCAATTATTTTTTTTTAAAAAAAAGAATGAATATAAATATTTCATTAATTTTTATAAAATAAACAAATAATAAAAAATAATATTTTTTAAATTAATTCAAATATAATATTCTCATTAAACTCAAGCAATAAAGAAAAAAAATATCCAGTTGAAAAAAAAATATTTAAGCAGGAACATTTTGTTCTCCTTCAGGATTCACATTATTATTTTGAACAGGTTTTTCGATCGTTGTTTGTGTAGGTTCAATATATTTTAAATTACTTCTCATCATAAAATCATCTAATTTCTGAGCGTTACTTTTGGTAGGATAAAATCCAGAAGCAAGAGTTTGAGGAGCATTTCTAGAAGCTTTTTCTTTAACAGTTTCTTGAAAAGATCTTAAATTTGGATTTACTTGAATTTCTTTTAATTTATGTTTTTCAAGAGGAGGAATAATATATTTATCATGTAAATAACCATAAAATGGTGAAGGTTTTTTATATTTATTTTTATCAAAATTAACTGTATCTTCAACATATGGTAATTTAGCAAAATCAACATCATCAATTTTATTATTTAAAGATTTATTTGTATTTGGTAAAGTTCTTGAAGTTTGATTTAATATTTTTCCTTCACTTATTATTTTTTGATGAATATTATTATTATTAGCTGAATTTAATAAATCTATTCTTTTTCCTCCAACCGTTGTACTAGCTCCACTTCTTCTTAAATCTTTATATCTATCAATATTTTGTTTAATTTCTTCAGCACCTAAATAATTATATTTTGGTCTTAATGGATTTACTCTTCTTTTAGTTTCAATTCCTCTTCTTAAAGTACTAGGTTGTGCACCGATAATATCTTGAGAAGTATAAATATAATTCATTCCATTAAATTTATTCATAAAATTTTTACTTCCAGGATTACTTCCTAAAATATCATCATTTCTTAAATTAAAAGGAGGTTGATAATGATATTTAGAAAAAACAGAAGGTTTATTTCCTTCAATAGGACCATGTGTCTCTTTTTCACCATTAATAAATCCTAAATAATATATTGGTTCTAAAGGATTTCTTATTTTACTTTTATCACTTGGTTCTTTTATTGTTTTCAAATATTCATCTTTATAAACATCTCTATAATCAATATATTCATAATCACCAGGTTTTCTAATATATGGTTTTTTAGGCCAAGAATCTTTTATATCATCTTTTTTTAAAGGATCTCTTTTAACACCTAATGAAATTTTTTTTGTTGGTTGAGCACCTTCAATATCTTTAACCTCAATACTATCTCTAATAAATCTAGGAATTTCAGGAGGAAAATCTTCTGTTTTAGCTAAATTATATTTAGGTTCTAAAGGATTTGTATGTCTATTAGTTTTAATTTCAACACATCCAGGACTTGATTTCTCAATATCATTATTTTTTAAATTATATTCAGGTTTATTTAATCCTACATGTAATTGTTTTGGCCATGAACGTTCAATATCATCATTTTTATTTGTGAAATCCATTTTCTGATTTAATGCACCAAAACGACGAGGTGAAGAACCTTCAATATCTAAATTATATAAATTTATTGACCAGTCACGACTTGTGTCTAATTGTTTAAATTTTTTCATTGGAGCATCATTTGGACCTATAGTAGAAAGGAACATTGTATCTTTACGACTTGGTGTAGGGTAGTTTGTTGATAATGGTATTGTATCTGGGTTGGGATCAGGAGAGTATGAACGTTGAGGAGGGGAATATGACATTTTTTGTCAGGGGTTTTTATTTTATTATTTTTTTTTTTTATATTTTTTTAATTAGGCTTTTTGAACGACAGTTATACTTTATTTTATATTTATTAGAGATGTTTTTATTTGTTTTTATATATATTTTTTTTGTGTTTTGATATAAAAAAATTAATTGCAAATTAAATTAAATTAAATTATATTATTTATCCTTCGTTACCTTCACTTTCAATATTATTATTATTATCCATATTTTCCAATTTTTCTCCTTCTTGTTCATTAACTTTTTTTTCTTCATAATTAACATTATCTTTATTTTCCATTTCATATCTTTCAATAGCAGAAATAAGTTGATTAAAATAGTTAACAGTAAACATACTTAAACTTTTATTTTTTTCCAAAATATCTTTAACACTAATTTTAAGAGAAAGTAATTGTCCATTTTCTGCAAAATACTGAATGACATAATTAATATCCATTTTAACAACAATTAATTTTTCAATAGTATTTCTAACAGTTTCATTTTCATCATGTAATCCAATTAATAAAGTTCTTAAAGTATGAACTCCACTTTCAGCTAATCCAATACCACAATTTGTTCTAATAATAGGATTAGGATCTTTAGTAAATCCTTCAATAAATATTAATTCTCCTTGAGGACCAAGTGCTTTAATACAATTAATAGCATAACTTTGAATATTTGTATCTTTATCTTTTAATTTATCATAATAAAATGGTATCACATTTTTCCTTTTTAAATATGTTATTTTTTCATCTGCTTTTTCAGCAAGAACTCTTATTGAAAATATTGAACTTCTTCTAACTAAACTAAATGAATTTTTTCCTTGTCTAAATATACATTCTATTATAAAATCTATATTTGTTGATGTAATATCTGAATATGCCAAAGCGTGAACAATTGCAGCTTTTAATTTATAATTTGAATCAGGTTCATTTGACATTATTTTCAATAAAACTCCTTCACCTTCTAAACCTAATTTAACTATAGTTTGAGCAATAATATTTTTATTAATTGAACTTTCTTTAAGTAATTTAACTAAATAAGGAAGAGAATTTTTAGAAGCTCTTTCACCGAATTGACTTAAAGCATATAAAGAAGCTTTTTTAACTTTCCACATGTTATTTTGAACAGAATCAATAACAAAAGGAATATAAGAAGAATCAGCTCCAGGAGCAATTCTTCCAATTGCATATATTATTTTAGAACGAACATTAACATCTTCATCATTAATATTATCTATTAATCCATCTATTGATAATAAACTTTCTGGTAATCCTATTATACCTAATGATGTTGCCGCACTTTCTCTTACTTTTGGACTATAATCTTTTAAACAATTACTTAATGCTTTTATTACTTCTTCTGTTACTAAATAATTACCATTTTCATCTAATAATTCATTATTTGTTGTATTTGGATTTTCATTTTGAGGTAATTCAAAAAAAGAAATATATTTATTTAAAGTTTCATATTCCTTTAATTCATTTTGTTGAGGTTCTTCTTCATTTTCATTATTCTCATTGTTTTCATTATTTTGTGTTGAATGAATATTTAAATTATCTAAAGTATTATAATTATTTTCTCTATTATGAACTAATTGTGGGTTTGAATGATCATAATTCATAGATAACATTCTTTGTAAAGCAGCTAAAAAATCTCTTGTATTAACTTCTAAAAATTCATCTTCATTTAAATTTTGTAAATTTTGTTCATTTTTCATTTCATCATCTTCTTCTTCTTCATTTAATAAATCTTCAATTTGTTTATTATTCATTTCAATGACAGGAGCAATTTTACCATTATATTTGCAAAAAGAACCAGGTAAATTATTAGTATTTGAATAAGTATCATTTTTATCTAATTTCATTTTTAAATATTTTGGATTTTTTGGTATTCTATATGACAAAACATTAGCAATAGCTCTTCTAACTTCCAAATCTTTATTAGTTTTAATTTCATTTAATAAAATTATTTCTCCTAAAGAACCAGAAGTTCTTAAAATAGAAGCAATAAATTCTTTTTTTATTTTAGGTTCATTAAAAAAAGAATCTAATTTTTCTAAAGTATCAGGATCATTAACTAATTCATGCATTCTATTAATTGCGCTTAAAGCAATATTTCTTCTTTGAGCAGAATTAGAATAAACTTCATTTAATAAAGCTCTTATTATTATTAATTTTTGAATATGAGGTGTTTGAATTAAACAATTTAAAATAAAATTTTGATAATCTTGATAATCTTTAGAAGCTAATTCAATTAAAGTTCTTATTCCTTCATATTCCATATTCATTAAACAATTAAAAGTAGCTTTTTGTAAATTAGGGAAATTAAAATCAGTAATAAACATACAAATTAAACCAATATTTTCAATAAGAATATCAATAGGACCATATAAGCAACATATTTCTAAACAAGCAACTAAAAATAATTCTTCTTGTTTTTCATAAGTTTGAAGTAATGAAACAATATTTTCAATAATTAATCCTTTATGTTCTTCGTCAATTTCATTTGAATATTTTTTACATATTAAATATAATGCAACTACTGCACCTAAACGAGCGGATCTTCTTTCATCTGTTGTTAATTGCCGTCGTAATAGATCTTACC
>JAEEGK010013835.1_pt1 | contig 18114 bp, 14 predicted proteins | sample 8958771 | NCBI WGS metagenome assembly JAEEGK01 (sample SAMN16246547, study PRJNA631951) | gut metagenome | biome: gut microbiome; feature: rumen; material: SC-attached | host: Bos | place: Iran: Karaj | collected 2018-10
AAGTTCGCCCGCAATCTTGTACATGTTCGGGATCATCAAGAGAAGACCCTGAGATGCGGTGAAGGTCGTGGTGAGGGCACCGGCCTGCAGAGCACCGTGAACGGTACCGGCAGCGCCACCTTCGGACTGCATTTCAAACACGCGGGGAACCTGTCCCCAAATATTCTTCTTGCCTGCAGCACTCCAGTTATCGGCGTGCTCAGCCATAGGACTAGACGGTGTAATCGGGTAAATTGCCGCGACTTCGCTAACCGCAAACGCAACGCTAGCGGTGGCTTCGTTACCGTCACACGCAATCATCTTTTTTGCCATGGATATCTCCAGTTTTTAGGTTTTTTCGAAAAAATTCTGATCATATACACCTTCGGCGTGCGGCACACGCATGAAGGGCAAAAATCCACGTTTAAAATTAAATAAGATTGGTGGGAAAATCTGTAAGATTTTTGAAAAAATACAGGAATATTTGAGCATTACAGTCATTCCGGCCTCCGTGCCGGAAAAGACTTAATCGTTCTCGGCTTCTTCTGAGTCTGTCGGAAGCGTTGTCGTCTCGGCTTTTAGCAATTTCTGGTTGATTTCGATCTCGATTCCTGCATATGCGGCGCCGAACTTGTGGCGGAGCGAGGTCGTAAGCCCGTCGGACTTGCCGAGGTACGGATAGTTCTTGCGGATGCGCAGCCACGGGGCTCGTTCGCGGATGTTCTTGATGAGAATGTCCGCCAGCTTTGCTTCGCCAATGCGGCTCGGGTCGTAGAGAATACCGACATCGGCTTCGCGCTCGACATCCTTCAAGACAGGCGTAAAGGTGTGAATCCCCAGATGAATGACTTTGAGGGGTATTTCCGTTTCAGTCTTGCGAAGCTTTGATGGAATTTTCGTGGAAACGAACTTCTCGATTTTTTCGCGATACTTTTCCCAAAGCCCTACCATATAGTGTTTGACGGAATCGGGCAATTTTGCTGTATATTCCGAGAAAAACGTCTTACTCGTCATACTGCGGTTCATGTCGACCACGAGACGCGAAAAGCGGCTTGAGCAGTGGAAATCAGGCTTGAGACGCTTCACAAGAATCGCAAATACATCAAATGCTCCGATATCGTATGCCCGGTGCGAATCGAGAACTTCGTTGGGAATAACAGTTTCACGAAATGCCCGCAGGATAAAATCCGGCAGGGCGTTGCTCGCATGTTCGCAGGTAATCATCAAAGCCGGACTCTTCATCCTCTCTTCTCCACTACAAAAATGTTTCCTTCACACATCATGACGCCAAGTAAAAAACCGTAATTTTGACAGGACTCATTTACTTTGTAATAAAAACCGTTGTTCATGCGCCCCGTGCCGTCCGAAATGAGCTTGTTTAAAGAAACTTTACAGCCAATATTGGTATAAACCGCGTGTTGGCTGGTCGCTCCGCACGTAACATCGTCTGGCTGAGGAAATATTTTCAAATCCATCATAAGGCCTCGCATTGAACGTGGCGGTTTGTTTATCAAATCGTCAATCCATGCTTTAATATAGTAAAAGTAACCGGAATATGAATATTACAAAAAAATTCTTTCAATGAACAAATTCATTTTATTAATAGCAAATTTATAATTTATACCCGATATTATATATATACTTATATATATATATGGTCATGCAAGCGCCTTTACTCTTCAACAAATTAAATCATTAATTCTGCTCGCGTAGTGGGCGTGCTTTCTGTCAGATGCACAAAAAACAGGGCGAACATTAGTCCGCCCTGAGCCGAATCGCCATCCCAAAGGGAATTTCCGATTTACAAGAACTTATTTTACGATCTTATAAGTCCTGCTGCCGACAATTACAAGCAACCGCCCTTTGCAGTCGAGTTTGATTTCTTGCATGGCTGAAGTCGTCTTGGAGCTTGCCAACACGCGACCGTTGAGGTCGGTGACGGCGTATTTGGCGCCGATGGGAGCATTTTCAATCACGACGGCGTGGTTGGTGGACCAGATTCTTACATTGCTGTTGTACTTCACTGCAGAGCGAATTGCATCCGTCGAATCTTTGGACGTCGTATCCTTGGATGTCGTGTCTTTACTTGCACCTGGAGTTGCAATCACCTTGTAGAGCTTGCAGGATTCGAACGTATGGAACGTCGTGTCCTTCGTGATTTTCACGCCGTTGTATTCGCTGGCGTTCACTTCCTTATCCGTGATTTCCGGCTTCGGCTTCCAGATCTTGAAGCTTCCGCACAGGTGGAGCATGGAGAGGTAGTGCACCAGGCCGTCGTAGTAGCGGTATTGCCCGGTCACGGGCTTTGCGTCCCAGGCCATTTGCAGGTTCTTCTTGACTGCTTCCGCGTATTTCGTGTTGTTCATCAATGCGTAGGTCGCCACGGCGTTCGCGCCGGTTTCGCCACGCTTCCAGGCGAAGTATCCGTCCCAGCTACCGCTCTTGTGCCACATGTGATTCTTGGCCCAGTTCCAGATCGAGCTGTTGTCGCCCTTGAAGTAATGTTCCCACAACTGGTCCAGTTTTTTTTGAATTTCTTCGTCGGTCTTACCCAAAATTGTCTTGAACGGACTTTCGTACTTGCCCGTGTAGTAAGCGCCGGAGTAGTTCTTGGTCTTGTCGCAGTCGGGGCCGTAATAGGCTCCGTTTTCGTTGTAATCATGTAAACAAAATTATTCTTTTTCGCAACTTTGTTAATATGCCTTGACTAAATGTCAATGTAAAGATTTGCAACAAGATACAGCTCATTTCATTGAGCAAAGTCCATGGATTTGCATACTTTCGCACCGTTTTTTGTACATCCAGTATGCAAAAAAGCCACCCGTTGTTAAACAGGTGACTTTTATGTGTGGAGTAGATGCGAAGTTTTATTTTATAACTTTGAACGCCCGATCGCCGACAATTACAAGCATTGCGCCCTTGTTGCTAATGCGGATTTCTTGCGTCGCAGAGTTTGTCTTTGATGTCGCAAGGACTCGGCCATTGATGTCGGCAACAACGTATTTGGAACCGACCGGAGCGTTTTCGATAATGACGGAGTGGTTGGTCGTCCTCACCTTGACAATGCTATTCAATCTCATCGCAGAGTGGATTGCGATAGAAGTGTCTTGTTTTGTTGTATCCTGAACCGTCGTATCTTGCTTTGGTTCGGGTTTGACGGTCACTTCGTAGAGCTTGCAAGATTCAAACGAATGGAATGTCGTATCCTTGTCCGATTTTATTCCGTTATATGTGCCGGTTACTGTCTTTTTCTCGATTTCGGGCTTTTCCTTCCAAATCTTGAAGCTTCCGGTCAAGTGGAGCATGGCGAGGTAGTGCACCAAACCGTCGTAATAGCGCTGGCTACCGACAATCGGCTTCGAGTCCCAAGCCTTCTGCAAGACTTTCTTGACCAAATCCTTGTAGTCTTCTTCTTCCAGCAGCGCATAAGTTGCCACGGCATTCGCGCCGGCCTGGCCTATGGTAAAGGCTCCGTATCCGCTGGTGCCATCCCAGTTGAAGTGGCCGTGCTGATAGCCGTCATTTTCGAAAAAGTCTGTGATCACTTTCGCAATTTTCGTCTGACGCTCCATGTCCACGCCGAACAAGTAGCTATCCATGCCGTAGTTCATGGGGCAGCGTATTGCATCGAAAGCATATTTCGTAGAGTTGTCGCTAAAGGCGTAGTGCGGCGTTCCATCGAAGTTGCTGTAGTCGCTGCATAAGCCTGATTTTGGGTTTGCGGAATTGTAGATGTGGTCGCGGGTGGCCTTTGCCGCTTTTTTCCACTTGTCGGTGTTGGTGTCGGACCAACGGGAGAACAAGTCCACGAAAGCTGGCAAACTGTAAGAGGCGTCGCCCCATGTGTTGTTGCCGTCTGTCGGCTGGAATGTAGCGATGTAGTCTTTTTCGCTGTAGAGGGAGTTGCCGTTGCCTTTCCAACATGCTTTCAAGATGGTCTGCGCATCCTTCATGTAGCCTTCATCGTTCCAACGGTGAGCAGCAAACAGAAGTGACATCATGAAGTAGATTTCGCCGTCGGGTGCGTTTCCCTGGTCGCGCGTGGAACCGTCACGGTTCGCCTGCCAGGAGAAGTAGCCGTTGCCTCCTTTGGCGGGATCATGCCACAAGTGGCTCTTGGCCCAATTCCAGAGCTTTTTAAATTCCTCTTTGTGGTTGGTCTGCACGGCAATCATCATGCCGTAGCTCATGCCTTCGGAACGGATATCGTTGTTGTTGATATCGACGATGTAGCCGCCATCGCGGTCTTCGTAATACACCGTCTTATCATTTTGCCCCCCAAAATAGTGCTTCCAAAGTTCATCCATCTTGTCCTGGATGTCCTTATCGGTTTTGCCTAGAAGGGTTTTGAATGGACTTGTATAATCGCCGGTGTAGTAGGCTCCGGTCGATTGGCTGCCGTCTTTTTCACAGTCAGGTCCATAATAGGAGCCTTTCTCGTCAAAGAAGTTTCCTATGAAAATTTTGTTTGCAGCTGCGGTGGCTGCAGATGCACTCAGCAACAAAGCGAGAGAGAATGCAGATAGTTTTGTTGTGTTCATGTCAACAAAAATATCCCTTTTTTCTTTTTTATTAAAACTTTTTGAAAAAAGTTAATGTAAAGAATTACAACAAAAAATGGACAAAAAAGAAGGAATAATGTCAAATTTTAGCATTTTTTTACAGAAAAAAAAGCCACCCGCTTTTGACGAGTGACTTTTATCTTCGGTTTGATTTGCTTAATTTTTGCTAGAAAAACCTCGCAACGTTTAGTCCATAACCATTAGCCAGCAACTATCAACTAGTAACTAATGACTAATGACCATTGACTAATGACCATCGACTAATACACAAAAAGCATTTCGCGGTATTTCGGAAGCGGCCAAAGTTCATCCGGGACAATCTTTTCGAGTGCATCGACAACTAAACGGAGGTCAATCATGGCATTGAGAATGTCCTCATGCTTGGAGGCGAGCGCCTTTTCCATAACTTCGATTGCGGCAAGCAACTTCTTGACGCCTTCGCCAAGCGGTTTGGCGTACGTATCGAGAGCCGGGAATCCTTGGTTCAAGGCCATTTCATTTGTCTTGAGTGCGCAAGAGTAAGCCTTTACCGCTTGCGGAAGGATGATGTCCTTTGCCATGTCACGGGCGATTTCACCTTCGATGTGGATTTTCTTATGGTAATCTTCCATGTTCACTTCGTAGCGGGAGTCGAGTTCGCGCTTGTTGAACACGCCATACTTTTCGAAGAGTGCTACGTTTTCGGCCTTGTTGAGGGCCTGGAGAGCTTCCATCGTGGTGCGGGTATTCGGAAGTCCACGCTTGGCGGCTTCTTCGACCCATTCGTCGGTGTAGCCATTGCCGTTGAAAATGACGCGCTTGTGTTCCTTCACGATTTTCTGGAGCAGGGACTGCAGTTCTTCGTGGAACTTGTCTGCAGAAACATTCTGCATCTTGTCTGCAATGAGGTCGAACGCTTCGGCGACAATCGTGTTGAGGATGACGTTCGGTTCGGAGCAGCTCTGGCTAGAACCCGGTGCGCGGAATTCAAACTTGTTGCCGGTGAATGCGAACGGAGAAGTACGGTTACGGTCCGTAGCGTCACGCGGGAGAGGCGGAAGCGTGTCGGAGCCAAGTTTCATCGCGCCGGCCTGCTTGCTGGACTTCGGTTCGCCCTTTTCGAGCTGTTCAATGATGTCGGCCAGCTGATCGCCCAAGTACATGGAGATGATTGCCGGAGGAGCTTCGTTGGCACCGAGACGGTGGTCGTTACCGGCGCTAGCGACAGCCATGCGGAGCAGGTCTGCATGCGTATCGACCGCGTAAATCACAGCGCAGAGCGTGGTGAGGAAGATGGCGTTCTGGTGCGGATCCTTGCCCGGATTCAAGAGGTTTGTCTTGCCGTAGTTCACGGACCAGTTGTTGTGCTTACCGGAACCGTTGATGCCGGCGAACGGCTTTTCGTGCAACAGGCAAACAAGTCCATGACGGTCTGCGACCTGACGGAGCACTTCCATAATCTGCATGTTATGGTCGCAGGCGAGGTTGACTTCTTCGAACATCGGGGCAAGTTCGAACTGGGCCGGAGCAACTTCGTTGTGACGAGTCTTTGCCGGAATGCCGAGCTTCCAGAGTTCCTTTTCCACGTCGTTCATGAAGTTCAAGATGCGTGCCGGAATGCTACCGAAGTAGTGGTCTTCCATCTGCTGGTGCTTTGCCGGAGCGGCACCGAACAAAGTACGGCCAGCCTGGTAGAGGTCCGGACGCTGGAGGTAGAAACGCTTGTCAACAAGGAAATATTCCTGTTCGGCACCGAGCGTGACGGTGACCTTCTGCGGTGCAACACCAAAGAGACCCATGAGACGGTCTGCAGATTTCTGCAAAGCCTGAATGGAGCGGAGAAGCGGAGTCTTCTTGTCGAGTGCTTCGCCCGTATAGCTACAGAATGCGGTCGGGATGCAGAGCGTGGCTCCGTTGCCGTGACGCTTGATGAATGCCGGAGAAGTCGGGTCCCAGGCGGTGTAGCCGCGGGCTTCGAATGTAGAACGGAGGCCGCCGCTCGGGAAGGAGGAGGCGTCCGGTTCGCCAACAATCAAGTTCTTGCCACTGAAGGCGAGGATTGCCTTGCCATCTTCCGGTTCCAAGAAAGAGTCGTGCTTTTCGGCCGTGGAGCCGGTAAGAGGCTGGAACCAATGCGTAAAGTGCGTTGCGCCGCGATCGATGGCCCATTTTTTCATGGCATGGGCGACTTCGCCTGCGATGCTCGGGTCAAGCGGTGCTCCGCCATCGATAGTAGCAAATAATTTCTTGCAAATGTCTTTCGGGAGGTAAGTGCGCATCGCTTCGGCGTTGAACACGTCTTCTCCGTAAAAGTCGAGATTTGCAGGTGCAGCCGGCATTACGCCTTCGGCATTTTCACTTGCGATTTCCTTGATTGCTTTCATTCTATATTCGTTGCTCATGGCAAACTCCTTATGTTTTTGTTTTCGCAGCCCTAAATGCAAAAAACGTGCCAAAAGCAGAACAATTGAAATTTATGTAAAAAAGAAACTTTCACCCCTTTTACAAAAATCAACCTTTTTCATTTTTTTGAAAAGTGATTGTAATGTTTACGAAAAATGTAAAAAACATATTTAAAGATCAAATTTGTTTTACTAACGAATATAAAGTTCAATACAGCCTTTACGATTATTCTATATTTTATATAGTCAGTTCGAAATCCATCCTGACTTTAAACAAAACTAGGAGCCTCTATGAAAGACGCATTGCTGGTCCTGTCCGGCGGTATGGACAGCGTGACCTTGCTTTACGACCGCGCCGCAGATATCGCACTTGCCGTTTCGTTTGATTACGGCAGCAACCACAACGACAAAGAAATTCCTTTTGCGCGCATGCATTGCGAAAAGCTCGGAATTCCGCACATTACGATTCCGCTCAAGTTCATGCACGATTACTTTACGTCGTCGCTTTTGTCAGGTGCGGACGCAATTCCAGAAGGGACTTACGCAGACGAGAACATGAAATCGACGGTGGTGCCGTTCCGCAACGGCATTATGCTTTCTGTGGCGGCAGGGCTTGCCGAAAGCCGTGACCTCAAACGGGTGATGATGGCAAACCATTTTGGCGACCACGCGATTTATCCGGACTGCCGCGAAGAATTCGTGAAGAACATGTCGGCGGCGATTTCGGCAGGCACATACGCGAACATCACGATTGACGCTCCGTACACGAATATTTCCAAGGCGGATATCGCTCGCAAGGGAAAAGCGCTAGGCCTGGATTACAGCGAAACCTGGTCTTGCTACAAGGGCGGCAAAATCCATTGCGGCAAGTGCGCGACCTGCCTGGAACGCAAGGCGGCTCTCGCCGAAGCGGGCATCAATGACACAACGGAATACGAGGCGTAACATGTACAGAGTCATCAAGCGTATTGAAATTTCCGGGGCGCACAAGCTCTCGCTCCCGTACGAAAGCAAATGCCGCGGTCTGCACGGCCACAACTGGATTATCACGGTGTTCTGCCAGTCCGAAAAGCTCGACGAGAACGGAATGGTAGTCGATTTTTCACACATCAAGGAAATTGTGAAGGGTGGGCTCGATCACAAGTTCTTGAACGACGTAGTGGACTTCAATCCGACGGCGGAGAACATGGCCCGCTGGATTTGCGAACAGGTACCGCATTGCTACAAAGTGCAGGTCCAAGAAAGCGAAGGCAATACCGTCGAGTACGAAGTTTAATTTGGGCTGTGGGGTATGGGCTCGGTCGCCAAAGGCGACCTTTGGGCTATGAGGTTAATGTAATAAGAAAAGCTCAATTTATTTGACTCAAGATGACCTCAAAGCGAAGCGTGCTCAGAGTGCTTTAGCACGACCTCACACCTCATTCCTATTTAAGTTTATATGAAAGTTTGTGAAATTTTTAAGAGTATCGAAGGCGAAGGGATTCGCATGGGGCAGGCGGCGGTGTTCGTGCGTCTGCACGGCTGCAACTTGCGCTGTTGCTATTGCGATTCGATGTATGCGGTCGAAGGTTCTGATTTCAAGCAGATGAGCGTGGGGGAGGTCCTTTCGGCAGTCGAAGCGTATCGCACGGAATCCGGCGTCAAGCGTGTCACGCTCACGGGCGGTGAGCCTTTGATTCACGAAAGCGCGGGTGAGCTGCTTACAAAATTCAGTGAAGCGGGCTTTGAAGTCAATATCGAGACGAACGGCACCGTCCCTTGCAAATGGCGACTGCCCGGGCTGTTTTACACGATGGACTGGAAATGTAAAAGCAGCGGCATGTCTGCCCGAATGAAGATGGAAAACATGGCCACGCTCGGCGAAAAAGATGTGCTCAAGTTCGTGGTCGGGAGTTTCGAAGATTTACAAGAAGCGGAGAACGTTGTCGCGCAACTTTCTCAGACGCGAGATGCGTGTGCCTCGTTAAGCTCAATCACTAAAATGCCGCATATCTTTATATCACCGGTATGGGGCAAGCTCACCAACGAACAAATTGTCAACTGGATGGTGGGTAGCGAGGTGATGACGCAAAACAACGCCCGATTCCAGATACAACTCCATAAAATTGTTTGGAATCCCGAAATGCGCGGCGTATAATTTGATTAGAGAAAAATCTCATCATCTAATTAACTGCGCTATCCTATTTTTACGTTTTTTGTAAAAATCTGAAATAACTTTTCAAAAATTGTAATCGTATTTTCGTGTAACAAGTCAGGTTTTTCTACAAGAAGCCCTTTCTTTTACATTTTTAACCGCCTTTTCACGAATTGACGCGGGTTTTACAATTCCTCTATGAGGTCATAAAATTTTTGGCACGCTTTTTGCACTCCACAAGCGCAAAAAACGAAAAAGGAATTTTATGCAAGCACAAGCTCTTTACGATCCAGCCAACGAACATGACGCCTGCGGCGTCGGCTTGGTCGCCAATATCAATAATATCGCCTCTCACCAGATTGTCGTCCAGGGTATCACCGTCTTAAAGCGCCTCCTCCATCGCGGTGCGACAGGTGGCGACCCGGAAACGGGCGATGGCGCCGGCCTTTTGCTTTCGATGCCGCACAAGTTTTTCCACAAGATTTACAACGACCTGCCGAACCGTTACGGCGTGGCAATGATCTTTGTCGAAAACACTGTCGCTGCTGATTCTGCCGATGCAGAAATTGAAAAGCTCGCCGCCATAGAAGGAGCTCCGGTTGTCAAGATCCGTGAAGTTCCGGTAGATCCGTCCGCAATCGGTCACACGGCTCGCGAAACGCTCCCGCACATCCGCCAATATATTTTTGACGGTTCCAAGTTCGAATCGAACGAAGCGTTTGAAATCAAGCTCTTCGTGCTCCGCCGCTTGATCGAAAAATCCGTCAAGAATCTTTACATCTGCTCTTGCAGCTCCAAGACGATTGTCTATAAGGGACTTTTGCTTGCGACTCAAATCGAAGGCTTTTACAAGGACTTGAAGGATAACGATTTCGAAAGCGCAATTGCGCTTGTCCACCAGCGTTATTCGACCAACACGTTCCCGACTTGGCCCTTGGCTCATCCGTTCCGCTACCTCGCTCACAACGGCGAAATCAACACGCTCCGCGGAAACTTGAACAGCCTCAAGGCGCGTGAGCCATACCTCAAGAGCGACCGCATCGGCGAAGATTTGCAGAAGTGCTTGCCGCTGATTGCCGCGGGCCAGAGCGACTCCGCGAGCCTCGACAACATGTTTGAACTTTTGGTGGCCGCAGGCCGTAGCCTCCCGCATGCGATGCTCATGATGATGCCGCAGGCTTGGGGTCAAAAGCACTATCTCGGTCGCGATGTGCGCGGATTCTTTGAATATGAATCCATGTTGATGGAACCGTGGGATGGTCCGGCAGCGGTCGCGTTCTCCGATGGCGTGAACGCGGGTGCTATTCTCGACCGCAACGGTCTCCGTCCGGCACGTTACACTTTATGTAAAGACGGTTTGTTCGTCATGGCATCTGAAACGGGCGTGCTAGACATCGATGACGACCAGGTCGAAGAAAAGGGACGTTTAAAACCGGGTGAAATCATCTATCTCGATATCGAAAATCACCGTATCTTGAAGAATGCCGAAATGAAGGCGCTCGTGGCACGCAGCAAGCCGTATCGCCGCTGGGTCGCCGAAAACAAGATGAGCGTCCGCGGCCTCTTCAGCGAAATCAATCCGTCCGACGTTCCGGCCGATTTGCTTATCCAGCAGAAACGTTTTGGATATTCTGCCGAAGACTTGAGCATAATTTTGCAGCCGATGGCAAAGACAGGCGCAGAACCGCTTGGCTCCATGGGTAACGACGCTGCTCTTGCAGTGCTCTCTGACAAGCCGCAGCCGCTGTTCAACTATTTCAAGCAGCTGTTCGCCCAGGTGACGAACCCGCCGATTGACCCGATTCGTGAAGAACTCGTGATGAGCCTTACGACTTACATCGGCAACCACGGCAACATTCTCGAAGAAACGCCGGAACAGGCTCACCTCATCAAGATTCCGCGCCCGGTCGTGACCGAAGACGAAATCCGCCGCTTTGAAAACATCGGTGACAAGAGCTTCAAGGCTAAAGTTCTCAAGATGCAGTTCCCGATTGGCGGTAACGGCGAAGTCCTCGAAGAAGCTTTGCAGAAGCTTGCTGGCGATGCGGTCCGTGCCGTGCAAGACGGTTTCAACATCATCGTGCTTTCGGACAAGAATGTCGATTGGGGTTATGTACCGATGCCGTCGCTCCTCGCTACCGCTTGCGTGAACCGCACGCTTGTCGAAGCCGGCGTCCGCCCAGAAATCGGCTTGATCGTGCAGTCCGGCGAAGTCCGCGAAGTGATGCACTTTGCGCTCTTGCTCGGTTACGGAGCAACGGTCATCAACCCGTATCTTGCTCTCGAAAGCATTTCGAACATGTGCCATAACGGCGAACTCGATGTGGATCCGGTTACGGCTGCAGCCAACTACATCAAGGCTGTCGATAAAGGTCTCCTTAAGATTATGTCGAAGATGGGCATTTCGACGCTCCGCAGCTACCGCAGCGCCCAGATATTCGAAGCCGTCGGTCTCAACCGCGAATTTATCGACAAGTACCTCCCGGGAACCGCAAGCCGTATCGAAGGTATCGGTCTCCAGGAAATCGCTCAGGAAATCGACGCACGTTGCCACATCGCTCTTGCCGATGCAAGCAGCGTTCTCAAGGAAGGCGGCCAGTACCGCTACCGCAGCGAAGGTGAACGCCATCTGTGGACTCCGCAGTCTATCGCCGCATTCCGCCAGGCAGTGCAGATGGGCGATTACGAAAAGTTCAAGGCCTATTCCAAGCTCATTGACGACCAGTCCGAACGCCTTGCCACACTCCGCGGACTCTTCAAGTTCAAGGAAACGACTCCGATCGATATTTCCGAAGTCGAATCCCGCGAAGACATCGTCAAGCACTTTGTCGCGGGCGCCATGAGCCTTGGCTCCTTGAGCCCCGAAGCTCACGAATGCATCGCTATCGCCATGAACAGCGTGGGCGCCATGAGCAACTGCGGTGAAGGTGGTGAAGACCCGGATCGCAATACGCCGGGGCCGAACGGTGAAATCCGTAGTTCCGCCATCCGCCAGATCGCTTCTGGACGTTTCGGTGTCACGATCGACTATCTCCGTCATGCCAAGGATTTGCAGATCAAGATGGCTCAGGGCGCAAAGCCCGGTGAAGGCGGTCAGCTCCCGGCCCGCAAGGTGAACGAATTTGTGGCCCGCGTGCGTCACTCCATCCCGAATGTTTCGCTCATTTCGCCGCCGCCGCATCACGATATTTACTCCATCGAAGACTTGGCTCAGCTCATTTACGACTTGCACAACTCCAACCCGAAGGCCCGTGTTTCCGTGAAGCTCGTGTCTGAAGTCGGTGTCGGTACGATTGCGGCCGGTGTTGCCAAGGCTCACGCAAACGTCGTTCTCATTTCCGGTCACGATGGCGGTACGGGCGCATCTCCGCTTACTTCCATCAAGCATGCGGGCTTGCCGTGGGAACTCGGTATCGCCGAAGCCGAACAGACTCTCGTTTTGAACAACCTCCGTGGCCGCGTGAAGCTCCAGGTCGATGGCCAGCTCAAGACTGGTCGCGACGTCGTGATCGGCGCACTCCTCGGTGCCGAAGAATTCGGCTTCGCCACGAACTTGCTCGTATCGCTCGGCTGCATTATGGACCGCCGTTGCCATACGAACCAGTGCCCGATGGGCCTTGCCACGCAGGATCCTGAACTCCGCAAGCATTTCAAGGGCAAACCGGAATACGTCAAGAACTTCTTGTACTTCATCGCCGACGAAGTCCGTGAAATCCTCGCCAGCCTTGGTCTCAAGAGCCTTCACGATGCTTGCGGCCGCAGCGACTTGCTCGACGTGAACCACGCCATTGAATTCTACAAGGCAAAGCATCTCGACTTTAGCAAGGTCTTCCAGAGTGTCGAAGGATGCAAGTCTTACAACGAAAATTACGTTCCTGAAGAACTTGTCAACTTTGACCGCCGCGAAATCATCCCGTTCGTGCAGGAATCCTTCAAGGAAGGCAAATCGGTTGAACTTTGCGCTATGATCCACAACACGGACCGTACGGTCGGTACAGAAACTTCTGGCTATGTGGACGACTTCTACGGTGCAAAGGGTCTCCCGGAAGATACGATCAAGATTCATTTGCAGGGTGTTGCTGGCCAAAGCTTCGGTGCATTCCTCGCTCCGGGTGTTACGCTTGACCTTGAAGGTGAAGTCAACGACTTTATGGCTAAGGGACTCAGCGGTGGTAAGATCATCGTTCGCCCGCCGCACAACGCAACGTTCAAGGCCGAAGACAACGTCATCGCTGGTAACGTCATCGGTTACGGTGGTACAAGCGGTAAGGTGTTCATCAACGGTCTCGCTGGCGAACGCTTCGGTATCCGTAACTCCGGTATGCTCCTCGTTTCTGAAGGCGTGGGTGACCATGGTTGCGAATACATGACGGGTGGTCGCGTGGTCGTACTCGGTCGCGTGGGCGTGAACTTCGCTGCCGGTATGACGGGTGGTCTCGCTTACGTCTACGACGAAACGGGTCACTTCGACTTGAGCTGCAACGTGGATTCTGTGGACCTTGAAAGTGTGCTTCCGGGAACGGAAAGCGAAAAGGAACTCCTCGACATCATCAAGCAGCACGTCGAAGCAACGGGTTCTGCAAAGGGCAAGCGCATTCTCGAAGACTGGAATGATGCCCGTCCGAAATTTGTAAAGGTATTCCCGGTTGAATACCGTCACGCTTTAGCTATGCACACTCAGAAGTAAACCGGTACGGAGGATATAATGGAAACAGTACAGAGAATACAAGATGTTTACCGTCCGGTTGATGAACGTGTCAAGGACGTAAAAGAAGTTGAACGCCCGTTGACTGCCGTTGAAATTGTGGCTCAGGCAGGTCGCTGCTCAAATTGCGGCGTGCCTTTCTGCCACGGCGCAGGTTGCCCGCTTGGAAATCTCGTTCCGGAATTTAACGAAGCGGTTGCCGCAGGCGATATCCGCAAGGGTTACGATATCATTAGCAAGACGGCGTTCTTCCCGGAATTCACGGGACGCGTTTGTCCGGCTCTTTGCGAATCGTGCTGCACACGTAACTTGAATGACGATGCTGTGATGGTCCGTCAGGTCGAAAAGTTCATGATCGAAACAGCCTTCGAAGAAGGCTGGGTGAGCCTCCCGACGGCTGAACCGAACGGAAAGACCGCCGCCGTGATTGGCGCTGGTCCTGCGGGCTTGTTTGCTGCCGAAGCACTTCGTCGCAAAGGCTTTGCCGTGACGGTTTACGAAAAGCACGAAAAGCCGGGTGGACTCCTACGTTACGGCATTCCGAACTGGAAGCTCGAAAAGCAGGTGATTGACCGCCGCGTAGCTCTCCTCGAAGCTGCTGGTATCAAGTTTATTTGCAATACTGAAATTGGCAAGGATATTTCTGCTGAATACATCCACCGCAATTTCGATTACACGTTCCTCGCTATTGGTACGCCGAACGCTCGTGACTTGAAAATCCCGGGCCGTGAAGCCGAAGGCATTTACCTCGCTCTCGATTACTTGCACGGTGCCGAAATGCCTGATTGCAAAGATCCGGAAAAGTACAATGCCAAGGGCAAAAAAGTCTTGATCATTGGCGGTGGCGATACGGGTAACGACTGCGTGGGTAAAGCAATTCGTGAAGGATGCAAGAGTGTTCTCCAGGTGGAATTCATGCCAAAGCCGCCTGAGACTCGTTCTCCCTCTACGCCGTGGCCGGATTGGCCGTACTTGCTGCGCACAAGCTACGCACACCACGAAGGCGGCGAACGTCGCTGGAATGTTTCGTCCAAGCAGTTTATCGTCAAGGACGGTCACGTGGCGGGTGTCGAAGCAGTCCGTGTCGAATGGGATATGTCTCCGCTCGGCAAGCCGCTCAAGCCGAATGAAGTTCCGAATTCTACGGAAATCATCGAAGCTGATTTGGTCGTGCTCGCCATGGGCTTCACAGGCGTTCCGGCTGAAGGCCTCGTGAACGACTTGGGATTGAAACTCACGCCGCGTACGGCAGTCATCCCAGACCCTGCACGTAACATTTACGCGGTCGGTGACTGTGCTAACGGTGCTTCGCTTGTGGTTCGCGCCATGGCTAGCGCTAAGCAAGTTGTTGGACGATTGAAATAATATTTACCCCCGGCCAAAATTCGCTTTTGCGTGTTCTTGGCCGGGGTTTCTTGTCTTTTGCTCTCTGCAAAAGAAAAATAAATTATATTCTTAAGAGGAGGGGGAGGACTACATCCCTTGAAATGTTTCTAAATTAAAATCCAAACGGAGGTTGTATGGATTGCAGAATCTTAGTTCGTTTCATAGGTGTTCAAGAGGATCTGGATGCTTTGTGGAATCAGTTTATGGAGCATTTTCCAGAGGCTGAATTGCCTAGTATCGATTCTGGCGAGTGGTATTCTGTTGAAGAATACATGACTGATGAATATGAATGCCGTTTCGAGGAACTACCGCAATCTGAACTGTTCGCGATTGATGGCACATTCATCGTTGAAAACGAACCTCCCGAGGATATCTTGACTGAAATCCTGGAACGCTTTGAACGCGTTTATGCGGTATTCAAGTGGTCTACGATGGATGTGGGTATTGGTTGCGGCACGAGCGAGGGCTGGGGCGAGTTCAATGCCGACCGTGCTGATGACGGCTCTGACGAAGCGAATGAAATCTCCGAAGCCGTTTTGGGATTCTAAAAACGCTTAGAACATCCATCCGATGGCGAGAGCGCTTTCGGCGATGGTCTTGTCCAAAAGTCTTGTGCCATATCTGTTTTTGTAAATTTGTGTGTTCTCTTGGAATTTGGGCTTTTGCATAAAAGTCCCGATGTTCATTTCTACGCTGAAAATGAAATGTTCGTAGCAGTAATTAAAGCCAAAACCAAGAGTGTAATAAAGCGCATACTCTTTTTCATTTAGGTCGAGTTGCGGTTTGTAAGAACTTGAATCTCGGTGCAAGTCCACATTGTATAGAATTGGGGCAATTTGTGCCTGGATAAAACCTTCTACTTGACGATTGCTTTTGTGGTGGTTTTCGCTTGTGGTGCCTACGTAGCTATAACTGCCGATGTTTCGGCGACCCCAATGCCATCTCAGGGCTATCGGCATGGCGAATGTTTGGATAGTCCCTTCGGCATCTGTGTTTGCGCGGATGCTCTTGCTGTTGAATCCGTCATAACCGAATCGCAAAGCAAAACTCCAGAAGTCGGCGAATAAGTGCTCGTAGCTTAAAGTAAAGCTTAGGCTTTGAGCAATCAGAAGAAGCGAAACTCGGTTTGTGGTGCTTGGCGGAGCGCTTAATCCGAATGTGTCTGCAACTTCCTCTTGTTGCGGGAGTGCTTCTTGTTGTGGCGTGGATGCTGCGCTAAGTTCCGTGCGTTGTGAAGTTGCCTTGGCCGTGTCAATAACGTATGTTATCTTGTGCGAGTCCGTGTAGACCGTATCTATGATTCGGTCTTGGGAAAATGCGCAGGCGATGATGACGAGAATAAAAATGATTGTGTTACGCATGTTAGAATCCAATCTTGAAGTCGGTTCCTATGAAAAAGCCCTTGGCGCACCATCCATTGAGATAGCGGTATTTGGTTTTCCCCGTGTTTAGATCTTTGGTGAGGTATTTGCGTGATTTGTCACTCCAATATTGGTAGCCTGATGTAAAACCAAATTCCCAGAGAATGTTGTTTAAATTCCATACAGTGCCAAAAGAGGCGCTAGCGGCAAAACCAGCATCGAAGCTTCCGCTTTTAAAATCGTCTTTTTTGTAAGCCTTATCGTAGGCGAGTTTGAATGATGGACTTGCCATGGCTTGAAGGTAAAGTGAAAGACTGTTTAACGGGGTGTTTCTGAATTTTATGGGAAGTTTTTTGGGGTTGACTTTGCTTGTTATAAATGTAAGCACGTATTGGCGGTACCCGACTCCTGGACTGATGATGCTTCTAAATCCTTCCCAGGTTGGATCTTCGTGATGTAATGAGTATTCGTAAAATTCGAATATTCCTGATAAATTAAATACAAGTGAGCCTCTGAACGAGTTCTCTATTTCATAATCGAGATCAAACATGGGCACACCGAACCATAATGAAATTAAAGTGAATGCCGTTACGCTACCGATGTAAAATTTGTTTGTCGGCGGAATGGTGTCCGTATTGTAATCCGTGATGAATTCGTTCTTTGCTGGCTTGGCCGTCTTTTCGTACGTTACCGGTGCTGATTGCGCTTGAACGCTTGATTCCTGGATGTATACCGTGTCCGGCGGAGATACTACATAGAGCGTATCCGTAATTCTTTTTTGGACATAGACCGTGTCGGTCACTCCCAATGCGGGACTAATTGCAATTGCGAAAAATACTGCAAAAATCAAACCAATACGATTGAACTTCATTAGAAAATCCCCACGCCAAAGTTTAATCTAAAGTCAAGTTGGACGCCGCCTGTGATATACGTCATTTGCTTTTTTAACAACTCTTTGTCTGAGAAATTATAGGCGAGTCCATATTCGATGCCGAATACGTTTATGTTTCCTCTAAAGATGTGACCGTGGTGGAGGTAGGGCGCGAATGAATAAGCTGTTTCGTGCCTGCTGTGCGGCCTTTCGTTGATTAAATTCTTTCCGTCCCATGTGTTGTCGTAGTCGTGCTTGCGGATGAGAATGTTTCCGCCGACATCAATGTAGCTGCTGTATTTTGAAGACCTGAAGTAATGTCGATAGCCAAAGCCAATATCGTACTGTGCTATGTATCCTTCGTATATGTCGTTGAACATATCTCCAGAAATGGTAGGCATTTTCTTGCTGTATCGGAAATTTACCATAAGCGAATTTTTACGGCTTGGTGAAATTTCTAGGTTCCCGCCAACAGAAGTCAGTGTAGAATCTCCCACGAGCAGGAATAACGAAATGATGTCGAAATGAAGATAAACGGAATGGTGGGCATAGTTTGTGTCGTTGTGAAGATATTTTGTTGTATCTTGACCGAGCGGGTTTTCTTCTGTTGGTGCACAACATTTCTTTTGCGTGACGCCTTGGGGAATATCATTTTTTATGAAAATGGTATCCGTTTTTTGTTTGATCGGAATGTAAACGGTATCGCGGACAATTTGTTCCAAGAATACGGTATCG
>JAEEGK010013836.1_pt1 | contig 18113 bp, 15 predicted proteins | sample 8958771 | NCBI WGS metagenome assembly JAEEGK01 (sample SAMN16246547, study PRJNA631951) | gut metagenome | biome: gut microbiome; feature: rumen; material: SC-attached | host: Bos | place: Iran: Karaj | collected 2018-10
ATCTGATATTCTTTCTTGTTTCGAAAATGTTTCGTATCTTTGCCATCAAATCGGCGATGTTTCTATGAAGTTTGCCTCTACAAATACTGCGTAAATTGCTGTTTATTAGTTGGCTTGTGTGAAATCTTACATCTATTCTTCCTCTACTTATCCTCTACTAATCTTCCACTGCTATTCTACTAAATAGGATGTTGGTGCGGCGTTGTTCCCGTTAGGGCGGCTCGGAATTCCCATGAAGGGCAACAATTATTCCCACCTTGGGAATGAAATGTTCCCAGCCTGGGAATACAACATTCCCACGCTGGGAATAAATACCGAGCTTGGTGACGAGCAAACGGATACCCTTATTGCGGAATAAGGTACCCTTATTGTAGAATAAGGTGCCCTTATTGCAGAATAAGGAACACTTATTTGGCTTGTAGAGTTATGGTAGAAGAGTGATAGATTTAAAGTAGATGTAAAGTAGAAGGAGAATAGAAGAAAAAATATACGGAAATATTTGCATAAACCAATTAAAATCATTATCTTTGCAGGAAAATTCCAGTTGTTCAGTAGAGGCAAAACAAAAATTGAGAATATGAAAGTAAGTTTTTTGAAAATTTCACGAAAGAAGGAGGTCATCAAGCGTCTTGAGTTGAGGGCGATTGCTGAAATGATCCGTGAGAATCCTGATAAGGACAAGGTGTTCAATTTTCGCTTGAACTATCAGTTCTATAAGCCTCGGAGGATGCCTGACGGGCAGATTACCCTTGATGACGAGAAGCATGTGGTGAACCTGCCACGTATTCTTTTTGCGGCAGACAGCATGAACTACAAGGAGATGCAGAAGGGTCTGAAGTACAACGGACTGGCGGTGGTCGAGGTGAACGGACTGAAGACGTACGAAGACGCTGTGACCATTAGGAACCAGGCTGCGCGGATGGACGAGACAGTAATGGCGTTCTTAGGGGCGTCGGGCAGGAGTGTGAAGATAGTCTGTCGGGGAGAACTGTTTAGGAAGGAAGATGTAAGAAGTAAGAAGGAAGATGGAAGAGGGCTGGCGGCTGACGACAGGTTGCCTGAGAAAGAGGATGAGATACGGCTGTTTCATAAGAACCTGTATGAGACGGCGCGAAGGGCCTATCAGAACCAGTTCGGACTTGATATCGAATATCTGGAGCCGACATTGGAGCGGACGGTCTATCTGAGTGCCGACCCTGAGTTGTATTTTAACCCTGATGCACGCCCATTTAAGGCTGATTGTGAGAAGCATGATCAACCTGAGCCGACGCCCATCTCGTGGGAGAGCGACATGCTGATGCCTGGGCGCACCATCACGCGTACCTATCATTTTAATTGGCTGTTTATCCTGCGCGAGGTGTTGGGCGAGTATTTCGACTTGCCTGATGAGGACAGACAGATGCAATTATTACAGCAGATAGCCCGCAAGTCGCTCGAACAGGGCATCCCGCTCTCGCACGCCCAGGGTATGACGCTGGAGCATCCGCTGTTCCACAACGATCCTGACCTGGTGAAGAGCGTCTTCAGTACGACCTACGAGATAACGCTGATGGAGGATTACCGCAAGAAGCACAAGATGAAACCGTTGAAGAGTGTGCCTCAGGAAACGCTGCAGACGATGCGGACGGAAATTTTCCTGACAGCCAACTATGATATGCGCAAGAATCTGATGACGGGTGTGGCCGAATATCGCATGAAATACTCTGAAGATCAGACGTTTAAGCCGCTAACAGAGGAGGTTCGCAACGATATGACTATCGAGGCCCGCGAACAGGGACTGAAGTCGTGGGATCAGGACGTGAACCGCTTTATCGACTCCACCCGCATCGAACAGTATGACCCCGTGAACTCCTGGTTAGACCAGTTGCCGGAGTGGGATGGAGTAGACCGAATCAAGGAGCTTGCTGCCCGAGTTCCCACTGAACAACCGCATTGGGAAAGGTACTTGAAGTACTGGCTGGTGGGTATGGTGGCACAATGGCGTGAGAGCGATAAACAGTTGACTGGTAATGCGTTAACACCGCTGCTGATTGGCCGCCAAGGATGTGGAAAGACGCGTTTCTGCAAGATTCTGCTGCCTCCAGAACTGCGCGACTATTACAACGACAAGCTAAACTTCAAAAACGAGTTTGACCTGAACATCGCGCTGACCTCGTTTGCGCTGATCAATATCGATGAGTTCGACAAGACCACCAATTCGCAACAGATTGTGCTGAAATATCTGCTGTCGTCGAGCGACGTGAAGTTCCGTCCGCCATACGGCAAGACCATCAAGCAGTATCGTCGCTATACCTCGTTCATTGGTACCACCAACCAGACGCAGCCGCTGGTAGATCCCACAGGTTCGCGTCGATTCGTCTGCGTGGGCATTCCTGCTGGCAAGAACATCGATTTCACAGACAACCTGAACCATCGCCAACTTTATGCTCAGGCCTTATACCTCTTTAATAAAGGAGAACGGTTCTGGCTAGATGATGACGAGATACAGACGCTGATTGAGGAGAACGTGCCTTACCAGCGTACCGTTGATCTGGTGGAGATGATCAACGAGACCTTCCGCAAACCCAAGGATGACGAAGGTCGCTGGTGGGGAACCTCAGAAATACTGTCCACCTTCGCCAGCCGCTATGCCTATTTTGATGCCAAGCGAGCCACTCCGGCCGTACTGGGCAAGGCGATGAACAACTTCCGCTTCAGCTTCAAGCATCGTATGGTGAACGGATGTTCGGAATACTGGCTCTGCGAGAAATGAATTCGAGGGGAGTTAAATGCTCCCCTCGATAAATTATTCGAAAGAAATACGTCCACTGCCTATCTCGCTATAGATTTTAGCGGAAAGGTTGCCAATGCGAAGTCGGCCTGCTTCTACACGCTCGCCATTATCTCTAATAAAGTCTTCGTTGGTACCTATCAGATAGGCGATGTCTTCGTCTGCAGCCTTATATAAGAAACAATCCTGATCGAATTTCTCCGAAAGATTATACAGGTTTTCGTAAAAGTTCGGATCGTCGTTCTGATCAAACACCAGAAAACTGTTTTCCTTGCTGACATCTTGGCCTACTTCTGCATAGAATCCCTGAAGCTTGATGACCCCATATCCCATGGCACGAAGTGTCTCTTGCAGTTCCCTGTTATTGGCATCGTTAATGGCTCGCTTATTGCCAGACCTCCACGCTGTGATGTTTGCACAGTCAGTAGTGGTAATCCAATAGACCGTCCGATTAAGCGAGGCGTTGGATGGAATTATTTGCCAATCTTGGTCTTCTTGTACTACTGGAGCTTTGGTAACAGCCTGCATTTCAACGAGATCTTCAATCTCAAAACTGGGAAGCTGAATCTCAATATCTTTCATATTATGTCTTTAAATATTAATCATATCTTTTTGGGGGGCGGTCTGGTTATATTCTTTAATAGAGTGGATTTGTATAGAGGCGCGTCTGTAACAGTCCTTTGCTTTCTTCATACTTTTTTCGACCCCATCGCCTGTTTCATACAATTTACCTAACAGCATAGTGGCACTAGGTAATCCTGGAACATCTGCTCTCATCAGCCATTTGGCCGCCAATACATGATCAGGAAGAGTTCCAATACCTCGCAATAAAATTTGGCCCATACGGTATTGGGCAATGGGGAGTCCGGAAGCCGCCGCATCAGCCATGTGATAAAAAGATTCCCGTGGATTTTCCGGCATCAGAGACAGGGCCTTGTCGTAGCTGGCAATTCGATTATCAGAAATGTCGGGAACATCTTTTGGAACCTCATGGGTATTCAAATAGTCAAGTCTTTGTTTAGCTTTCTTAACCCCTTGTTTGGATGCTAGGTCATAGTAATATATTGCTTTGTCAACATCCTTTTTTATCCCTAGAGGCATACTGACATCGGGTAATAGATTCACATAGTACTTCTCTATTTGCTCCTCATAAACTTCGTAACATGTGCCTAACTTGTACTGCGCTTCAGCCAGACCATTGTCTGCTGCCATGATGAGATAATCCTTGGCTTTGTCATAGTCAAAGGTGTCGTTGTCGTCTTCGGAATTGACATAAAACTTATAAAGTTCGTACATGGCCATGAAGTTTCCATTTTCGGCAGATTTCTCCAGCCATAGCATCGCCTCTTTGCGGTCTTTACAAAGTCCGTTAGTTCCATACTCAAGGGCGATGCCACGCTTGAGTTGTTCAAAAGGGTCGGTAGGATTCTCTTGTATTGCATCGACCCCCATGAATCTACACACGCTTACAATGAGGTTATCCATCTGTTTTTCACGGTCAGGATAGCCTAGAACCCATTGAGATTTTTGCAGCATAAAGTCAAGGCTACGATTTTCTTTGATATATGTTCTGTCTACTTGGAAAGGCACAATCGGCACTTGTCTGTTGATAGCTGTCGTGATTTCATTGTCGATAATATTTGAATCTAGGGAATCTTTAGAGAACAAGAAAACCAAGACTTTCATGCAATCAAGGTTTGTCAGTTTCTCCTTGCTGATAACAGTTTCTTCACCAAGAAAGCAATGAATATTATATTTCTCGAGTTTGGAGGCTATTTCAACGGCCAAGGCCTCGTCTTCCTTCACATAGCTAATATATACAATACGATTCATAATTCTTTTTATTTATTTACAGTTTTGAACAGACACTTCCCACTCTTGATAGAAACCATGTTGATTTGCGATATTATAGAAATAATCGGCTTTTACTTGATCCTTTTCCACGCCTCTTCCCTTTTCATAACATTCTCCCAAATAAGAGTAAGCATCTCTTTTTTTCAAAAAAAATGCTTTTGAGAACAATAGAAAGGCTGACCGATAATTGCGGGTGACTCCTTGTCCGTGATAATAGCATTTTGCTAATTCAAAAATGCCATCGACATCGTTGTGTTTTGCTGACCGTGCAAACAATTTGAAGGCTTTTTTGTTATCTCCCTGATATTGAATAATCTTGCCTAGCGTCGACTCTCCATACCCACTACCGAGTTTGACCAGTTTTTGGATAATGCGCATGATTATTTCAGATTCAAGATTGTTTTCTGGAAAAATAGATATTCCCGCTTTCGAATAGGCCTCAATGGCCATCTTCTTATCCTTCTTGGTACCCCAGCCATTGTTCCAACAATCACCACATTTTTCTGCAAACTCATCGGAATCTTTACAATACTCCTCGTAGATCTTAAATGCCAGCTCTTGATTCTTATGTGTACCATATCCATTCAAGTAGCATTCAGCTAAACTGTATGCGGCATCAGAGTCGTCGGGGGCTTCGGCTGCTTTCTTATAATATAAAAATGCTTTTTGAGCATTTTCCTTTATCCCTATGCCGTGTTCGTAAATCTTCCCCAATCGCCATGCCGCATTTAAATCTCCCATTTTTAACAACTCTTCCAACAATTCGATGGCTTTTTGACCATTGAAGTGCTTGTTGTTTCTTGTTATCATCAAATCGGCCATCAGTGACAGGCCTTGCGGCTCTTTCTCCTCCACGGCACGTTCTAACAATTTCATGGCCTTGTCTAAATAGTTTTGATTTTTACCCAAGCTCTCGTTTGCCCAATAATTAGCTTCGTGGATTTGGGCAGGAATGTCTCCACTTTGAGCAGCTTTCTCCCACCATGGCCGTGCATCTTTTTCATAATCCTTCTCGTCCGTGAGCAAACGTGCTAGATGTCTCATTGCAACAGCATTACCCATGTCTGAAGCTTTCGTTAGATAATATTCAGCCTTACCCTTGTCATACAACAGGCCTCCACTTTCTCCTATTTCTTGAAGACCTAACTGAAGGAGGTCATCAGAGTTGTCGGGCAGGGTGAAAGTCGTGATTCTACCCAATTGATGTTGTACGGCTTCCAATAATTTGTCCAACGAAGTGGTATCGCAAGTATGTTTAATAAGTGGTAGTTGCTGAATGACAGTGCTAAAAGGTTCTACAATATCTTTTGACTCCATTTTAATAGAGACTGCCAAATATGGAATCACAATATGGTCTGCATTCAGCAGATAGGTTACTTCTTGATTGACCCATACGGACTGCATAGCATCATCTGATAATATCAGCACTGCAATTTTTGAGTTAAGGATACCATAAGGGATTTCCTTGGTGTAATTGCTTCCTGCCGGTATACTTTCTGGTGCCATCCAACATGTAATACCATGCGATTCAAGATAACTTCTTACGCTTAGGGCAGTATCTTGGTTCTTTGTAGAATAACTAATAAATATGTCGTTTGCTCTCATTTTTATATTCCAAATTTACCATACCGACCGCCTTTTGAAGGCTCGTACCAGCTCTTACGGTTGAGCCACTGGAAGCCGTCGTTCTTCGTGATGACTGCCAAATCTACAAGACCGCCTACCTCTTCTTGCTGGAAAGTAATTTTTCGATGTAATTCTGTGGCTTTAATCAGATTTTCTGCCAGACAGGCCATTTTCTGGAGATCGTATTCTGCAACAGCATTGAGCTTCTTATGTAATTGATTTATACCACTCTCTGCTATCAGCTCTTTTATTTCATCTCTTATAGAGGCATAATCTATTTTACGGCTCATCATCGCCTGAAGCAGAACTTCATCAATCAAATTCTGAAATTGTTTATAAATAGGAGCAATACGCTTATCTTGTATGCCAAATTCGATAGCATTGATAATGTCTGATTTTCCACTAGTAAAAATGGCACCTTCTTCTTTGTCGGAGATAACTCTGCATGTGCCAGATGACCACAGCAGTTTTCCATTCTCAATTCCTGTAACGGTATATTGACAAATAGATGGGAAAGGTTCATCTTTGCCATAACCCGCAAACACAAGTTCTGTTGTTTCTGATTCGGAAAATGTGTAACTGTTTTTGATATATTTTGGTATGATATCAGACTCAACGAACTCCTTGAAATGATCGATGTATTGTTGAAATTTAGTAAAACCGGTTGAGTCGTTCTGTTTGCGATACCATCTGATAATGATATCCCATGGTAGATTCTTCAGCAGGGCACAACCGACAATCATAATTGCAACTGGCTGACCATCTTTTAAGCGTAACATTTTGTCACCAGAATTAATAACTTTATCTTGGGAAAAGATGTTTTTTTCTCCCTTTTGGTTTTGAGTGACTTTCTTGTCGGCATTGGTGAATGTTACAGCGCTGTCTGCTGCTATAGCAATTCCTCTCTTATTTAAAATACCTACTACTGCTGTCATAATGAATAACTATTTATACGCCATAAAGACTATGTTTAATATACACAAAACCCTCGGCAAGAGTTACAATACCGATCTCGCGAGTTGGAGAAATCATGGAACTGTCAGAATTGAGAAGTCCTTCGGTCTCTATCAAATTCTCTGCCATCTTCACCATATCCTTAATTGTAAAGAATGATATGGCATCAAGTACTTTGGTATCTTCTTGCATCGTGTCAAGCTGCTCTTTTATGTAATTTCCGAAATCGTTGATAACCCTAGCACTATCTTTCTTGCCAACGATATCACTAATTCTATGGAAGAAAAGGTCTTTTATCTTTTGTGAGAGATCATCAGACATTCCTCCTAATAAAATTCGAACATTTTCGCAATTGCCTAATGTATGCAAGAAGGCGGATTTTGACTGGTTCCCAATTTCAACAGGGTGGGTTGTCATAAACCCTCTTGCTGTAATAGCCGTAGTAATGATTGAGACTTTTGGAAATATACTATCAGAATCATAGCCTATGCAGATAACCTGTTTGTCGCTTTCATTCTTTTGAGTGTCACTATCTTTTGACTTCAACAGGCCTGTCAGGTATTCCCTGAAATCAGTTGCACAATCCTTAAAAGACATTTTATTAGAAATACTTCTTTTTGCTTGATACTCCATCATAATCTCCTCCCAAGGTAATACTGAGCGAGGATCGACCATGATGGCAAAGGGAATCTTTTCACTATACCGAAAAATTGTCCTGTCGCAATCGGACGCCATAACGGCTCCGTGCATATTCATCATTAGTAGTGCTGCTGCCATATTGTTTACAGGTTTTTTGTTACTTCTGGATGCAAAAGTAGCAAAAATACCTGAAACAACAAAGGAAAAAGGTAGAAAAAGCCTTTGGACTTCTCAAGCGGCCTTAGCATAAGCAGTCCTAAGCTGGTGCAACAGTGCCTTTTCGCGAAGGTCGGCAATGATTGACTTCATTTTCTTAGTGGGCAGACCATGCTTCTTGGCCAAGTCTGAAACAGTATATCCATCATATATCATCTGCGCTAAGTCCATCAGCAGCTGGACATCGCTGGGATAGTACCACTTGCTCAGGAAAGAGCGCAGTTGCTCCTTTGTTTCTTCAACGTCACGACGTACATCGCTGCTCAAAGGAGATGCAGGGATGCGGTCGATGAGGTCGCGGCTCCAGTTGTCTTCGTCTTCATCTCCCCTTTCGTCGAGCGACAGACAAGCTTGGAGCCCCTGTAATAGGTCGGGCATGGAAACAGGGCATGCCCAGGTCTTGATGGCTTCACGGATGGACTTGCGGATGTGGTGCACTGCGTAGGAACAAAAGTGATTGTCGTACGAGGGGTCGTAGCGCGTAGCAGCAATTGTCAAGCCATAGTTACCTGCTGCGATGAGTTCTTCGATGGGTACAAATGGTGTAGACATCTCGATGGCACACGTGAGGACGAAGCGCAGATTGGCTTCAATAAGCTCGTTGCGGGCAGAGGTATCGCCCGACAAGATGCGACGTCCCAATTCCTGCTCTTCTTCTGTAGATAGAGGCTGGTTGTCTTCGATTTGCTCAAGGTAGTGGTTGAGAACTTCAGCGCGATTTTCGAGAATGTGATGCATTTTACTCATATTTCTACTGTTTTTATTGTTACTATCTACATACTTAGTACGGCAAAACCCCGAAATCTAACAAAGATCTCGGGGTTTTGTCTTTAAAGAAAGTTAAAGAGTAGGATTGTTATTCTTTTACTATCTTATAGCCAAGCCGCTGGATAAGTTCAAGTGTTCCTTGCGCCATCTTGCGGTCATATTTCTTTTCTTCTTCTGTTAAGTCACTATAAGGAACCAAATCGGGATGCTTTTTATGATCGTCATCTCGTTTTTCGCCATAAGTCCAGCCATCGTCTATTCTTTCCCTTGCCCAAATGTCATGGCAATTTTCTGCAATAGCTTCTATAAGTTCTTTGATATCTCCCTCAAGAGGGAATTCTGTTACATCTATAGGCTGAGGGTCATACTGCCTGAGTCCCCGTTCTGCGACGGAAACAAGGTAGTATTGCGAATCTTTCCATGCTGTAAGGAATAGTTCTATACCATAATTATCTTCTCTCTGATATTGTGGATCAAATAATGTAATAGTGCTCTCATTGAGACTTCTAACTACAACTGCATGATTGGGATCTGGATTTGCAACGTCTTTCCCATAAAGCTTCTCGGCATTAACGACAACGATGATATGGCATCCGCCCTGAAGTTCTTTCTCTATATCATCAGTGTTGCAATCATAACGACGAACTATCGAGAACTTATGGCTTTCTAAAATGCGTCCTATATTATATAAAGGTGTACCCCCGTCTTGTAACCATTTGTTCTCTTCTGAGAGCTTTAATAAAGAATCAAATGTTGCTTCTGGTTGATAACCCTTCAGGATTTCGTGTTCACAGCGCACCACACAATCACCAGTCGCCATCAAATTCTTATTCTGAGCGGCCTTAAGCATCATAGGAACATAGCTGGGTTGTATAGAGATAATCTTGGCATTGGAGTTTGGCATTTCTTCACTGAGGTCAGCCTTTAGTTCTGCAAAATCATCAGCAAGAGAAGCCATGATAGCAATCTCTTCCTTCAAATCAGAATCCTGCTCTGCAGCAAGTAGTACTTCCTTGAATTCTTCTGCAGATACATCTCCGCAATGGAATCTGGTCATCAGTTCGTTGGATATGTTGTTCTTCATCTTATTCATCTTTTAATCGTGTATATATAATCTTAAACTCCTCCAAACCTCTTTGCTTTAAAGGGTATATAGAACCTTCTGTCAAATTCAAATCCCTCGCAACAGTTTTTGCATCGAAGGGATCATCAAAGAAATATCTTCTCACTATTTCTGCTTGATTTTTATTCTTTATTAAGCTGCAAACTCGCTCAATAAGTTCTCGCAGTTCTTTTTTCTCAAGAGATCTATCAGCAATGTCACTGATAGCTTCATGCTTGGTTTCAAGAGACGAAGTGTGATGCCTTTTCTGTTTTTTTCTAAGTTTGTTGCGTTCGTTGAGATAGTATTTGGTCGCCATTTCCGCCAGCCAAACAATAATATCTCCATTACCCTCTGTTTCATACAGACGTAATCTTTTGGCATCATTTTCTGTTAGATAAACATAAAGATCATTGAAGAGTTGTGCTCTTGCACTTTCAAACGAAATACCTTTGAAAACTCTGTCAATAATCTTTTCTAGAACAGATTTAAATTTGCCATTGAAGAATTTTTGGATAATGATTTCATTACCCTCTAAAAGCCCTTTGTATATTTTTTCATTAAAATCTGCCATATATCGCTCTAAGCTATTGACTGCAAAGATACGATAAATTATCGAAATATCCATAGAATATCCAAAAATATTATGGAATGCTAACATAATCAGGGGTCAAATGTGACTTTGGAGCTTGGAATCGATGACAACTTCCAGACCATTGTAGACAGCAGGGATGACAGTACGACCGTAATACTGGCGAGGGTTGCCGATGGTCAATTCCTCACAGCCAATCATCTTATCGATGGCTTTGCGTACGAATGATACCGCCATGCTCATCATGTGGTCGAAGTCTTTTGCCGTGTATGCTATCAGCCGGTCAGGATCAGCCATAAAGATTGCCCTATAGAGACTGGCGAGTTCCGGAAAAGCCTTCTCCGGCTTATTAAGACTGCGACGCTGATAGCCTTTAGGATGGAGTAGAGTGTAAATGTATATCAGCTTCGAGTAGCGATCCTCGAACTTGATGACCTCTTCAGAGTCATCATCCTTCAGTACGATAACGTCGTAGATATTTGTTCCAGAGATGTCCTTGATGTCACGATGGCGCACCTCGATGGCTACAGGTTTCGGTGCCCACTCTTTGTCTGCCGCCATGTACTTTTCCAGACGCTCCTGCATCTCTTCAACACTCATTTGCTGGATTGCTTCCTGAATTTTGCTCATGTTCTTACTGTTTTAATTATTACTATTTACATAGTTAGTACAGTAAGAATGCAATATCTAACAAACAACCAAATAATTGCTTCGCAATTTACGATTCTTAACAAATAGCAATCTCCCTATAGGAATCCAACAATTACGTAAGAACAAGTGATTCTAGTATTTTAAAATCTTCATATCGTTCTTTTTTTGTTTCTTCATTTAATTCGTTATAGTATTGAAGTGCCTTTGTCTTATATTGATTGAACTTGGCTTGATCCTTCATTTCAAAATATAAGAATGCCAATTCTTTTAGTTCATTGTATAAACAATATGCATTTTGTTTCGCATTTTGAGAATATAAATCCTCGGCAATTGTTAGGCTTTCTAGAAATTCACTTTCCGACTCAGCATATTTTCCAAGTTCTCTATGAATACATGCCAATGTGTCTAAAAACATTCTTAAAGGGTTTTTCGATTCTGGTAGTAATCTAATAATATCAACAGCTTTATTTGCAAATGGCTCAGCTTTCAAGGAATCATCCATTTTATACAGAGACCATGCACATTCATTTAAAGCTGTAGAATAATCTGAAGCGAATACAATTTTGTTATCTTCATTGAAATGTTCGCCAATAACTTCAACTGCTTTTTTGAAACAGGAAAGGGCGTTGTCGAATTGTTTCAAAACTCTTTGGCAATAACCTATACCAACATAATTTCTGGATAAGAATTGTATAACGCTCACTTTCTCTCTGACAATTCCCTCTTCAAATGATTTGTTGAAGATGTTGATTGATTCTTGGTAGTAAGTAATGGCTTTTTCCCATTGTTTTGTGCATCTATTTAAATATCCCAAATTTAAATAAGTCAAAGCAATATCTCCACCACGCCCTAATCCGTATTCAGTTATAATCTGATTATATATTTCAATTGCCTCCAAATACTCTTTTTCTGCTAACTCATATTTTTTGGTTTGGCAATGTAATAGTCCTAGGTTTGAAAGAATTTGCGCAATTCTATCTGAATATTGCTTGCCAAAATCTGCAACGATCTTCTTCCTAACTTCAAGAGCTTCCAAATAGTTTTGCTCTGCTTCTTTGAACTTGTCTTGTTCATAAAGAATAATGGCTTTAATATTCAATGAATGTGCAAGATCAAACAAATGCCGTTCAGCATCAGTTTCTGCTAAGTTCCTGGAATAATTAATTGCTTCGTCAATACACTCTTCTGCTTCAGTATATTTTTTCATTTCCTTGCATAGATTTGACAAATTATACAAACAATGAATATAGTGTTCCGAATTCTGAAGAGAATCCTGTATAACAAGTGTTCGTAATATGTTTCTGGCCTTATAATAATCATCATATGCTGCATTATACAGGTTTATCAATCTGTGCATATGACCAAGATTAATGAAAACACCAGCAATTTGTTGTAGATATGGATGAGGATCTTTTTGAGATTTTTCTACAACAATGTCTAATGCTTTTTGATACGCATCTATCGCAAGATCATATTTTAGCTGATTATTGTATACATTGCCAAGCAGGTTATATGCACTGCTCGTTTGACTGTCAATCTCATATTTCTTATTATAATCAAGTATTTCCAACGCATCTTTCTCTGCTAAATCATTTCTTCCCCTATCCTTATTTATTATCCCTCTTAAATATATTGATTCACATAATTCATCATACCATTCAAAATGTTTATATATAGTTATAGCTTTTTCGCATTCTTCCAAAGCTTTTTCATATTGCAACTGATTAAAATGCAGATAGGCTAATCTTACTATTGCTTCAGCAAACCTCAATTGTTCGTCTTCTTCTCCATCTTCTTTTTGTGATACTAGAATTTCATTAAGTGCGCTTTCTGCTTTCTGGTACTCATTTGAGTATATATAATAAAGAGATAGTTGTTTGAGACAATATATTATACGTGGTTCGTAATCCAAATCACTTGATATATTAATTTTTTTGTACAACGAAAGAGCTTCCGTATAGATTGCTTCAACTTTATTGTAATAATGCTGGTAAAAGAGGAAGTCGGCATAATCGGATAATAGTTCAGCATTTTTACTGTCATCAATACGATTTCGGCCTAAATCTATACATTTTTCATAAAGAGATATAATATTATCTTCCCACCCTTCTTCCATTTCATTTTCGTAGGTTTGGATTTTCAGGAGGTATTCGTCAATATTGGTTACAAGCCCTTTCTTGCCTTCCTCTCCGAGTTTTATGAGATTTAGATTGTGTTGCACATCTTTTGCAATCTCATCTTCATTGAGAATAGCTTGCGCTCCTTTATTGTCTCCTTTAGAGAAGAGATCCATAGCCCTCTGTAGACGCTCGGAACATTTCGTCGTGCTTAGTTTTGTAATCATTAAGGCTGTATCCCATAGACTTGACTCCATTTTTGTGAGTTTTTCCTCCATTTCCTCAATTTCAGATGCATACTCTACATATTCAGGATCGTCCATTTCTGTTACAGCAAGTAGCTTACGCGTCTTTTTAAGATTCTTTTGAAGCAATTGATATTCTTCGTTGTTACCGGCAAATGGCACGTTTTGCAAATCGACATACTCTTTGCCGTCTACAGTAACTTTACCATCTTTTACCTCAACAATGCTCTTCCCTTGCAGGTTCTGACTTTGGTAATCCATAAACTGAAGTAGAAAATGGGCCTTAAGCGTGTCGAAGTTGGCGAAGGGAGTATAGAAATGGCCATACTTCGTTGGGAAAGAATCACGGAACTGTTTCAATTCTTCTGTTGGCATACTGGAAGGGTCATCAACCTCTTTGAAATACACCCAGACTTTCTGGGGATTATTTCCTTCAATCTTTTCTTTGTATGCGGTATCCAGTTCCGTTTTAGTGTACATGCCAAATTTGGTCCAATAAAGCACCATGCACATATCGCATTCACGAAGCTTCTCATTATATTCTTCTTGCTTATGATCCTCCCCCATAGATGCATCCAGGCTTTCCCATTCTACTGCTATTACCTGAATGCCCACTTTTTCTAGACGGGTACTTAACTCGTTGGCCAAGGAGGCCATTAATAATCTTTCCTTTTCTAGCTCGTTTGACGAGGCAATGAATATCTTGATAGTCTTCATAAATGCTGTTGTTATGTATTTATACTCCAAATTTACCATAACGACCACCAACATCTTTGTGGTGATACCAACTTTTGCGGTTGAGCCAAGTGAAACCTTCGTTCTTGGTAATGACGGCAAGGTCAATTGGACCACCGACTCCTTCTGGAGAGAACGTCATATGACGCTCAAAACTTGTCATCGCAATGAAATTTTCTGCGAGACGAGCCATGTCCTGCAAGTCATAATCACGAAGGGCTTTGAGCCACTGGCCTCTTTCTGTAGCCCGGAGATTCTTTCCAAATCTTTGAAACTGTTTAATGAGATCTTTGTATTTTACTCCATCCAGTAATTTCTTTAGCTCATTGCGCTGGTCTGGATTAGACGGTACGGAAAAGTCCAATCGATCAATGATCCTTTCATATATCTGTTCTGCCTCTTCGCATATTTTTTTATAATAATATGGTTCTATACCTGTTAACAGAGCTTCCATGATGTCTTTCTGAGCGAAGGGGCAAATGGCGACAGGCTTCTTGTCGGAAATCTTGTAGATCTCTTCTTTGTTGATGTGATAACATACCCTTGAATCGAAACCACCTTCTACCATGACTTTAGCTAAGACTGGATATTCTTCATCTTTGCCAAATCCAGAGAATATCAGGTGGGTAGAGCCTTCATCCCAACCATATGTGACATAGTAATAGAACCCTTCTGTAAATTCGTCTTTAATCTGATCCAATATGTCCTTGGGATAAAAACCATCAATGACACTGTCAATAGAGAATTCATCATCATCGTCTGTCTTGAATGTGAATAGCATATCGACCATGTTGCCCAAAAAGGCCTTGAATTGATCAAAAGAATAGCCTTGGAACACAGGCATGACATCTGATTCCTTGAAATATTTGATGCCAGAACAAATACGATCGCGAAAGGCCTTTAGGATTTCCTTACCATTATTGAGTTTCCCGTTCTCGTCTTTGTCAAGCTCTGGAACCTGACTGACAACTCCATTCCAGTAACTATCTAATTGATTGTTGAGATATTCTCTTCCCATATCTTCAGTAAGAAACATTTTTTCCGTAGGGATATATGAAAAGAAATCCTCTATACAAGTTTCTACGGTGGTAAAAGCGATGTCACCACGCTTCTGTCGATAGCGTCTCACTATGATGTCCCAGGGGGTGCTCAGAAAACCTGCGTTACCAGTTATCATCACACTAATAGGAGTGGCAGAGCATAGCCTTAGCATCTTATTGGCGGAATTGGCAATCTTCTCATTCCTCCTTCTGTTCATTGTAACTGCACTGTCGGCTGCAACGGCAATGCCTCGTTTATTTAATATACCTACTACTGCTGTCATAATTGTCTATAGTTTGAGTTAATTACCATAAAGGCAGTGCTTAATCCAAACGACTCCTTCTGTTCGAGTGATGACCGCCAATTCCTTAGTGTGGGGGAGTTCTCCTTTCCCTCCATTCTTAAGATGGTCAATCTGTACTTTAGCATCTACAAAATCTTCTGCGACTTTTACCAAGTCTTCAATATTGAAAGAGTCTATGGCAGTCTCAACTCTGCTCATCTGATGACCCGAATAATTGCGCGTATCGTTCTCAAAGTTGTATGAGGATTTGTATTCTGCTATCTCTTTCTGTACAATCTTTTCAAACTCTGTGCCTTTCACTGCTTCCATGATTCGCTCTTCGAAGGTCTCAACCAGGGTATTCTGCTTTTCAATGAGCTTCTGACGAGCAGATTCCACGATTCCATACATGACAGGCTGTGTGTTCTCAAAATGAGACAGCATAAAATAGTCAGCTCTATTATGATGGGTAATGCTACGATCGGTATCAAAGTTACAAGATAGTTTCTTGGTCTCTTCATCATATTTTACCATAATGTCTACAGCTGATGGGAATACATCGTCAGATCCATATCCCAGGAAGATGATATTCTGTTCATCACTAGAAAGGTACTTCCAGCTTGGTTTCGTATCAACTGTAGACAGATAGCTGGCAAAGTCCCTCGCGTAGTCAGAAAACAGCTCATGAATCTGTATATCACCTTTTCGAAGATAAGAGTTGACTATAAAATTCCATGGAATCGGTGAATACGAATTCACGGCAAGAGCTACTGGCTCCTGCCGTGAAAGGGCATATAAGGTCATATCTGTGTCAGAGGCACAGGCAATTCCTCTATTGTTCAGAAAAGCAACGAATGAAGTCTTCATATAGGCTATGTTTTATGTATTTCAAATCCTTGTGAGACGATGAACTTCAGAGTGCCGAACGCTGTATTGCGGTCATAGGCTTTCTCTTCCTCTGGGAGCTGTTCATAGGGAACAAGACATGGGGTCTGGCGTTTCGCATCATCTCTTACTGGGCCATAAGTCCAGCCTTCCTTTATTCGGTTTTGAGCCCATACCTCATGAACGTTCTTGGAGATGGCCTCTGCAAGTGCAATCAACTCTTTTGGCAGCTGAATATTGGCGGTGTCAGCTGGTGAAGGCGTGTAGTTGTTACTTGTTTGATTATTCATATCAGTTGTAATTTGGTGCAAATTTAATCAATTTTTCTGTAAATATGGTGTAATTACAGCGAAAAATAACGCAAATAGTAACGTAGCTATTCTATTTCCTCTGTTACCTCACGAGCTTCGTCAAATTTTGCTTTCATCGTGGGGGGGTATGGGTCAACTTACGAATGGTCAATCCCTCAACCTTGTCGTTAGCCAAACGGAGATGGTCATCAGACTTCAGTAGGTTGTCTTTTACCTTCTGGAGGTCTGCAATAGACTTGTCGATAGCTGCGATGGCATCACGGAAGCGATCGTGTGCATTTTTCACGTTATTGCCAAAGAGGTTCCTGAACTCGTTAAGTTTACTCTCAAAATTGGTCACATCGACTTCCTTACTTTGGGCGATGGCCAGTTGGCGCTTGTATTCAAGGCTTTTCTTGGCTGCCTGTACCAGCAAAGTGATGATGGGGATGAAGAATTGCGGACGGATAACATACATTTTCTCATATTTGTGCGAGACATCGATGATGCCGGTATTGTAGGTTTCATTATCTGGTTCAAGGAGTGAGACGAGTACTGCATATTCGCAACCTTTCTTGCGTCGGTCTTCGTCAAGTTTCTTCAGGAAGTCCTCATTCTTGTGCTTAGTGGCTGTGGTGTCGTTCTTGTTTTTCATCTCGAACATGATGGAGATATAGTCAAACTCACCATCCTCGTTCTCAATCTCAGAACGTTCCATCATACCAAAGACAGGTGTCTTGGTTTTTGTTGAACGACCTTGAGTATGCGGTGTACGCATAGACTGATGCTTCCATTTCTCACGTCCACCAATGTACACCTCATCACACTCAACCTCGCCACTGAAGCCTTCAGCATCGTCTTGTGCAAGCAATACACGAACCTTATGGAGCATATGCCAAGCAGTAGTCTGAGTAACCTTGATGTCTCTTGCCAACTGACAAGAAGAAATGCCCTTCTTATGTGAGGAAATGAGGTACATTGCAATGAACCACTTTACAAGTGATAGGTTACTGTCCTCGAAGATTGTGCCAACCTTGCAAGAGAAATTGCGCTTGCAGTGATTGCAGCGAAATCTACCATCTTTGCGAGTTACACAGTGATGTTCACCACAATAGGGGCAAACAACATCTTGGTTGTCACCAACGCCCCAACGTGTTTCGATGATGGCTTGCTTGCAAGTATCTTCGTTATTGAAGTACATTGTCATTGAAATGAGGCTGTCGAACTGTGAGAAATCAATCATATTGCTTGGGCAGGGTGGTGATAGGCAAGGTGGAGCAAAAGGCCCTGCTGGTGGACAGCGACGCGAAGGCCCTGAAGGAGGAGGCCATGCACGAGCAGGCAT
>JAEEGK010013838.1_pt1 | contig 18111 bp, 10 predicted proteins | sample 8958771 | NCBI WGS metagenome assembly JAEEGK01 (sample SAMN16246547, study PRJNA631951) | gut metagenome | biome: gut microbiome; feature: rumen; material: SC-attached | host: Bos | place: Iran: Karaj | collected 2018-10
GGGCCCAATCCCCAATCCCCAATCCCCAATCCCCAATCCCCAATTTTTAAGAAATAAATTATTTTTTTAAGAATTTAAAAAATAAAAAAATTTTATTTAATTTATAAAATATAATTATTAATTATTAAATTAGAAAATTTATATATAATTATTAAATATATATAACATTATTTTTTTAATTAATATTTATATTCAAATAAAAATAAATTTAATTTACTTTTTTTGTTTCTTATTTTCATTATTATTATTGTTATATTTATTATTATTATTATTTCTAATATTATTTATAATAATATTATTAATAGAATTGTTATTATTATTATTATTATCATTTTTTTCATTATTATTTTTTTTAAAATTAATATTTTTATATTTTTTTTGAATTTTAATAATTTCTTTTTCTATTTCATCATTATTTTCATTTTGATCAATAGCAAATTTATACATATTTCCTGCTTTAATGCCTTTTGGTAATAAAGAAGTAGGAAGAGTAAAAATACAATCTTCTTTACTAACTAATAATGCAACACCTTTTTCAATAGTTGCTACTGTAAAACAATCAACAATATTATTAAATCCTTTATAAAAAACATCTCCTATTAAATTCTTATTATTATTATTAATTGAAATGTTATTGTTATTTTCATTTTTTTCTTCATCATTATTTTTATTCATTTCTTCAGCTAAAAATCCTTCAGTAGTCATAAATAAACCTTTTGGAACTATACTAATCATATTATTATTATCATTATTATTATTGTTAATATTAATATTATTATTAAATTCAATATCATTTGGGTCATTAAAACTCATTGATCTTCCTGAAGATTTTTTAGATAAAGAAGAATTTTTACTTCGATTTGAATTTATATTATTATTATTAATCATATTTAATGTATTATTAATATCAGATTTAATATTTGGAATTAAATCATTACTATTATTAATTGAATTTACATTACTATTAGAATGATTAGATGAATGTCCTAAATCATTTCCATTTCCAAATGAAAAAGCATCAGAATCTTTTCTTTGATTTTCTTCGTTAGATAAATTTGATAAAAATGAAACTTTTTTTAAATTTTTTTGATTATTTGAGTTTTGAGAAATTGGAATATTTTTAACTGGTAAAACTTTTTTATTTAATTCTTTTACTAAATTATCATTTCCTATATAACCATTAAAAACTTTTAAATTTGTTGTTATAGATAAATCAGATTTATTTGATTCAATTTCTTCTTTTTTATTAATATTAAAATTTATATTTTTCATTATAATTTTTCGATAAATTTAAATTATAATATAAAATTATATTATAAAATCATAATAATAAAAATTTTATAAAAATTATTAAATTTTTTAATAAAAACATTGAAAAAATAATTTAATAAATTATTTAAATGGGAATTTGTGAATCTGTTCCAAAATCAAATTCAAATCATCAAAAATACGAATCATTAAAAAATATTAAAAATGAAGAAAATTCAAAAATAGAAACAAATAATTTTTATAATTTTACAGAATATTTATTGCAATTTCAATTTTATATTAAACTTTTTAATGACGATCAAAAATCAACTAAATTAATAACAAAAAAAAATGGACCAAATGATAAAAATATTCATTATTTAATTAAATCTATCGATCAAATAAATAATAATAATGTTAATAAATTTCCATTTCCAATAATAAAATCAAAAAGTGCAAAAAATAAATTATATAAAATGAATATTAATCATAAATTTAGTGACAATAATAATAATGATAAATTTGATTTAAAAATTTTTTCTACTACAAATTTACCTTTTACAGATTTACGTTCAAATATTCAAACTTTAATAGAAAAATTATGTAAACATAATATTAAAAAATTACAAAAAATTTTAATATTCGGACCACCAAATAATTTAAGATGGTTAATTTATCATTCAATAGCAAAAATTAATTACGAAATTATAGAAAAATATGTAAATGTAAGTTCCGAACAAATTTATTTATTTTTGTTAAGTTCTTCATTTTCAAATCCAAATTCAGAAGATTTAATAAATTCTAATTTAAATCAAACAATGAACGAAGTAAAATACTTCAAATCACCAAATTGGCTTCAAAGTTTAAAAAACGTACTAAAATCATTATTAATATATAACAAAAATATTGAATATAACAAAGAAATGAATGAAATAGCAGCAAATGCTTTAATAATTTCTGATTGTAATGAACCAGAAGTTTTTAATTTATTACGTTTTTTTTATTCAAATTATTATGGTTTAGGATTAAGTAATTTTTATATAAATAATTCATCTAAATTAAAATATTATATTTTTTTTATATCTGAATTAATTAATGAACGAATGCCTGTTATTTCAAATATTATTAAAACATATAAAATCGAACCTGATTTTTGGCTCAAAGATTGGTTAATTTATTTATTTTCTAAACAATTAAGTTTTAATGTTAGAATTAGATTATGGGATTGTTTATTTGCTCAAGGAAGTGATTTTTTAATAAAATATAGTTTTGGTTATTTAAAATATTTAGAAAATACATTAAATAATTGCAATAGTTCGAAAAGTTTTTTTGATATATTAAATAATGATAAAAATAAAATTCGTTCTGAAAAAGAAATTTGTACTTTTAGAGAACAATTAATTCAAAACGCTATTAATTGTGTTATTAATAAAAATACTATAAAAAGAATAGAAGAAAAATATGTTTTATATTTAAAAAATAATTTATCGATTGATGAAAAAGATATAAAAGAAAATTATTTATATTCTAATATAAAATATAATAAAAATGATAATGAAGAAATTGATAATATTTTATTAATTAAAGGATGCGTTTATAGAAAAAAAACAGCAGCAACTATAAATCAAGAAGATATTAAACAAGAAATTCTAGATAAAAAAAAAATATTAAATGCTTTGAATTTTCTTCAATATAATATTTCTAATCATGATAATATGGAATCAGATACAAATGAAGAAGATGAAGAAATTATTTATTTAGATGATTATAATGATAATAATAATAAATATTAAATGTTTAAATATATAAAATAGTTATAAATGAGTTTATATATTTTAATGTTAGAAAAGAAATAATTTAAAAGTGTTAATTTTAATTATTATTAAATATAGTTATATAATTTAATATTAATAATATAATTAAATAAAAATTAAATAAATTTTATTTTTTTATTGTTGTAAATTTATGTTTTGAACAAAAAAAAGGTGAACAACCTTTTAAAGTAACATTTCTTCCTAATTGACATGCCCAACATTTTCCAGTTTTTATATCATTTTCTAAACTTAATTCTTCATTTTCATTATTTTTTATATTAGTATCTATATCTATATTATTATTATTATTTTCTAAATCTAAATCATTTTCATTTATATAATTTTCTTCTCCATTATTATTAATATCATCAATATTAATATTATTTTCTTTTAAAATTTTTTTTTGTAAATTGTCCCATTTATTTTCTTCCATTTCTTCTTCTTCGTCTAAATTATTAATAATATTACTATTATTTTTTATTAAATTATAAAATTCATTTTTAATTTTATCTAAATTATTTAATAATAAAATTGAATTATTATTTTTTTTACATTCATTTAAAGTTAATTCTTTAAAATTAAATAAATTATTTAAATCATTTAAAAATTGGAAAAAAAATAATAATAAATTTTTATAAAAATCATTTAAATTTTTTATTTCAACATTTTCATTTTTTAAAATATTATTTAATAAAGGATTTTCAATTAAATTTGGGTTATTTAAATTATATTTTTTAATTTTAATTTCATAAAAATTTATTTTATTTTCTAATTCTTTTATTTTTTTAATATAAATTTCTTTTTCTCTAATAAATTTTTGATTTAAATTATTAAAATCAAAAGAATTTTTTTTTAAATTTAAATTTTCTTCATTTAATTCTGATAATTTTTTATCTAAATTTTCTATTTTTAAATCATATTCAATTTGATAATTTTTTAATTGTTCATTTAAATTTTTTATTGTAATATTAGATTTTTTTAAGTTTTTATTTAAAACATCAATTTGATTTTTTAAATCTTCTATTATTGCATCTTTATTTGAAATGCTATTATTTAGTTTTTCTTTTAATTTTTGACATTCTTCTTGTAATGTTGAAATTATTTCTTCGTTTTCGTTAGAATTATTATTATTATTTTCATTGTTATAAGTATTATTTTTATTGTTATTATTATTATAAATATTTTTATTATTATTATTTTTATAATTATTATTTTTATAATTATTATTTTCATTGTTATAAATATTATTTTTATTATTATTATTATCTTTATTATTATAATTATTATCTTTATTATTATTATAAATATTATCTTCATTATTTGAATTATTTATGCTGCTATTTGTATTATTATTTATATTTTGATAATTATTATTATTTTTATTATTTATTTTTTTATTTTCATTTTTATTTTTAATATTATTAAAATCATCATTATTTTCATTTGTTATAATATTTGTATTTTTATTTTCAATACTATCTTCATCATTTTTAGAATTATTTAATTTATGATTTTTATTATTTTCAATTTTATTTTTTGTTTTATTTTTTAAATTTTTAGTTCTAATTTTATCATTATTAATATCTAAATTATTATTCTCTATATTATTATTATCTAAAATATTATAATCTAAATTATTATTTTTTTGATTTTTTAATTTTTCATTTTCATTTTTTAATTTAAAATTTTCATTAATTAAATCATTCAATTTTTTCATATTTTTTTCAAATTTTTTATTTAAATTTTTATGTTCTAAAATAAATCCATTATAATTATATTCATTTTCTTTAATTTTTTTCTTTTGTAATTTAATTAAATTATTAAGTTTTTCATTTTCAATTTTTAATTCTTCATTTTTATTTTTAAATTTTTTATTATCATCATTTAATTTATTAATTTTATCATTTAAATAATTTTCATCAGTAGTTAAATAATTTAAATTATTTTTATTTTCTTCAGTAGTTGGATTTGTTGTTAAATAATTATAATTAAAATTTCTTTCAAACTTTTTATTATAAATATTATTTCTATAATTTGTTATTGGAGTAATATCAGTTAAATTTACACAATCATTATAATTTAAATTTTTATTACATTCATTTTCATTATTTAAATTTTTATTTGCATAAATTGAATAATTTCCTTCAGTATTTAAAGTTGAGTATTGAGTTGATATTTTATTTAAAGTTGTTAAATTACTTAAATTTTTATTTTTTCTATGAATTATTTCATATGTTTTTTTATGACATGAAGACCTACAATGTAAAATTCTAATTTTATTATTCATTATAATTTTATTATTATTTATTTATTAAATTAATTTAAAATAAATTATTATAAATAAAAATAAATAATTCCCAAAAATAACTGTCTTGAAAATAATAATAATTATTTTATAAATAAATTAAATAAATAATAACAAAAAAAAATTAATATAATATGCAAAAAACCAATCAAAACAACAAAGAATATGAAATAATCGTTGGTGAACATTTTGTATTAAACGCTCAAAATAAATTAGGAAGTGGAGCATTTGGAGATATTTATTTAGGAATAAACAACAAAAACAACGAAAAAGTTGCTATAAAACTTGAACCAAAAAACACAAAACAACCACAATTAATATATGAATCTAAAATTTATCAAGCATTATCAGGAGGAACGGGTATACCAAATCTTTATTGGAAAGGTGTACAAGGAAATTATAATGTAATGGTAATTGATTTATTAGGAAAAAGTTTAGAAGATTTAATGAAAGTATGTGGTAATAAATTTTCAATTAAAACTGTATGTATGGTAGGTGAACAAATGGTATCTAGAATAGAATATATGCATTCAAAAAATTATCTACATCGTGATATAAAACCAGATAATTTTTTAATAGGAGAAAAGAAAAAAAATATTTTATATATCATAGATTTTGGTTTGAGTAAAAAATATAAAGATTCTAAAACAGGATTACATATACCTTATAGAGATGGTAAAGCGTTAACAGGTACTGCTAGATATGCAAGTATTAATACACATTTAGGTATAGAACAAAGTAGAAGAGATGATTTAGAAAGTATAGGTTATTGTTTAATATATTTTTTAAGAGGTGAATTGCCTTGGCAAGGACTTAAAGCAAAAACTGCAAAAGAAAAATATCAATTAATTATGGATAAAAAAATGTCAATTCCTATTGAAACTCTTTGTGATAAATTTCCTAAAGAATTTGTTAATTATATTCAATATTGTAGAGATTTAAGATTCGATGATAGACCTAATTATAATCATTTAAAAAAATTGTTTAAAGATGTTATGAGTAGGGAACATTATGAAAATGATTATATGTTTGATTGGGTCGTTCATAAAAAAAAATAAATTATATTATAATTAATATTATTTAAATTTTTTTATTAATATTATTATAATTTTTATGTTGGGTTTATTATAATTATAAAAACATTTATTTTATTTATAAATATTTATTATTATTATTATAATATTTAAATAATGAATAATAATATTAATCAAAATCAAAGTTATTTAAATTTTATAAATAATTTTGATATAAACAATTTTAAAATAAGTAATTTAGAATTAGAAAAAATTTTAACATATCATTACGATGCAGTTCAATACGTTCAATTATTAAAAAACGGAAATATAATTTCATGTTCAATAGATTATTTAATAAAAATATACAATCCATTCACATCTCAAATAGAAAATACATTAAAATATGCAAAAAATCCAATTTCTTACATTCAACAATTAAAAAATGGAAAAATTACATTTTGTTCATATAAATCAATTTTTATATTAAATGATAATTCATATGATATATTTCAATTTATTGATATTGCTCATAATGGTTCAATTTATAAAATTAAAGAATTATACAACTTAAATTTAATTTCTATTTCGCAAGATGGTTTTATTAAAATTTGGGAATTAAAAAATAATAAATATGAAATAATTAATGAAATTCAAGAAAATGGGCCAATAAATGATGTTTTAGAATTTAAAGAAAATATTATAATTTTTGATAATAATAAAGAAAAAAAAATAGTAATTTATGATTTAAATTTAAATCAAAAAATTAAAACATTTTCAAATGAAAGTTATTTTAATTATGCGTTATTTAATTTTATTAAATTAAATAATAATAATATTTTATATAGTTCTAATTATATTATGGTTACAATTGATATAAATTCATATGAAATAAAAAATGAATCGAGAATTTTTGGAATAAATTCGACTATTTTTAAATTATGTGATAATAATTTTTTAATTGGAAATCGAAATGGTGATTGTAAACAAATAAAATATGATGAAAATAAAAATGAAATGAAATTAATTTCTGAAAAAAATAATATTCATGATGAAAGTGTTTATTGTTTTATTGTTCTTAAAAATAAAAGATTTGTTAGTTGTTCTTATGATGGAACTATTAAAATTTGGAAAGAAAAATAATTATTATATTTTAATAATATTATTATTATTATTTTATTATTTTTTTTTTATTTTTTTTATGGAAAATGAAAATAAGAAAAAATGTGAAAATTGTAGAAATGAAATTGATGAATCAAAATTTGTTTTGCATCAAGCGTTTTGTTTGAGAAATAATAAATTTTGTAATATTTGTAATAATGTTGTTTTAGTTAATGAATTTGAAGAACATTTAAAATCACATGAAAAAAAAGAAAAAAAAGAAGATGAAATTAAAAAAATAGAAGATAATAAAAAAGAACAAAAAGTTCAATCTAATGAAGAAAATAAAATAGAACAAAACAAAATTCAAAATGAACAGATTAAAAATTTAAATAATAATAAATTTATTCTAAATAATAATACTAAAAATTATAATGATAATAATAATAATAATAATAAATTTATTCTAAATAATAATACTAAAAATAATAATGATAATAATAATAAATTTATTCTAAATAATAATATTAAAAATAATAATGATAATAATAATATAAATAAAAATAATAATAATAATATTGTAAATAAAAGTAATAATTTAAATATTTCAAAAGAAATAAATCAAAAAAATATTAAACAACAAAATATATTACAACAATCAAAAATAAATAATAATAAAAATTTAATAAATAATAATAATAATAAAGTTCAGAATAAAAATAATATTACTAATAAACCAGAAAATAAAAAATCAAAATTGATGGCAATAATACCTGAAAATAAAAATTTATTAAATCAAAAAACTGATTATTTTAAAAATTTGAATTTAAATATTCCTGAAAAAAATGTAAATAACAAATATAATTTAAATAATCAATCAAAATTTGAAATGAAAAAACCAAATAAAATGATTAATAATAATAATAATAATCAATCTTTAGATTTTAAAAAATGTGAATTTTGTAATAACATCGTAGAAAATTTATATAAACATTTACAAATATGTCCAGCTAAAAAAATAATTGAAGCTGAAAATTCAAAGTATAAAGCTGAATTAAGAAAACAAATGGAAAATGACAGTAGATTAGCAAATCAATTATCAAAAAATAATAATACAAATTATATATCAAAAGATTTAGAAATGGCAAGAAGACTTCAACGTCAAATGGGACCAATAATGAATACTAAAAATGATTTAGAAATAGCAAGAAAATTACAAAAACAAATGGGACCAATAATGAATACAAAAAATGATTTAGAAATAGCAAGAAAATTACAAAAACAAATGGGTCCAATAATGAATACAAAAAATGATTTAGAAATAGCTAAAAAATTACAAAAACAAATGGGTCCAATAATGAATACAAAAAATGATTTAGAAATAGCTAAAAAATTACAAAAACAATTAGGAGGTACATTAAATACTAAAAATGATTTAGAAATTGCTAAAAAATTACAACTTCAAATGGGTCCTATTTTTGATACTAAAAAAGATGAAGAAATTGCTAAAAAATTACAAAAACAATTTGGTTACGGACCAAATACTTCAAAAGATGATGAAATAGCAAGAAAATTACAAAGAGAATTTAATGAACAAAATATTAGAGAAAATAATCAAAATATAAATGATTTAGATGATGATTTAATTAAAGCACTTGAACAATCAAAAAATGATTACTAATTTTAATTATATTTTTTATAAATAAAGAAAATATAATTTAAATATTTGAAATTAAATTATTATGAATTTTATTTATATAAATTTCTTATAAAAATAGATTTATAATATTTTTAATAAATTAAATAAATTATGTAAAACAATAATTAAAACATCATTTAATTTATAAATTTTTCATTTTATATATCAAAACATCTTTAATATCACTTAAAATATTATTAATATTAAGTCTAAAAACACCATAAACAGGTCTATGATCTGAATAAATAATATTACCAATACTATTATATTCTAATAAATTAATTATGTTATTATCATTATTATTATTATTATTATTATTATAATTATAATTTTTAAATAAAATTCTATCACACCAAGAAGGAACTCTAACTTTTTTTTCATTATAATAATAATTATTTTGTCTAAAAGCATATTTATAAGTAGGATAAAAATTTAAAACTCCTTCATTAACAATAAAAAATTTATTATAAAAATTATTTCTAGCAATATTTAATTGGTCATAATTTCTTAAATTATTTAAATTATTTTGTTGTAAATCATAAATAACATCTTGAAAATTTTTATTTATTCTAAAATTTAAATCCCCGAAAATAAAAAATTCATAATCTTTAAAATTTTCATTTTTAATTTTTGAATTTAATATTTGTTCTAATAAATTTAATCTCGCATTAATTTCATTTTGACCAGCAGGAAAATGACCAGTGCAAAAAACAAAATTATTTTCATAATATTTTAAAGCAAATAAACAAATTCCTTTATTTCCCATAGTTCCATAGCCACCAGTTTTAATAACATTAGATTCAATAATATTAATATTATGATAAATACTTTTTTTAACATAAACTAAAAATAAAATTCCAATTAAATTTTGATTATTAATACAAATATATTCATCATTAGAATAAATTTTTTTAATATAATTATAAATAATTCCTCTCCAATCATTAACATTTTTTATATTTGAATTTATTAAAATATTTTCTATGTTTAATTTTACAATTTCTTGCAAACCAATTGCAATAATTTCTGGAGAAGAATTATTTTTATATAAAATGTTAGAATTAAATAAATTTGATAAGTCATAATTATTATTTGGATCGCTTGAAATTCCGGCTACATTCCATGAAATTATTAATAAATTTAATTTTTCTTTTAAATTTATTGATTGATTTATTATTTCATTTTCATTTATTAAATAATTAATACAATATTGAATTTTATTTCTTTCTTTTATATTTTTTAATGATTGTGGAAAATTTAATAAATTTTCATAATAATTTGACCATAAAGTTTTTATTTGATTTAAAATTACGTTTTTATTTTCTTTTGAAAAATCGCCAATATCGAAATTAAATAAAAAATTTATTATTTTTTTTATATAAATCCATATTAATCTTACTAAAAAATTAAGACATAATTTATTTAATGAATTTAAATGATTAATATTAATTAACCAAAAAATAAAATTTTGTGAAATGTTTTTTTTTTCTTTTTCTTTTGTTTCAAATCTTCCATAAAAATCTAAAAAATTATTTATTTGTTTGTTTTCTAAAAATGTAATAAAATCTGATTTTTCACTAAAAATAAATTCTTTCATTTTAGTTTTAAATATAAAATTAGAATCATAAATAATTTCTAATAATTTTTGTTTATTTTCATCATTTAAATAAGAAATTTTATTATCATCTTGTAAAAAATTAAAAATTGAAAAAATTGTTTTAAATTTTTCTAAATTATTTTTTGTATAATTTTGAAATATTTTAAATAAATTAAATGAATTGCTTTTAATTAATTCAAAAGGAACAAAACTTTCGCCTATAATAAAAGAAAATAAATCTTTTTGATTAAAAACTAAAACAATTTCAATTTCTTTAAATTCATTTGAATAATTATTAATATTAATATTATTTTCATTAGAAATATCAATTGAATTTTTATTTATTCTTTCAATTAATATTATATCTAAAATATTATTTTCATTAAAAGGAATTGTTTGTTTCATTTCAACATAACCACATATGCAACATGAAATAAAAATTTCATCTATTTTATATTGTAAAAATTTCTTTATCAATAAATAATTAAACATAAAATCAGAATTACAATTTTGTATTAAACCATAAAATACATTTCCTTTATTTTCAGTAAAAAAATCATATTTTTTTTAATATGATTGAGTAATATCTAAACCATTCGAAAAATAAAATGAACCATTTTCTAATAAATTTTTAAGATTATTAATTACTAATATTGAATTATTATTATTATTATTTTCATTACTTTCATTTGATAAATTTTGTGATAATTTTATAAAATTAATTTTTAATATTTTAAAAATAAAATTTTTCCCGATTTTCGCTGAATTAAATGATTTTTCAACAATTATTAAATAATTAATTTTTTCTATTTCAATTATGCCTAAAATACTATCACAATGAATTTTTTCTAAAACGTTAAAATTATCAAATTCATTTTTATTATTATATAAAATCATAGAATAATATGTTCTATCAATAAATAATATTTTTTTTGAATCAAAATGTTCAACAAAAATATTATTATCACAAACAAAAACATCAAAACCATTATTAATATTATCAACTTTTAAATCTAAATTTTCATTCATAAATATTAATTATAAAAATGATAAATTAAAATTAATTATATATAAATATTTTTTTTATTAAAAAAAATTAATAATAATAAAGCATTTCTTTTTCATTAATTTTATCTTTTTCACTTTGACCTTTTTTCATTTTTTTATTTTTAAGCACCCAAGGAGGAGGATAAACAATAGGACCATGAATTTTATATCTATTTTGTCTTTGTAAATATTTCAAATTCTTTTCATCTTCTAATTTTCTCATCATTTCTCTTCCTTCTTTCCATTTTAACATTTTATTTTCATTTTTTTTCTTTTCAATAATTTTTCTAAATATTTCATTATTTTCTTTATTTTCATCATTTTGAATTTTATCCATTTCTTCTATTAAATTTATAACTATTTTTTCTTTATTACTAATATTTAATAAAGTGTTTCTTATAATTTCATTTATTGGTTTTTTAATTTCTCTTTCGTTTAAATCTTTTTGACAAATTGATTCATATAAACTTAAAATAAATTGACTGTTCATATCAATTTCATCTTGATAATTTTCAGGCGGAATGAAAGTTAATTCTTCTAATTTTAAATCTTCTTTAATTTCATTAAATTCTTTTGTATGTTCTTTTATTTTTTTTTCCAATTCATTAATTTGCTTTTCATTATTTAATTTTTCATCATATAATTCATTTAACGTATCTTCTTTTATTTGAATATAATTTAAAATGCTTCTTTCTGATTGAAAATATAAATTATTTAACATTTCAGGATTTTTTAAAATATTCGGAGAATAATCATCTTCATCACATAAAAAATGAAATTCTAAAATAATTTTACTTACAATTTTTTCAAAATCTTTTTCTTTTTTTTGAAGATCTATATCATCTATTTTTACATTGCTCATTTCTTCATCTTTTCCTAAAACACTATGTAAAAAATCAGCATATTTTTTATATTGAAGAATTCCTCTGATTGTTTTTTCAATTTCTTCTAAAGTTGAATGTAAATCTTGATTTAAACTTTTTAATCTTTCATTTAATAATTTATTATGATGAATCGTTTCACCTAATTTAAATTCAATTTCTTTATATTGATTTTTCTTCTTTTCTGTAAAATCATTAAATGCGTTAAAATCCTTTATAAAATCTTTTGTTGCCGAATTTAATGCTTTTGCTACACTTTCTGCCTTTGAATTTATTTTTTCTCTTTCGGATTTTAATAAATTTATTAAAATATTGTTTATAAAAATTTCTCTGTTTTGATTTGTAAATGTAAATAAATCTATTTTATTGTTATTTGAAAAATTTTCAAATGCCTTTTGAGAATTTTCTTTTTGAATAAAAATTTCTTTCATTATTTTTTCTGCTTTAAACATTGTGTCTATTTTATCTAAAGAAAAATATTTTTTTTTATTTATTTCAGATTTTAAATCGAATTTATTCCAACCTCCACTTTTTAATACTTTTTCATGAATATCATTTAATCTTTTTCTATTTTTTGATGCATTTCCACCATAAATATTATTATCATTTTTAATATGCCAAATTTTTTGTTTTTCTCTTTTTCGTTTTTTTATCTTAAAATCTACAATGTTTATTTCATTCATTGCAAATAATGTGTCATCTGTTTCTGCTTTTGATAATGCTAAACTATCAGGAGAAAGTGGACGAGTTTTTATTAAATTTTTTAATTTATTTTTATCATTATTATTTGAAGGATTGTAAAAAGTTTTTGATAAATTACTTCTAAATGAATTACTGCTAATTAAAATATCATTTTGATTATAATTATTAATTAAATTAAAATTATTTTCTGTTTTTCCAAAAGAATTTTTAGTTTTATACATAGTATTTCCTAAAATTGAAGGAAAAGTTGTTGATGTAACATTGAAATTCTTCATATTAATTATTAATATTATATTTTAAATATTAAAATATTTTTTATATATAATTTTAATAAATTAAAAAGTAATTTATAAAAACATTAATAATTAGTTAAATTTATATTTAAAGTTTTAGATAAAATTTCTAATTTAATATTTGAAAATTTATTATTACTTTTTATATTATGTATAAAATCAATAATACATTTATTATAATCTATTTTATTAGTTTTTTTATTAATAAATTTTAATGGAATTTCAAATTGTAGTTCTAAGTAATAGATAATTTCTATTTCATTAAATATATTCAATAATTCACTTAAATTTTTCTCAAAATCAATAAAAATATTTTCATTATAAATATTATAATTTTCATAAATATTTTCTTGATTATTTAAAGGAAAAAAAACAATTGTTAAATTTTCAAAATTATTATTTTTTATTATTTCATTAACTTTTTTAAATAAATAAGAATCAAAAGAATTAAATTCAATATAAAATATAAAATTTTTATGATAATTTTTAAAAGAAAAACTTAATATATCTAAAATATCAATTTGAATACAACTATTTGTAGAAACACTTTTATTTTCTAATTTTTTATCTTCTAATAAACATTGAATTTTATATAAATCTGATTTAAATGATTTTGAAATTTCTTCATTAAATGAAAAAGGAATAATTAATTTAAATCTTTTTAACTTTTTAAAATTTGATAATAAGTAATTTAAATAATAAAAAAAATCTAAAATTAATAAATAAATCAAAACATCTTTTTTTAATATATTATTATTATTTTTTAATTTAAAATAATAAAAATTCGATAAATTTATTTCTAATTCTTCAATTAATTTAAGAAGCCAAATTGAATTTAAATAAAAAAAAATATAATTATAAAAAATAAATTTATTTATTGAATTATCAGGTAATATTATTTTAAATATTTTAATATTTTTTAAATGCTCATTTTTACTAATTTCAATTAATTCTTTAATAATTTTTGATTTTTTAGTTTTTTTATTAATAGAATTACAATTTGTTGAAATAATTGAATTTTGTAAAGAAAAACTTTCTTCATCTTCTTGATTATTAATTAATTGTAAAGAATTAAATAAATTAATTAAATTTGAATATTCTTGTTTTAATTTAACAAAATAAATTGAAATATAATAATTTAATAAATTTATTAATAAAGAAGAAGAATTTAGTTCAATAATATTAAAAACATTTCCAGATAAATTATATAAAATATTATTTAAAATTTTAGATGGATTTTCAGATTTATTTAATTTAATTATATTTTTAATTATTGAATTAAATATTTCTTTAATAAATGAATCTTCTTCAATAATATTATTATTTTTATTTTTTTTAATTTCATTTTCGATTTCTTTTATTTCTTTATTTGTATTATTTATATATATTAAATATGATATTATTGATTTGTTTTCAATGTTTATTATATTAGGATTTAATGATAATTGAGAACTTGAAAAACTAATTTTTGAAATATCATTTATTTCTTTTTCGGAACTCTTCATATTATTAATATTTAATATTAATTTAAATATATATTAATTTTTAATTAATAATATTATTATTTTTATTATTAAAATTAAATACTTATTTTAGTAATTATAATTAAATAAATATTTAAAATATTTAAAAAATATTTATTTTATAATTAATATTAATATTTAATTTAATAAAAAAAAATAAATTTTTTTTTCAATATTTATTAATATTAATTTAAAAAATAAAGAATTTTTATAATAATGCTTTAAATTTTTATATTATTTAAATATATTAAAAATAAAATATTTTTAAGTTATTTTGTTTTTTTTATTAATTTTAATCAACAAAATGAAATTCTTAAAAAAAATAATAAATTTATTTTTCATTTTATTTGTTTTGACAATAATTGTTCATTTAAATTTAAATTATTCCAAAAATAATTCAAAACTTCGTCATTTAGATACACCAACCGATAAAGATATAGAAGAAATTTGTAAAGGAGCATCTGAAGATTTATATAATTATTATTATAAAAATGATAATTACACAGTAGAAGAAAAAAAAATAGAAGGAAATAAAGAAAATGTTGATTTATTAATTAAAATAATAAATAATGAAGATCTTAAAGATAATGGATTAGAATATTTAAAAAAATCATTTGTTTGGTTATTATCAATTTTATTATCACTAATAACATTTATAAGTTTATTTTTTATAATTTTTTGTGATTGTTGTAATTGTTGTTGTGGAACACAATGTTGTAAAGGAACATGTTCGCGAGTATGTCTCTCTTTTATAACAGCAGGTCTTTTTGGAGTAAGTTTCATATTAAATATAACTACAGTTTCATTAACTCCAAAAACATTTAAAGGTTTAAATGGTGCATCATGTTCACTTTTCCATTTTATAGATGATATAGAAAAAGGAGAGACCAAAGAAACAACACCAAAATGGGGAGGGTTTACTCAACTTCAAACTATATTATCTGATGTTAAAGATGGTATATCAACTGCGAAAAAAGAATATGGAACAAAATTTGTTAATGATAAAAAAAATTTTGATAAAAATATAAATACATATAGTGATGATATAAAAAGTGGAAATAAATTAGTTATGAAAAATGATGATAATGATAAATATAATTCAATTGAAGTTAATTTCCCAAAAGGAAAAGAAACACATGCAGGAGAGAATGGATATTTAATACCTGAATATGTAAAAAGTTGGGGAAATAATAAAAAAGTTGGAAGTTATATATATTTTTTACAATATGAATATGATAATGTTTTAGTTAATTTAAAACAAGTTTTAAATGATGTTTCTGATGCATTTAATACTATAAAATCTGATACAAAAATTGAAGAACAAATAGATGATACTTCAAATAAAATAGGTGAATTAAAAGATCCAATAGATCAATTTAAATCTCAATTTTATGATAATTGGTATGATATTCAAAAAAAAATAGATGACAAAGGAGATAAGTCATTAAAAATAATATTTTCAGTTGCAACGGTTATAACTGGTTCTTTAACAGTTTTATTTATATTAGTATTATTTTGTACTTGTAACAATGCATGTTTCAAACTAATTATTCATCTTTTATATTATATTACTATATTATTAACTGTTTTTGTTTTCTTATTGGGAGGAGTTTTTGGTTTTTTTGGAAAAATAAGTAGAGATGCAGTAGGAGTTATTAGATATATTTTAAGTGAAGAAAATTTATTATCTAAAGATCCTTTAATTATAGGAGATAATGGAGAAGCTAATGACTATATTAATATATGTGTTAATGGAAATGGAAGTTTAAAATATGCTTTTGATTTAGGTGAATCTTTAGAAAGTTTAGATAAACTTCAAGAAAATAAAAAACAAATAGATAATTACATAACACAATTTTCAAAAATAACCGAAAATCCGTTAATAACAGCCAAAACAAAAGAAATTAAAAATTCAAAAACAAATTATTTGAATTTAAATTATTATTATTATTCAGGAACTGGAACAACAATAGGGGATAAATATCCAATAATCAATCAAGTATATGAAATAAATAATTATACAGCAAAAGATGGAAAATATAGAAATCCAGATTGTACATATAATTATGATGAATATTGGTATAATACAACTTCAGTGAGTGGTTATAAATATCCAGAATCTTATAGTGATACTGCAGGAAATAAAATTTTAATGTATTTATATGAACCATCTCTTACTGAAAGTACTTATTATACTACAAGATATACAGGAGATACATGTGAAGCAAAAAGTGTGTATTATGCAACTACTAATGAAGCTTCTAATGATATTGTTGGATTCTTTGAATCAATTCAAATTTCTATGAACAGTAATGATGCTGATTCAATTAATAAAGGAATTGCAGATAAAAATAATAATTTAAATGATGCTTATATGAATGTTGTTGATTCTAGTAAAACTTGTTTAAATGATTGTAGTGGTGTTATGGATTCTATTATAGGGTCATTAGGGAGTGTTTTAGGAGATAGTGGAGAATTTTGGAATATTATTAATTGTGGTTTTGTTAAACAAAATTTATTTATTTTATTTGAGCAATTAAAAAATAATATGGGTAAAGATTTTCATGTTATTGGAAGTTTGGCTTTTTGTATTGGAATATTACAATTTTTAGGTGTTATTTTTGGATTATATGTAATGAATATTTGGGTTGATAATGCTGATAATAAAAGTTCTGATGATGAAGAAAAGCAAAAATTATTAGATAAAAATTAATAAAAAATTTAAATTCTTATTTTTAATTATTAAAAAAAAAAATAAGTTAAATTTAAATTTAATAAATTATATTTTTAAAATAATTATTGATATTAATAAAAAATTAATAAATATTTAAGATTTAAATAATTATTATTGGGGATTGGGGATTGGGGATTGGGGATTGGGGATTGGG
>JAEEGK010013839.1_pt1 | contig 18111 bp, 16 predicted proteins | sample 8958771 | NCBI WGS metagenome assembly JAEEGK01 (sample SAMN16246547, study PRJNA631951) | gut metagenome | biome: gut microbiome; feature: rumen; material: SC-attached | host: Bos | place: Iran: Karaj | collected 2018-10
AAATACAAGATCGAAGCCATCTCCATCGGTAATGGTACTGCCAGTCGTGAGACCAACAATTTCATCAAGGATGTGCTGGCAGGTCGCTACAATATCGACACCAAGAAACAGACTGATACCTCCCAGCCCCAAGTCTTTACTGTCAGTGAGGATGGTGCCTCTGTCTATTCTGCCTCGAAGATAGCCCGCGAAGAGTTCCCAGATGAGGATGTCACTGTTCGTGGAGCCGTCTCGATAGGACGTCGTTTGATGGATCCACTGGCTGAGCTTGTCAAAATCGACCCCAAGAGCATCGGTGTGGGTCAGTATCAGCATGATGTGGATCAGACACAACTCAAGCACTCACTCGATCAGACAGTCGAGAGTTGTGTAAATCTCGTTGGTGTGAATCTCAACACAGCCTCCCAGCATCTGCTAATGTATGTCAGCGGACTGGGTCCTACCCTCGCTAAGAACATTGTGGATTATCGGCGTGAGAATGGTGCCTTCACCTCACGTGCCCAACTGAAGAAGGTGCCTCGCCTCGGCCCCTCTGCCTTCCAGCAGTGTGCAGGTTTCCTCCGCATCCCTGACGCCAAGAATCCGCTCGACAACTCTGCCGTCCATCCTGAGAGCTATGCCGTTGTGGAACAGATGGCGAAGGATCAGGGTTGCTCTGTGGCTGACCTTATTAAGAATAAGGAGAAGCGCGAGGCTATTGACATCAAACGTTATGTCACAGCAGAGATAGGCATCCCCACCCTGACGGATATCATGCAGGAGTTGGAGAAACCAGGTCGCGATCCTCGCGAACAGATTGAGGAGTTTGAGTTCGATAAGAATGTCTCTACCGTCGATGATCTCGTAGAGGGCATGATCCTGCCTGGCATTGTGACTAATATCACCAACTTCGGTGCCTTCGTGGATATCGGTGTCCATCAGGATGGTCTCATCCACATCTCCCAGATGGCTAATCGTCGCATTGCCCATCCGACAGATGTGGTGAAACTCCATCAGCACCTGCGTGTCCGCGTCATCGAGGTCGATCGTAGGCGCAATCGCATCTCCCTTTCTCTGAAGGGCATCTGATAGACTAATAGCTGAACGCCATGTAGGAATGCGGTTTCAGGGAAACGGCAAACTTCGTGGCGCTCTTTTTGTGCCAGCCCACCCAGTAGTCCTCCAACTTGCCATCAATAGTAGTCTCGTCTTCGAGATTCTTCAGACGCTTAAATCTGTCAGGCTCACAAACCAGTTTGATATCCACAGGTTCATCATTGAAGTTCTCAACAATCAGCGTGTGGTTGTCATAAAGGAAGAGGCTCACCTTCGAAGGCCCATCCAGATAGAAGTCCAGATCCTGACTCATCACACGACGGATCTCCGTGAGTGCTGCAGCTGGATAGTCATAGAGATTACCCATATCGTCAGGAATCGTCAACACATAGAGATAGGCGTTCATATATTTCGCCTTATGGAGAATGGGGAAGCCAGAGACGCCACCCGTCAGCGGACGGCCTGCACTCACAACCTCCCAGCTGTCATTAGTCTGATAGCGCACCTGTGGGATCAGGAACTCCCGATTACTCTTCCCGTATCTGCCAAAATCATTCACGATGGCTTTCAGATCCGAACAACGCAGTTCACATACCTCCGCTATCTTCTCTGGGATCGCCTTCAGCAGACCGCTGGTGATGATGACATCTCTCCCACTTTGCAGTTGGGCTTTAATCTTCGTCATGATATCCTTGTCGCCGGCAGCCTGCTCCGTCAGCAGTACGATCTTCTGATCGTTGGCAAAGGTGGGATAGATATCCATCGGCAGACCGATCATACCCAGATAGTTCTGCAGGAAATCTTCACCCAGCGCATGGAAAGGCTTATAGGACTTGATGCCAATAGGCGTTCCCAACTTCCCCACCAGATGGTCTGCTTTTCGTAAGGTGACATCAGCGATACGGGCCATCGTGGTAGGTGTCACCGTCTTATTACCATTCTTAAACGGTGCCTTCATCTCGTCATAGCTCCAACTAGTTCCCATATCCTGCCAAGGGGTACGCAGACGGTCGTTCAGGGGCACATCCAGCAACTGATGATAGGCAAAGAGCATCACATCTCTCGCCTTGGCGATAGCTGTCAGATGCAACTGTTCCGCATAGCGGTCCATACCCATCTGGATACCGCCAGCATCCACCCAGCCGCCTCCATTATAGCCAGGACGCAGATTTTCGAAATAGCGGATGATATTGTAACTCAGGTAGTTCTGCAGATGCTGGGCACTGGCAGGATCACGCGTCTCCGTACCCGTCCAGATGCCATCGAAGAGTTTCGGACCGTCTTCCAGGTTAAAGCCAAGTCCCTGGAAATGATCATACCAGTTGGGATATTTGATGATGACTTTCACCTTCGGATTCACTGCCTTCGCAGGACCTAACACCAGATTCTTAGCAGCATCATTCATCAGCTGCAGACGATAGGCCGTCCAACTCAGATTCCCCTTCGCCTTGACCTCCACCTCACTCTTACAACTGGTGAAGAAGAAATCGTCGAGTAGGAACTCATCGAAATGCTTCGCAGTCGTCTCGGCAATCTTCTGCACCATTTTCCGATGCTCCGGATCAGAGTAGCAGAAGGTCTCAAACTCATTGCTCTCGTCGATGGTGAAGGTGATACCACCTGCCACTTCAATGCCCTGTTTCTGGAAGAATTTCTTCGCCTTCTCGATGGTGGCATCATCCACAATCAACATGTCACGATGCGTCTCCAGATAGATCTTATCCACATCCAACTGACTGGAAATCGTTGCCCACGATGATTCGAGCCACTGGGTGTCCTTCATCTTCTGCACCTCGGCGGCACGTACATAGACAGAGACCTTGAAATGGTCATGTTTGGCTTCTGCAGAGAATGGCAGCAACAGACAGACCATCATGCAAAGCGCGCTTCTAAGTAATGAATGATTCCTCATAAATAATAAGTTTTGGTTGGTGATTATAATGATTCTACATATTTTCTTTGGGTTCTACATGAACGGCCACGTGGGTATCCTCACCATATCTGGCCCTTAGCAGATCCTCCACCTCAGAGGCCTTGTTGTGGGCTTCGTGTAAGGTGATGTCGCCATCCATCAGGATATGCAGTTCGATGGCATAGTGATTGCCGATTTTTCTCGTCCGCAGATCATGCGGATACACCACACCGGGCACCTCCTCCACGATTTCCAGCATCTCCTCTTCTATGTTTCTTGGCAGCGAATGTTCCATCAGGTCATCGATACCACGATGCAGCAGATCGACAGCCACCTTGACGATAAACGCACCCACCACCAGCGAGGCAATCGGATCAAGCACCGTCCAACGCTGTCCTAAGAAGATGGCACCACCGATACCTATCGCCGTACCCACTGAAGAAAGCGCATCGCTACGATGATGCCATGCATTAGCTTCTACCACCTGAGAGTTCAACTGACGGGCCTTCACCATCGAATACTGATACACACCCTCCTTCAACAAGACCGACAACAGGGCAGCCCAGAGCGCCAACATACCAGGGGCCTCCAGCTGTTCGCCATTCATCCAGGCAACGATCTTCATCGCACCACTATAGATGATACCGATTGCCACTATCAGCAGCGCCACACCGATCAGCGTCATCGCCAAGGTCTCATACTTCCCATGCCCATAGTCGTGCGACTTATCCTTGGGTTTGCTGCTGATATGCACGAACACCAGTACGATGACATCCGTCACGAAGTCCGACAATGAGTGAACGGCATCTGCCACCATCGCAGCACTATGCCCCACGATGCCTGCCACAAACTTAAAAAGCAGCAGCACCACGTTGACGACGCCACCCACCAGCGTCACTTGATAGATCTCTTGATTCCTTTCCATTGTTATTTGCCTGCAAAAATACAAAATATTTCGATACGTTGTTATACATTATTGAAAAAAATGCGTATCTTTGCCACAGAAATATGAAAGAAATAAAGAATATCGCATTTGACTTTGGAGGCGTGGTGGTGGCATTAAGTCTCCAGGGAGCCATCAAGGCCTTTGAGAAGATTGGCGTCAAGGATGCCAGTCAGCGTCTGGATGCCTTTCACCAGAAAGGTGTGTTTGAGGATTTGGAGTCAGGACGTATCACCATGGAGGAATTCCGCCTGGCGATGTGCCAGCTCACAGGTAAGGAAATATCCATGCAAGACTGCTACGAGGCTTGGCATGGATATGTGGGCTTTGTCCCTCAGCGGAACCTCGACACCATTCTCCAACTGCGTCAGAAAGGGTATCAGGTGTGCCTCCTTTCAAACACCAATCCCTTCATGATGAAGTGGGCAGATAGTCCAGAATTCGACGGACAAGGGCATCCTGTCAGCCACTATTTCGACCGTCTCTATCTCAGTTATCAGTGCGGCATCATGAAACCTGCACCGAAGATTTTCCAGATGATGCTCGAAGGACAGAACGCCCTGCCTGAAGAGACCCTCTTCATCGACGACAGCGAGACCAACGTCAAGGTTGCCCAGTCCTTAGGCATCCACACCCTCTGTCCCCACGACAATGAAGACTGGACCGTCTTTCCCGAGATTCAACAACTGCTTGAGGAATAGCGCTTGAGTGATTGCTCCAGAAGCCTCCTGATCCGTTCACGAAGATCAGCAGGCTGCAGCACCTCAAGCCCCACATCATACGACAGCAACTCACCGATAAAGTCGGCTGTCGGACGGATATCAAAACAAAAATCGGTATAATCCTCTGTGCTTTTCACCTCCCGCTGCGAAGGATGAAGTGGCAACGTACGCAGATAATTCGACGTACGTCCATAGGCACGCACCACCACATGAGCCATTGGTGTCTCATCCGTCAACACCCCGAAATACTCTGCGAAATAAGCCTCTGGCGAGAAATCCTCAGGCATCTCAAACGTCTCGTCCGTCATCTCCACCGACAGCATTCGGTCAAGAGCATACGTGGCGATATGATGACCTGTAAACACCAGCAGATACCAACGCTGCTTGCAGAGTCGCAGGGAATAAGGTTCAACCGTCTTCTCATAAGGTTCCCCGTCGAAACGCTGATACCCCATCACCACCCTGCGGTTCAACTTCATCGCCTGAATCAGCACAGGCAGGTAATACTCCCCCGCAGGCACATTCTCAAGGATAATCCGATCCTTCACAGCCACGCTGTCAGAGAGAATCGTACTGACGGTGAGCGTCGAAAACAACCAACGCTCGATAGAGTCATCCTCCAGCACCTCAGGATTGGCGATGTAATACTTATAGCCATTCGCCTGATCGCACTCGATGATCAGTCCCACGATATTCAGGATGGCATCGCGATGACGGTTGAACGTCGAGCGCTGCAGCGGATTCCCATCCGTCACCTGATCCTCGATCCACTTCTGGTTGAGTTCCTCAAACGTCATGCGCCTGTATCTCCGTATGGTGGAGATCAGCCACACGTATTGCTGAAAAATCTGCGATTGCTTCATGGGCTATTCATATTTCATTTGCAACTGCAAAGGTATAAGAAATAATCCTAAAACCTGCATTCACAACACAAAATTTTCATCATTCATTTTAAGATAGTCACTGAACATGTTTGCAAGAGCAACGGTAGCAACGAAGATAATAAATAATCCAGCCATCATTCAAAAGTTTTTTAGTTCGACATTTAATTTTGATTTCTGGCTGCAAAGTAAAAAGAGGGCTGTCCCAAATCGCAGGACACCCCTCTTTGAATTAACTCTTATTTAGAATATAAGCGCCAATTTTACAGATTTTAAGACTCTATACTATCAATCGGCGTTACAAAGCAAGTGGCTCATAGGGCAAGCCGAAGACATCGGCTACAGCCTTAAACACCACCTTACCCTCTACGATATTCAGGCCCTTGGCCAAGGCTGCATCATCCTTGCAGGCTTTCTTCCAACCCTTGTCTGCCAAGGCGATGGCATAACGCAGGGTGGCATTTGTCAGTGCCAACGTCGAAGTGTTGGGCACCGCGCCTGGAATATTCGCCACACAGTAATGCACGATACCATCTTCTATATATACAGGATCGCTGTGGGTCGTAGGTCTGGAAGTCTCAAAGCAGCCACCCTGATCGATAGCCACATCCACCAATACCGTTCCAGGCTCCATCAGTTTCAACATCTCCTTCGTGATCAGATGAGGCGTCTTGTCGCCAGGCACCAGCACACTACCCACCACGATATCCACTGTTGGCAACTGCTGACGGATATTGTGCTCTGAGGAATAGAGCGTATGCACATTGGCTGGCGTCTCGATATCCAGCTGGCGCAGTCTGGGCAGTGAGATATCTGTAATGGTGACATCAGCACCCAAGCCGGCAGCCATCATCGCAGCAGCCTCACCTACCACACCACCTCCAAGCACCAACACCTTGGCAGGACTCACACCAGGCACGCCACTGATCAGCTTACCCTTACCACCCTTCGTCTTCTGTAGATAGTAGGCACCATTCAGCGTCGCCATTCGTCCAGCCACCTCACTCATCGGCTGCAACAGCGGCAGAGAGCCATTCGGCAACTGCACCGTCTCATACGCCAGACACACGGCCCCGCTCTTCAGCATGGCATCCGTCAACTCCTTCTCACACGCGAAATGGAAATAAGTGAAGATCAGTTGCCCTGGGCGCACCAGTTCATACTCCGGTTCGATGGGTTCCTTCACCTTCACGATCATCTCGCACTCACGATACACGGCCTCAATCGTCGGCAGGATCCGAGCCCCGGCAGCCACATAGTCATCGTCGGAGAAGCCACTGCCCTCACCAGCCGTATGCTGCACACTCACCTCGTGTCCACGACGTGCTAACTCTGCCACTCCCGCAGGCGTCATACCTACGCGGTTCTCATTGTTCTTAATCTCTTTGGGAATTCCTACTTTCATAAGCTTTTCAGTTTTAAGTTTGAAGTTTCTTGCTGCAAATATACAAAAAAATTCGATACGTTGTTCTCTTCAATCGAAAAAAATTGTTTCTTTCACGACACGATCTAACCCAATTCCTCTACTCTGTCGCAATACGTTCCCCTTGTCGCAACAACTCCGACAAGAATCTGGCTAATTCTTTGGAATCAGCCCAAAATCACCGTACCTTTGCATCAGTAAAAGTTCATACGTTAGTAATTTTCTTTTTTCATATTTGTTTTAGGTTATTGGTTATTTGGTTAGTAATGTAGCATATAGGGTTCGCTGAGACAGCGAGCCCTTTTGCTGTCAACACCCCATTCCTCCAAACTTCTATGCTAAAAAAGTCAAAAAAATAAACTGCACCCGGGCGATGCTCGGATGCAGTGGTAGAGAGAATGTTGTTAGACCTTGATGAAGCCACCTTTCCTTCGGTTATCTTTCGGCTTCACGGCGAAGTGAATCCAATGGCTGCCTGATTTATTCTTCTCGATGAAGAGTTCATCATAATCCCGCTGGGTGCCATCCGAGATATCCAACAAGATGGAGGCATAGCGGATGGCCTGCTCAAAGCCCGTTACATGGATATCCACGGCACAGCCCGTCAGGTGGTTGCTCGTAGGAGCGCCCCCAGCCAACTTATTCACCTCTGGCGAACGATAACCCGAATTTATCACCAAGGGCGACTCGGGTTGCCTCTCATACAGCGTGTTATAGCTGTACCGCAGATCCTCCAACCAGTTCTCACAGAGATTCGTCAGATTCTCTATTGCCTCGCTTGATGGAAAATTCCCATCCTTCGTTACATAATTGGTCTTGGTTACTTCTCCGAGCGTAAAGTGCTCACTTAATTTCATATCTTTATTCATCTTTACTTTTCCATAAATAAACAAAATCACTAAAACACTAAAACACTAAAATCATATTGCTTTCGCCAGTTTACGGTACTTGCCTTTTTCCAACTTCTCAACCGCGCACTGTCTCTCAAGGCTTTTAATGCGTTGCGATGCATTGACGATCTTTGAATATCCCCAGACACGCATCACATCTTGCGTGGAAAACTCATCGGGCAGCATGGCATAGAACTTCGCCGTCTTGTCATACACCCTACGGAGCTGCGTGTCACGGGCCTCATTGTCGAACATATCCTGCAGGAGTTGACCGAACAGGGCATCCTCGCACTTGTTGATGATCTCACACATCAGGTCGGCAAAATCCAGATGATGCTGTTCAATCTTTACCACCCCCGTCTTCACGAACTCCTCCCAGGAGGGCTGGGTGGAGATCACCTGAGGGATGCACACCGCCATGATCTTATCCTGCAAGCGCTTACGTTCCAGATTCAGCACCTTATCCTCATTGATGCGGGCTTCCTCGGCGAGAGCGGCACAAAGGTCATACACATGCCTCACCAGTGGTTCTATACCCTTGATCTCGCATTTCAGCTGATCGAACCGAGCTCCCCACTCTTCCATCTCACGAGCAGGCGTATCATCCCGCCTCGTAGCACGGTAGGCATCCGTATGGAAATCCTCTTCCGGCATCACCCAGGGTGTCATTCGGGTTGACATGCCATCACCGATATTACGGGCATTGATAAACTGCTGTAGCGAGGTTCGGGTACAGGTAAACACGCCCGAAAACATCATCGGCATCGAGTCGTTCACGGAGTCCGAGTTGGCATAATCCACACCGTTGCGCTCATTATGAAACGACTGCAGCATGATGTCACGCTTCTCTTGGAAACCGCCCTTGGCATTCACCAACGAGAGCAATTCCGTGGAGAACATATACTGGTGCAGGAACCACTTCTCACCGTCGTGACCTATTTCCACATTATTCTCCGCGTGCTTATAGAAGCGGTTGTTCGACACCTTCACCACATTATAGCGGATGATGCCGCCAGGCTCCTGTAGGGCCTCTCCCTTCTGTGCTTTGCTCGATGTGCCTCGCGCGTTCCTTTCTTTCTTATAGGCTTTCTCAGCATCACGGGCAGGCTTGTCGCTCTCGCGCATCGTCAGCATGATATGGTCGTCCTGCTCCTTAGCCAACGACTTGCCCGAGGCGGGATCGCCCTCCACCAGCACCAGTGAGTTCAGGCGTTGCATATTACCGCGCCAGTTCTGATAGTCGCAGCGTGTCAAGAGCACCGAGTACATGCCCGAGGCAGAAATCACCCCACCGGGCTTCACCCTCGGATTGTCGATATGGGCGATGGCAGACTCATAGCAGCCCAAAGGCAACTGCAACAACCGTTCAGCCCAGTCATCATAAGGCAGGTTATTCTGCACCGTGTCCTTCTTCGTATATTTGATGCCGAAGCTGTCGAGGGTCTGCGCCAACTCGTCCGACATCGCACCACGGGGACGGTACTCACAGGCATCTGCAGCCAGCTTCTCCAACTCCTGTTGTCTGCCCTCCTTCACCAGTTCTTCAAACACATCCGTCTGCTGCATCAACCAGAACACATTTTGAGGACGATTGTCCATAATACGGCGCAACTCACCAGCCAGCTCTAGCATCCGCTGATGGCGGTCTCCGATACCAGGTTTGCCACCTTTCAGTTCCCACCATTTTGCCAGCAGCTGGGTATAAGGCACGCCATGATAGCAATAAACGCCTTCCTCATTCTGCTCCAGTTCGAGCTCTGCACTGGCTTCTGGCACAACTGCCGATGTTTTTGACTCGGTAACAGAATCCGACTTACCTTCCCGATAAGCCTTACCATACTTCTCATCATACGCAGGATTATCATAACCGAAGAGCTCATCCTCGTTGATATAGAGAATTTCATCCCATTTTGGAACATACGAAAGCCTTGAAGAATCCTTACAACCGCTATCAATAGTCACCTCCAATCCCAGCTTCTTGGCCATGGTCAACTGGTTATCTACAAGGTTGAAATTGATATCAGCTTTGAACACCACTTTCAGTCCATCCCCACCCGGAGTAATGAAAGCTAAAAGAATACCAAGTTCCTGGGCTTTGGTTTGGAATGCTTCACTGCGGAACTCCTCACTTTTCTCTTTTAACTTCTCACTGCCCACGTGGTCGAAGTCGCACATCACAAGACCGTTCAGGATGCACTGGCTCTGCAGGCGCCAACGCCCCATCTTATCCTTATTGAATTTTGCCTCGCCTTTGCTGATCAGCACCTCTTTCGTCTGATACAGACAGCCTGGCAGCGAGTCCTTCTTCTCCCTGGCCTCTTTGAGCTTGCCGCAGGCCTTCAGCCTGCGGTGCTCATCGATGGTTTCTGCCGTTAACTGAGCCTGTGTCAGACTCTTAAATACTTCTACTGGGCACGGCTGGCACTCAGCAGACTTGTTCTGTTGGAAAGTAAACATCTTCTCAATTCTCCTTCTAAGTTACTAATTTCTGTACTATAATCGGTGTGCAGGTCGAGCTTCACCGTCTTCTTCACCACGAGCTCATGACGCTCTTTTGAGATCCAGACCTCCAATCGCGGATCATTGGTCTTCAGCGGACGTTCCATCGGATCAGGACTAGGCGTACCGCCCATCTCCAAGACAAACTCGTCAAACTGCTTCTTCATGTCGCCAATCAGGTCACCACTCTTCTCGGGGGCCATCAACTGGATCACACGCTTGGGGTTCCGCTTGCCTGTCGTGGTGTACATCTGACTTTCGCCACGTTCCACCACATCCTTCTTGGCGGGCTTCCCCTGCGCCTCTGGTCTTACGATAATTTCGTCAGTACCAGCCTTCACTCTTACCTTTGCACGATAAGTTATATCCTTATCAAAAATTTTGTCACTCATAATTCTTTTACTTTTTTACCTTTTTACTTTTTAATAAGTTCCGTTGCCACGACATCCATAAACATTTGTCCGTTGTACTCACGACTCTGGAATCTCAGCGTAGCGATTACGATGTCGCCCTCATCAAACTGGATCGTAGCCAGATTACCCAGGGCAGTCACCACATAGCAGTTCGCATACTTACCGCCCAGTTCCTGAAGCACCAGCGTCCGTTTGTTCAACACGCCATCATCACTCTTTTCACTCTTCACAGTAAAGCACTCTCCGCACTTCACCACTCTTAAAATCATTTCGTTCATTGTTTTTAATCTTTATTGTTATTATATTTATGCTCGCGTACATTAATGATTATATAAGAAGCTTTTAACCCCAGGCTTCAGGATACCTTGCTCTGTGGCAATCCATGTGTAGCACACATCTAGGATGAAATCCACAGAAGGGCAACCTGTTGAGTTGGCAATGTGCTGATAAGCAAAGATCACCAAATCCACAGCCATCTCATACTGCATGTCGGCATGGAAGCCCAGGAGCTGCTGGATGAGCATCCCGTAAAGCTGTGGCGACACTTTTTTCTCTAAGGTCGTCATTTCACGATCCGCACAGGGGTCCAAGCCGTAATCCCGACGCAAGTCATGGTTCTTCACCTGAACATTCCGTGCAAAACTTTTCACCATAAAATTCTTTTTCTTCATTTCTTTTAAATGTTTAAATGTTAATACTAAAAAATTTCTGGTGCAAAAGTAGAATGCGATTATGCGATTGAGTCATATTTACTCAATCGCATTTTCAATCGCATAACAAAAACGCTCAAAACCCCTGTGTTTATCGGCAAAAGAAAATTTTCAAAAAAAAGAGTGCGATTGGCTTCAACGGCTCAATCGCACTCTTCAATCGCATTTTTAAGGTTTAACAGTAGTCATCAACATGCATTTTGATCCACTGGGCGTAAGGCTGTTCATGACTCTCCTTGCCTAAATACTTGCCGAAAGACCTGGCTTTATCCATGATGGCGGCTTCACGTGCTATCTCGTCATTGGAGATCTTTCTGTTTATCACGCCTGCAGCTTTCAGACAACCGATGATGTAGCCCATGATCTGCCACTTCTTTTCCTTCCAACCCTCTGTTATCAGCAAGCCATACTCTGAACGCAACAATCCGTCAGCAAAGGCTTCTGCCCATTTCTTATCATACTTCATGTCAGAACGGAGCTTTAGAAACCACTCTTGTTGCAGCATATTTTTAATGGCTATATATGGCGCAAAGAAAATGGTATTCTCCAACGAGCCTATAGCCATACCGGGAAGGTTCTTTGCCAGTTCAGGTTTCAGCTTCACCATGTCCTGATGCATCAGCGTCAGAAGCTTATCGAGTCTGAATAGTGCACTAAAATGTTCACCATTCAACTCATCAAAATGCTTGAGCACATGCTTTCTGATCAACCCTCTTTTGGGCACAAGCATCACATTCTCCTTCAACTCAATAAACTTCTTCAGTTTTGCCCAAAGCTTCTTCAGATTATCTGGTGTTGTGTAGTCTGAGTCTAATAACTTACGAAGCTTCTCTTCATCCACTTTGTCAATCTCTTCATTCGAGATTGACAAAACGTTATTTAACATACCCGACTTCAGGAAATCCACACAAGCCTTTACTTGCATCGTCAGATAATCTTCCGTGCAGGGCTCCACATACGCCTCCTTCATCTGCTCATACTCATAATCGATGTCAGGATCGGCATACGCCACTTTTATCTGCTGCATAAACTTCTCGTAAAGTTCTGGTTTTTCAAAAGTGCTTTTCACCTTCTTCAGGTTATCAGCCAACTCACAGACATTTGACTCGTACAACTGGTAAATATCCCATGAAGTCTCGTCAGAATGCCAAAACTCCAGATAGTCCTTCAGTGGTTTATCACTGTAAGCCATCATGTCGCTTTTCTTTCTGCCTCTCAGCCAATAATTCTTGTTGCAGAGTTTGGCATAATCCAAAGCCAACACTTCCTCACAGTCTCCCTTGTTGATGTTCTCCAGATAATCCAGGAGTCGGAAGTTGGCAAGATGCGCCCACTTCACCATACTGGCTACAAACAGGCATTTGGTTCCAGGATCATCAACTGCAATCTTGTCGTAAGCCTGTTGCGACTCATCCAAATGCGAAATAAGTTGTCTCAAAGATGTGCGGAAACCAGTACTTCTTGAAGCCTGCGTTTCCAAGCCTCGGGCCAAACATGACCCATTTAAAACATTTTGTAGTACCATAATTTTAATTTTAATTATTGAAAATAGAGTTTTTAGCTCTAGGTTATAATTTCGGAGCGCAAAGATAGCAATTCCTTTCCAAAAAATATCATAAAAACCACATAAATATTCATGAATTTAAAATTTCCCACATTATCTTTGGTGGTTACAAAAATAAGTCTTAACTTTGCACCGAGTTTTTATAGTATTAGATTTAAGGTTACATTATGGGCTCGCAGCGGCGAGCTTTTTTTATGCCCTTTTACGACACGACCTAACCCCATTCCCCTACTCTGTCGCAATACGTTCCCCTTGTCGCAACAACTCCGACAAGAATCTGGCTAATTTCTTGGAATCAGCCCCAAATTCCCGTACCTTTGCATCAGTAAAAGTTCATACGTTAATAGTTTTCTTATTGCATATTTGTTTTAGGTTATTGGTTATTTGGTTTTGTTTGTAATGACTTAGCATACGGGGTTCGCAGTGATGCGAGCCTCTTTGCTGTATCATCCTTTTCCTACATCAAACCACAACAAGAACTTGGCCGTACCATCTGACGTAAACGTTGTATATCATCCTATTCCTACATCAAACCACAACTCCGCCTTTACGTTCACGGGTCGTCCTCACGTTGTATATCATCCTATTCCTACATCAAACCACAACCATGTTGTAGTCCTCGAAGAGCATGAACTCGTTGTATATCATCCTATTCCTACATCAAACCACAACTGGATGTTCGACTATGTGGGTGACGAACTGTTGTATATCATCCTATTCCTACATCAAACCACAACCACGGGTGCCTTCTCAGCCAGCTTCGCCAAGTTGTATATCATCCTATTCCTACATCAAACCACAACCAGCTCCCCGCCAGGTGTATTGCCGCCCGCGTTGTATATCATCCTATTCCTACATCAAACCACAACTTAGGTTGACTTCTTGACTGTATATCAGGCATTTATATACTATTTAATGCCTAAGAAGTGGTTAGAATGTGGATTATCTGCAGCAAATTTACTAAAAAAATTCCAATTGTAATGGGTCTGTCGGTACTTTTTTCTCTTTTTCCTTTCCCCAAAAGTTTATTATATCACCATATTGTTTATCAGTAACGCTTAATCATAGGATTCTCTATGATCACAAAGCCAATATCCTCTATTGGTCGCGTCACTGTATCTTTATTATCCTTGAAAGTTATAACCATCTGCTGGTCTTTCAAAGATAATGATACTGGTGTCGTAAACGTTAACGTCTGCTTTATCATATCAGCCTCTTTATTTCACCTAAATCATTAATTTCAAAATCTACACCTTGAACCAAGGCCTTAAACTGATTATAGCTATTTACAACTATGGGACGATACTCTTCGTTTTCTTTAAATAAACCAGATTTTTCCTCTAGATCTTTTTTCTCTCTCGCTTCTTGGTGGTGCATCATATATATTCTTCCATCAAATTTCATCTTTGTAATTATATACAACCGCCTTTGCAAGTTACGTTTATCAAGATCCCAAATCTCATCTCCATTATTCTCATACATGAGGACCATAGTGCCTGATTTCAATTTATAAATCAAATCATATCCTTCCTTTGAATAATATGATTCCCACGCTACTTTCCCATTTTGTGTCCTCTTATGACTTTTTATAACTTCAGTAGCCTCTAAACTATTAATCACGACATGCTCTCGAATTTCGCGGCCTTTATTGTTGATTTTAGAAAAAATTAGCATCATATAATTACCATCATTTGTCACATAATAATGGTGTTTATATTCCTTATCTGACAAATCGCGTTGATCTTTGAGTTCTATGGGTTTCTTAACATCATTGCGGAATATGCGCACTTTCTTGATAGGAATACGTTTTTCCTCATTCATCCATATACCATTATTGACTGCCGCCTTCAAGCTTCCATGAGTAGCTATCGCAGCCTCTATTATACCTCTAACAGCAGGATCCACAATGTTATCAATAGATTTTGCATCAAGGTCTTCTATGTTTGTTCTATAAACATACCTTATTGTTCCATCATGATTGATAGCACCATAGAATTTATCATTATGTAAGGAGTTTCTTGAGGTATCGCCTTTCATTTGTAGTTTATTACCTTGCTGATCCCTAATTATCCGACCATCTTTCCCACGAAGGTTCTTTTTTGTATATTTTTCCAAGTTGTCCTTTGAATAATGGGCAATTAGCAATTCGTCCTGAATCTTCTTGATGTCACTTACGAATGAGGGCCAAGGCTTTTCAAATACAGGTTTCTCTCCCCTACCTTGTTGATATTCATCAGATTCGTGGTAGAATTGGGCCAACTTGTCGTATTCCGTCTTACCGATGCATGCAATAGTGATGGCATCGATGCAATGATGAACATGGTTCACGCGCTCTTTCTTGGTATATTCCTCCTGAATACCCCACATTTTTCTAAAGTCGGAAGTGGCTATACCTTTTACTATATATACCTGTTTGAATACAGATCTGAGATACATGCGGGCATAACGGGAAATCACACTGATGTCAGTACCCTGACGACGAGAGAAGCCTTCAGGCACCTCCGTCATCGTAAAGCGTTGATATTTTCCTCGCCAATAGTCTCTTTGGAGTGATAATAGATGGCGGCGGCGTATCTTGGCATCTTTCTCCTCTTTCGAGGCTGCGCCCTTGGTGCTGATTCGCCGTATCTGTTTATCCAGTTCTTCATATCTTTCTTTCCAATCCTTTATACGCTCCAAGATATCATCATGTACTGCCAATTGAGTGGGAAGTTTTGTTTTCTTCTCGTCACGATTAAACCTGCTACTGCAAAGCGTCAAATTCATCTTCGTACTGTCACCTCCAGCACTACGCGGTACTGTGTGTTCAATATCATATTTAGGATGATCACCCAAGAAATCTGTGATACTGATTTCTTCACCTGTATAAAGGCATTTATGATTCTGCTCTTCCCACAACTGATATTTTAAGATGTCTGTATCTGAGGGATTGGTAATATATTTCTCAACTTCTTTGCGACAACGTTCTCTATCTTTTTCATTCTCCCGCTGCCAGGCTTGAATCGCCCATCGTCTATTGGCATCATTCAGATCGCGGGAGAATTCTATGTGAATCTTTGTATCTGGATTAATATATCCTTTCTTCAACATCAGATTAACCACCTTACGGAGCCGGAACAGGGAGTGCATCGCCATCGGATTCTTAACACTGCTGATACGAGGAGAACCAAGCTGATAGATACCTTCCTCATTAGAACGCTGACGGGGATAGAGTTCCATCATCGATGGATGATATAGTTTCTTCAAGTCGTCATCGCTTACCTGATACCTATCTTTCAAGAAGCCTTTAACGCAGGCCTCGAGCGTTAAACCATCCACATTATTCTTATTATAAGAATGCATCACATCGATGACATTCTCAATAGCAGCGTCACGCATCTCTTTGATACCCCAAATATGCTGAGGTAGCACTTCAACAAGATTAGCCAGAAATACGGCTTCTGAATAAATCAGACCATAGTTGCGCAAATAAGGTATAATCTTGCGAATGGCCTTCAGACTTAATGCTGCATAATCATTGGGAATAGAAATCTTACTGAATTTTTCGGCATCTTCAGCGTCCAACTGCAGGCGGTTCATGGCAAACTCTTTCAGTTTATCCTCGTCATCAAAGAAGAACAAGGCATGCCAAATATCATTCATAATCTGGAAACGCGACTTATCCTTTGAAAGAGTATAGACCTCACAAACACTGGTTAACCAGTCCTCACCAAATATTTCTTCGAGTTGGGCATTGACAGGACTACCCGACACTTGCGTATCCATTTGGTAATTGAACATATAAGGTTTCTCTTCACCACTCTTGTAGTAACAATAGTTGTTCTTACCAGCCAGTTTCTTGGCAATATCTTCAAATACGAAAGTGCGCTTTGATTTACGTTTGAATAATGGTATAATAGTCTTTTTCTCTTCATCAGTCAGGAATCTTTCACCCTTCTCAAACATCGTATTTACCTGAACCTTTATATTATTAAGAAAGCTATACATCCTAAAATCCTCATACAGCGGATGAGAAGAAGGGCAGCGTGATTTACCTTTCTCAAAAGTACAAGTGCCAACTTGACCCTTCTGCGATTTCAGAGGACGCTGATCGAATATGGCATGTTCTAACTTTGAAACCAATTCTTCATCCAGTTCTTGTTTTGCGCAAATCGCTTTAAACTCCTTTAGATAGTGCTCCTTACGGGCGGTATAATGGTTCCGGATTCTCTCGCCTTTCTGATAAAGTTGATAGAAATATTCTCCAAGATACTCGCATCCGGCTGCAATCATTTCCTCAGACAAGCTGCTGATACCTTCTTTTACAGCACCTTCCGACTCCTTCGTCGATTCTTTGCGGTTACTAAGAAATCCACGTCGCTGATTCAGGTGATAAAGTGCACGTCCCAGAATAAAACGTTGGGTAATGTCTGACAAATCAAGTTTCTGAGTCAAACAAATATATCTGAACTTATATGGATTCACATTGGCTTTATCTTCCGTTCTTTGCCATTCCATAAAATCCTCATCTTTGGGATATACTTTCTTTAGTCGCCATATTCTCAAATCTGCAGTCTTCAATGGAGGGCAAAGATTGTTTTCAGATAATATGGTCAACAGTCTAATCTTCCTTACCTTTCTTCTCCAATAATGTTTCCTTACTAAACGATGCTCTGTACGCTCAGCTGCCTTCGAAGACTCAATGCCCTTTTCTATCTTGACACCTTCAGTGAATATATTGGTACCTTTTGAGACCAGTTTATATCCGTTCTCGTCCTTATCTATGATAGCCCAACCAAGGCTGTTAGTACCCGTATCAATGCCTAATATTCTCTCCATAATAGTAATATTTAGTTAAATTTTGCGGTAAAGTTACGAATTTATTTTGAAATACCAAAGTATTTTCTTATTTTTGCACTCGTAAGATTCCTACATCTTATCACAATAAGGCCACAATGGCCGAAGGGTAAAACCTATGCTCCCGCTTCGGTGGGAGCTTTTCTTTTTAATAACATTGAGGGGATTCTTGGATTCAGATTTCAGTTTTCAGTTTTAAAATGGATGGGGGTATGTGGTGCTGAGAAGAGTGCGCCTGACAAGAAAGAGATTAATATATATATATTAATAAAATTATATAATA
>JAEEGK010013842.1_pt1 | contig 18107 bp, 13 predicted proteins | sample 8958771 | NCBI WGS metagenome assembly JAEEGK01 (sample SAMN16246547, study PRJNA631951) | gut metagenome | biome: gut microbiome; feature: rumen; material: SC-attached | host: Bos | place: Iran: Karaj | collected 2018-10
GCCGCGAGTTCCTCTATGAGGTCGGCAAATGGCTGGCCAACGGTCACGGCGTGAAGAAAGAGAGCCTCATCCAGACCTGCTACGAATGCGGCGTGCCGATCTTCTGCCCCGCCTTCAGCGACAGCTCGGCTGGCTTCGGCATCGGTAAGCACCAGTGGCTCCGCAAGAAAGCCGGCAAGCCTTACGTCAGCATCGACTCGGTGGCCGACTTCCTCGAACTGACCGAAATCAAGATGAACAGCCCGCAATCAGGCCTCTTCATGGTCGGTGGCGGCACACCCAAGAACTTTGCACAGGACACCGTCGTTTGCGCCGAAATCTTAGGTCACGAAGTGCCTATGCACAAATATGCCATCCAGATCACCGTGGCTGACGTGCGCGATGGCGCTTGCTCGTCGTCGACGCTGCTCGAGGCTGGCTCGTGGGGCAAGGTGAGCGAAGAGCTCCAACAGATGGTCTATGCCGAAGGCACCACCGTCATCCCCGCCATCGTCAGCTACGCCTACCACAACGCACCTTGGCGTGAGCGCGAGTATAAGAACTGGCAGAAGTTATATAAGTAAATGCTGAATTAGGAATTATGAATGCTGAATGGGAGCAAAGCCTAAAGTGCATTGCACCATTCAGCATTCCACATTCCACATTCAGCATTCCACATTCAGCATTAAAAAATGGACATCAGCATTTTCCTTGAGCCTGTTGCTGAGAAGTGTTTCAGCAAGGCCTACCGTCCAGGCAAGAAGACCTTGGGCGAAACCATCAACATCTACCGCAACGAGGATGAATTCCCCAATCTTGAAGGCGTGGATTTGGCCATCATCGGTGTCAAGGAAGAACGCGGAACTGTCGACAACAAAGGCTGCGCCGATGGCATAGACTATATCCGAAAAGCCCTCTATCCGCTTTTCGACCACTGGCCTCAACTACACATCATCGACTTAGGCGACGTCAGGATCGGAAAAGACCTCAACGACACCTATTATGCAGTCAACCAGGTGCTTACCGAGTTGATGAAATACAAAATCGTGCCTATCATCATCGGGGCGGGACAAGACCTCACCTATACGATGTATCAGGTGTATGAGCCCACGGGCAAGCTCATTAATATCGCCGCCGTCGACCCCATGTTCGACATCGGCAACGACAAGGAAGTGCTTAACTCGCATTCCTATCTCAGCCATATCATCCTGCACCAGCCCAATTTCCTGTTCAACTTCACTAATATTGGCTACCAGTCGTATTATGTTGACATAGAGAATATTGAGCTAATGAAACAGTTGCTCTTCGATGCCTATCGTTTGGGCAACATCAAACAAAACATCGAGCTGACCGAGCCGCTCATCCGCAACGCCAACCTCTTGAGTTTCGATGTGTCGGCCATTCGTGCCGCCGACGCACCAGGCGTGAAAAACGCCTCACCCAATGGCTTCAACGGCGAAGATGCTTGCCGCATGACACGCTATGCCGGACTGAGCTACAAGCTCTCGTCCATCGGTTTCTTCGAATACAATCCGCATTACGACATCAACTCGCGCACGGCCAACCTCATTGCTGAGATGATTTGGTATTTCATCGAAGGCTTTGCTAATAGACAAGACGATATCCCGACCATGGAAAGCACGGATTTTCGTCGTTACAATGTGCAAATCGGCGATAACCAAGATGTGGTTTTCCTTTGCCACAAAATCTCAGGCAAATGGTGGATGGACATGTCGTTCCTGCAAAAGGCCGACCAACGCTACGAGCGACATCACTTCATCCCTTGCTCGAAAGAAGACTACGACCAAGCCATGCGCAATGAACTGCCCGACAAGTGGTGGCAGTTTTACCAGAAGCTGATGTGATTTTTGTTAGACTTCTTGCCGCAAGCAAACCCAAATTTGTATCTTTGCGGCAAATTTTCTAACAATGAAAAAAACACTATCAATTTTCACTCTTTTGCTCTTGATGGCCACCACTATGCAGGCCCAGGATGCTTCTAGCCAAAAGAAACCCGATTGGATGAGATGGCACTATCTCTCCGAAGAGGAAATGTATGACAAGACCCGTGGCATGAACTTCGTCGAGACCGACCCGCCGACGGGTGAGCCACGTTTCGTGGCCGAGTTTGAACCCATGCAGGGCGTGATGATCCGCTACCCCTTGGGCATCCCGACCAGCCTCGTGGCACAGCTTTCCAACAACTGCACGGTGTATTGCATCGTCAGCAACTCTTATCAAGGCCAAGCTCAGAACAATTTCCAAAATGCAGGCGTCAACATGGACAATGTCGTCTTCGTGAACGCTCCGACGGATTCTTATTGGGTGCGCGACTACGGCCCGTGGTACATCTTCGAGGACCGCAACCCCGCCATCGTCGACAATATCTATAACCGTCCACGTCCCAACGACGACAACATCTCGGGCGTGTTCGCCAACTTCTGGGGCATCCCGATGTATGGCATGAGACTGGAACACACGGGCGGCAACATGATGGAAGACGGTCGCGGCCACGGTGTGAGCGATGACCTTGTGTTTCAAGAGAACTTGCAGGATTACGGAATTGATGAAGCTACTGTCCGCGAAAAAATGCGCGACTATCTCGGCATCGATCCCTATCATGTCACCATCGACCCGCAAGGCGACTACATCGCCCACGTGGATTGCTGGGGCAAGTACCTTGCTCCCGACAAGATTTTGATTGCGCAACTGCCGCAAAGCAATCCCCGCTACCAGTATTATGAACAAGTGGCCGAATACTTTGAGACCACCAACTGCTGCTGGGGCTATCCTTACCATGTGTATCGCGTGCAGGAACCTGGAGGCTACACTTTGGCTCCCTACACCAACAGCCTCATCCTCAACAAGACCGTGTATGTGCCAATGGGCAGCAACAATACCTACAACCAAGACGCCATTGCCGTCTATCAAGAGGCCATGCCAGGCTATGAAATCGTTGGCGTGAACGGCGGCTCGGCCGGCTGGGAGAACACCGATGCCCTGCACTGCCGCACCCGTGGCGTGATGGACTTCAACATGCTCTTTGTCGACCACCGCAATGTGCTCTTCGGCGAGCAGGAATGGCAAGACTCCATCCCTGTGGTGAGCAAATTCATCGCCTATAGCGGACAGAATCTGAAACAAGACTCCCTCCTAGTCTATTATAGCATCGATGGCGGCACGTACCAAACAGCTCACATGACCGCAACAGGCAACCCTGACGAGTATGTTGGTTATATCAAGGGTTACCAAGGCGAATCGGAGATTGACTACTATGTGTTTGGTGCCGACGAATCGGGACACCGCTACACGCAGCCTGTCTTCGCCGACCTCGACCCGCACCATTTCACCATGGAAGCACATGAACCCACTGGAGAATTGGTGATTACACCGGACACGCTGTGGTTTGAACATAATGGTGACATACGATATTTTACCATCAAAAACCAAACCAATGACTTGGTTCAAATCAACGCCATAACCGAGGAAGGTGGTTATTTGCTTCCTAACACTCAAAACCTTCCCTACAATTTGCAAGTTGGGGATTCTATTTCGATTGATTTCCTTTTCAGTTTTCCGCTAAAAACGACTCGTGCATCTGATGATTATGTTTCAAGTTTGATAAAAGTTCAGACTTCTATCGGAGAAAAACATGTGATTGCGATGATAAGCAAACAAGGTATGGTGAATTTCGTTTACCAAAATGAAATGTATTTTGATGACCCAACTTTGGTCATTGAATCAAGTTTCTTCAATAAATCTGTTTTTGTTCCTATTATCAAGGTTATTTCCATTGCCGAAAAAGACACTGATTATCTGAATATTGAAACAAACCCCACTCCACCTTTCGATTTGGAATTCGATGGCGACGAAGCCTTTATGTTCGTGAGTTTGAAGGATTTCGCAAAAGGCTATGTGCAAACAAGCATCGAAATCGAAACGGACTATGGTATCTTTGAGATTGCCGTCCACATTAATGAAGACATCCTCTCTGTCACTGAACTCACCGCCGAGACCAAACTCTATCCCAACCCGACCACAGGCCAATTCACCGTGGAAGGTGCGAATGTGGCTAAAGTGGAGGTATATAACCTCGTTGGGCAGAAGGTGCATGAGGCCGAGGGCAAGGTTATCAACATCGACGCAGCCTATTGGCACAAGGGCATCTATTTGGTCAATATCATTGAACAGAATGGTGCCGTGGTGACCAAAAAATTAGTGGTGAGGTAAGATCATTTTTAGGGGCGGCTTTGCCACCCCTAAAAATTATACGTCAAATTTGAATTCGGCATCAAACCAGCCGGTGTCTTCTTTTAAGAGATCGTATTCTTCGCCTGTGAGGTGATCGACTACATGCACAGTGCCTTTGATGTCGTCGTAAGTGAATGTAAACTGGGAGTTTACGTCGTCTTTGGGTACGTCCATTTTAGATGTTGTCTATGGTTCTTACGCTGCAAAAATACTAAAGTTTTTCATATCCTCGCCAAATACCTCATTCTTTGATAATTTTGTGGCGGATGACGGTGCCGTCCTTTGTGTGCATGTTCAGGATGTAAATTCCTGAAAGCAAACGGGAAACGTTAATCTGTTGGGTTTCGACGAGGTTGCCTGAAAGGACTGTCTGACCCATGAGGTTGGTAATGATATATTCATTTTCTGTTGGTAGAGACGTGGCATGCCGCGTCTGTATAAAAAGAATCCCATTGGTCGGGTTAGGATAGATATCCAATTGGTTTTCTGTGTTTTCGGAAATAGCTGTCAAGTTATAGCCTAAAGTCCAGTTTTCAGCGAGGCTGTTATCCGAGTTCAGGTCAATGAGTTGCAAATAAGGCCCTTCTCCATCGGCTTCCCAAGGCCAAGGGGCACTGTCGGAGTAATGTACCTCGTCGATGACGTTGCCCCAAGCGTCGGCGAGGACAAGGTTCTGCGACTTGTTAGAGAGGTTGCGCGTGAACTGTCCAAAAGGTTGTGTTTGATAGAACTCGCTGAAAACCAATGAGTCGGAGCAAAGCAACAAGGCTTCACGCGGCCCGATGATAGTGCCTGTCGGGAAGCTGTAACTGATACCCAACTCACGGAAATAAACGCCCGTTAAGTCCACTTCCTCGTCGCCGTTGTTGGTGATTTCGATGAACTCAAAGTGGTCGTCATCAATGCCCCAATAGTCTTCGGGATGGTAATGGATTTTCGAAATAACCAACGGAGGCAATTTCACATTGTTGCAAGCATCGCACGGACCGATATTTTCATTCAGCCAATCGATGCGCATTTGTATCCAATCCTTCATGTCGTTGAGGTAATTGTTATGCTGGTACATTTGTCCCCAGCGTTGGTTGTCGCGCCCGATGGCTTCGGCAATCAGGGTATCGATTTCGTCCATGCGGCTTAGGATACGGTCATAGTCAAAGGGCATCCCATTTTCTGACAGCTCGAACCAACGTTTGGCCAAATAGCAGCGAAACAAATCTGTGTCGAACAGGTCTTTCCAAAAACGCGGTCCCGTGTTGTCGCTGTTGTCGAACTGCCACACGTCGTAGCGGCTACGGTCGCCGAAGGCATCATAGCCAAAGGCGAGGTTATAATCCCAAATGGGGCCTGCCCGCAATTTGCCGTCACGGTCTTTATGGAAAAAGGTGCTCAGGTGATAAACATCGACGTTGGAGGTAAACTCGGCCATCATCATGAAGTCAATGAAGGCTGGGATGTCGATGACAGAAGGAATGCCAGAAGTGATATCAATGTTGTAGTTGTGGGCTACCGACTCAAGGTTGAGAAACACGTTGTGGATGTAGTCAGCTTGTGCTGGAGTGATGTTTTCGTGCTTGGGATAATGGTGGAGAAACTCGGTATAAACGGGCCATCCCCAATTGTGGAGATAGGTCTGCATCCGCCAAGCCAAAGGGTCGTTGTCGGAGCGGTTGGCCTGCACGATGTAGCCGCCAGTCACTTCAGGCGGTTGGTTGCAGGTCTCGTCCATTTTCTCAATGTTGACGCGCCCTTTGTCGGGCTTGATTTTCTCCATGAACACATAGAGGCCCCTGTAGTCGCCGTTGAGAACCAGCTCGCAATATTGGGTTCGTGAGGCGTATTGCCCGATTTGGTTTGACAGTTCGTAAGAGATTACATCGCGCATTCCTGTCTGGTCATATGCCAACGAGTTGAGGATCCAGTCGTTTTCGGCGGGCATCCCGAGAATACTGACATTGTTGTGGCTCACGTCGTCGGCTTGGAGGGTGGTCAGACCGTAAGGCTTCTTGTTGGAGGCCATCTGTGAGGAATAGCCGCGTCTTTCGATGCCGATGCGACCGTCGTAGTTCAGGAATTGCGCCGAGTCGATGTCGGTCAGGTAATTGCGTGCGCCATCGGGCCGGCAGATGATTTTCATGGTGGCCAAGACCTTCGGTTCGTCAGGAATGGGAACCCCGCCATCTGTCTCAATGACGATGATGGGCAGGTTGCTGTCGGTGAGGATTTGTGCCGAAACCGCAGTGGCTATAATCCAAATGGACAATATCAATATTATTCTACGCATCGTGTCTCAATTCATTGTCGGCATGGGTTGACACCGTCTGCCTATTATCAGGCGTCCCTACGGGATTGGCCCCCTATTCATAACTCCTAACTATCAACTTCAAACTTCAAACTATCAACTATTTCCGTCTCCGTCTTCCTTTCCGTCCTTCCACGACCTTGGCAAACTTGTTCTTCGATTTTCTCATGGTGCTGAATCGCGTCACCGTGCCAGCTGAAGGCCCTTTTAGGCTCAGGATGTGGGAGCGGGAGGCCACAAAACCGTTCTCATCAATATCGTCGATTTTACCATATTTGTTCTTCTTCGAGGCGAAGATAATGACATTGTCGATGTACCAGCTGTTCACATAAGAACCTTCTCCGGTGAAATAGAGGCAAAATTGTGGTGCCTTAGTAGGCCATTCCTCCATGTCGAAGGTAAGTAGATATTGGCTTTGGACGATACTTCCCAACAGTGTGTCTTCCCAAATGCTTTCCCATGTTTCGCCGTCTTGCGATATGCCAATGCCGATTTGGGCGTTCAGCTCGCCATTTGTGGCCTCAAAACAGTGGTTGAACTGGAAATTGATGAAATCGTATTTGCCCAATTCCACAACAGGTGTCACGAGGCGCGTGGTGCCGATGAAATTGGGGTCAGGATACATTTGTATCTCGCGAGCCTTGCCGCCGGCAAAGGAGGTGTTAGAGATGTACCATACCACCCAATTGTCGCCTTTGGCATCCCAACCTTCCTCAAGCCATGGGTTGAAGAAGCCTTCGCACAGCACCACATCGCCTTGCTGCGCCTTTAACGACAAGACGAAGAAAACCAGTATGATGAGCGATATTAGGCGTTTCATGCCGCAAAGGTAGCAAATGTTTTTGTATAATCACTTTGCTTCCCGTTTCTTTTCTGGATTGAAGATGTAGAGAATCATCATGATGAGGAAAATGGACACAGGGGCACTGAGCAAAATGCGTAACAATACCTGCAGGATAAGATGGAAGCTGAATGACTCAAGGAAAAACAGTGCAAAATGATGCACGAGTACCATACATACGGCGTAACGTAGGAACCACACACCGCCCAACTGCCCAAGGTCTGGTTCTTGTACGTTCTCCAACTTCTGGTGACCCGAAACAATGCGCAGAATGGTTGGACGACAAAACGCCATCAAGGTGGTGGCTCCAGCATGAAGCCCCAAAGTACCCGTGAACAAATCAATGGACAACCCCAAACCAAATCCTAATAGCAATACCTGCCATTTGGGCATGGTAACGGGAAGCAACATAATGAAAATCAAATAGATATAAGGATGAACATATCCACCCAATCGAATATGGTTGACCAACAGCACTTGCACAAGCACAAGGGCAATGAAGCGGATAATATGAAGAGCGTTCCTGTTCATTGAAAACTGGTTTGAAGCGAGTCAAGCTCAGCCTTGTAAAGGTTTTTGATGACGTAAACATGCCGCAACTTTGCAAAATCGGTGGCAAATTGGATTTTGGCCTTGTTGAGCGCATCGGTGGTGGCGGCCAACGGGTCTTCAACGGTGCCCACCATGATATCTTCGGGGAAGATGAAGGAATAGGAGCTGGTCAGCACGGTGTCGCCTTTTTGCAGCACAACGTGGGTAGGAATGTCTTCCACCATGCCATAGCGGTAGTTGTTGGTGTTCCATCTCAGGCTGGCAATTTGCTGGTTGTTCTTGAAGCGCACCCCGACGAATGACTTGCTGTGAAGCAGACTCATCACGGAAGCGTAGTGGCGGCTGACGTCGGTCACCACGCCGACGACGCCCTCCGACGAAACCACGCCCATGTTGCGCTCGATGCCATCCAACTTTCCTTTGTTGATGATGATGAGGTTGTTGGCTTGGTTGATGCTGTTGTTGACGACTCGTGCGGGGATGTACTCATAGACGGTGTCGCTTTCCATGGTCGAATAGATGGTTGCCGAGGTGTCCATGACGACGGAAAGCTGTTTCCTGAGCAGGGCATTTTCTTCAGCCAGTTGTTCGTTGGTCTTTCCCAAGCTGAAATAGCCACCCACATCGCTGCCCCATTTATAAATGGTTCCCACCACGTCATTGGTATGGCATACTAAACTGTTGCGGTGGAAATTCTGGCTTCGGGCAAGCAATAAGATAGAAATCACTTCGAGCAGGATGAACAGGATGACGAAGTGATGTTTCAGTATGAAGCGCCGAAGGTTGTACATGGCTGTTTTAATTCAGAATATTGAATGCGGAATGCGGAATAGCGCGAAGCGTCGCAGGGCTTTGCCTTATTCCGCATTCATCATTCATAATTCCGCATTTATTTAATCAGGAAGGTGAAGCGGTCAAAGTTCTTCAAGGCGATGCCGGTGCCACGGGCGACGGCGCGCAAGGGGTCTTCAGCCACGTGGATGGGCAGCTTGGTCTTGGCGTTGAGACGTTTGTCGAGGCCACGCAGCAAGGCGCCACCGCCAGTGAGGTAAATACCAGTGCGGTAAATATCCGCCGACAACTCGGGCGGAGTCTGCTCCAAAGCGTTCAGCACGGCGGTCTCGATTTTCATCACGCTCTTGTCGAGGCAGTGCGCAATTTCAGCATAGTTCACCTTGATTTCCTTCGGGATACCGGTCAGCATGTCGCGACCCTGCACGGCATAGTCGTCGGGCGGGTTGTCCAATTGCGGGATGGCGGCACCCACCTCAATCTTGATGCGTTCAGCCGTACGCTCGCCCACGATGATGTTGTGCTGCTTGCGCATATATTCTTCGATATCGGCGGTGAAGTCGTCGCCAGCGATGCGGATGGACTTGTTGTTGACGATGCCGCCCAAGGCGATGACAGCGATTTCAGAGGTACCACCACCGATGTCGATAATCATGTTGCCCGTCGGCTCCAGCACGTCGATGCCGATACCGATGGCGGCAGCCATAGGCTCGTGAATCAGACGCACTTCCTTGGCACCAGCCTGTTCAGCCGAGTCTTTTACGGCGCGCTCTTCCACCTCGGTGATGCCCGAAGGGATGCAGATGACCATTTTCAGGCTCGGCGGAAACAGGGTGTTCTTGAAATTGATCATCTTGATCATCTCGCGCATCATGTATTCGGCGGCCTGGAAGTCGGCAATGACGCCGTCGCGCAAGGGACGGATGGTCTTGATGTTTTCGTGGGTCTTGCCGTGCATCATCATGGCGCGCTTGCCCACGGCGATGATTTTCTTCGTGTCGCGCTGCAGGGCGACAATGGAGGGTTCGTCAACGACGACCTTGTCGTTGTATATGATGATCGTGTTGGCCGTGCCAAGGTCAATGGCGATTTCTTTGTTGAGGAATGAAAATGCTCCCATATTCTTTAGTTGTTAGTTGTCAGTTGTTTAGTTGTCAGTTAATTGTTCCTTTGTAGAGACGTAGCGCGCTACGTCTGTATCATTTCGTTAATGTCTAAAATGTCTAAATCCGGTAAATACCATGCTGATTCCGTGTTCGTTGCAGCAGTCGATGGACTCTTGGTCGCGGACGGAGCCGCCTGGCTGCACAATGGCGGTAATACCCGCTTCGTGGGCCAATTCGACGCAGTCCTTGAAGGGGAAGAAAGCATCGGAGGCCAATACGGCACCGCTCAGGTCGAAGTTGAACGAACGGGCTTTCTCGATGGCTTGGCGCAAGGCATCCACGCGCGAAGTCTGCCCAATGCCAGAGGCATAAAGCTGTCCGCCCTTGGCCAAAACGATGGCGTTGGAGCGGCTGTGTTTCACAATCTTGTTGCCGAAAATCATGTCCTCGACTTCAGTTTTCGTGGGTGCCTTCTCGCTGACGACCTTAAAATCGGCGGCAGTCTCCGTGTGGAGGTCACGGTCTTGTACAAGGTAGCCGTTGAGCGCAGTCTTGACGGTCACGGCTCTGTATTCGTTTGACTTGAGGCGCAGCACGACGCGGTTCTTCTTGGAGAAGAGCAGGTCGAGCACGCCGTCCTTATAGTCAGGCGCCACGATGACCTCAATGAAAAGCTTGTTGATTTCCTCGGCAGCCTCAAGGTCGATGGGACGGTTGCAGACCAACACGCCGCCAAAGGCCGAAACGGGGTCGCCGGCCAAAGCCGCAAGATAAGCCTCCTTCACCGTGGGACGGCAAGCCAAACCGCAAGGATTGTTGTGCTTCAAGATGGCAAAAGTCGGCTCGTCGAACTCGCGGATGAGGTTCATGCCCGCATCAAGGTCGAGCAAGTTATTGTAAGACAGTTCCTTGCCATGCAGTTTTTCGAACATGGCGTCGAGGTCGCCGTAATATGTGCCTTGCTGGTGCGGGTTCTCGCCGTAGCGCAAGGTGGTGGCCTTGTCCTCGCTGATTCTCAGCGGCTGGGTCTCGTTGTCCTTGACAAACCAGTTGAGGATGGCACTGTCGTAATGCGAACTGACGCCAAAAGCGTAAGCGGCAAAACGACGGCGGTCATCGAGTGAGGTTTCACCATTCTGTTTTTCAAGCAGTTGTATCAGTTCGGAGTAATATTTCTGCGAAGGCACGATGAGCACATCGTTGAAGTTCTTGGCTCCGGCGCGGATGAGCGAGATGCCGCCGATGTCAATTTTCTCGATGATTTGGCTCGCGTCGTCGGTCTTGGCCACGGTCTCCTCGAAGGGGTACAAATCCACAATGACGAGGTCGAAGGGTGAAATGTCGTATTCCTGCATCTCGCGTTGGTCGGAAGCCAGCTCAGTGCGACCCAGAATGCCGCCGAACACTTTGGGATGCAGCGTCTTGACACGCCCGCCGAGGATAGAGGGATAGCCCGTAAGCGACTCGACAGTCTTCACCGTGGGGTCGATGGCCTTGATGTAATCATAGGTGCCACCAGTGGAGTATATCTGAACATCGTTTTGTCTCAACAGACCAACGATGGTGTCAATACCCGTTTTATAAAATACTGATATTAAAGCTGTTCTAATCTTTTTCACGGTGATAAAAACAATGAGATTTGAAAGTGCAAGATTACCAAAAATCTCAAAACCGCGCAAGGCCAAAACACATTTTTTTTGAACAAAGATTTCAACATGAAGTAAACCGTTTTTTTCAGTTTTTACGCTACCATAAGCTTCCGCGTTACGACATTGTCACCGAGGAATTTCACGGTATAGACCCCTTGTGCCTTCAACGTAAAAGCGGCAAAGAGAGTAAGGTTATTCTCTTTATATCAATAGGTTTTGGTGACTATTCTGTCATTTTCTTGATGTACATTTTGTAGAATCGGACGCTTTCGGCGAGTTCCTCGACAGGGCAGCGTTCGTTGGCGGCATGGGTCGTCAGGAGCAGCGAAGTGGGGACGAGAAACGGCGAATAACGGTAGATGTTCTCACAGATGGCCTCGTAATGATAGGAATCTGTACGGCCCATCACGAGATAGGGTGCCACGATGTTCTTTCCATCCCGCTGCTGCGAAAGCTCCGTCAGCACGGCAAAAGCCTTCGAGTCGACGGGCGAGATGGCCTTTGTCTCCTTGCAACGGACAAACTCAACCTCTATATCCTTGTTTCTGACCACTTTGCGGATATGTCGCTCAACATCTTCCGCAGTCGTTCCGGGAAGCATCCTGCAATCTATTATCACGCAAGCCTCTTCTGGAAGCACGTTGGGCGAAGGGCTGCCTTCGAGCATTGTGCAGGCCATGGTGGTCCGCACAAAAGCTGCTCCAGGTGGGAACTGGCAAGCGATAGCAAAAAACAAAGGTTGGAAATCCAATAAAAATGGAGCCAGCCAACGGATCGGAAATTCGGTGTTTTTTCCAACAGTCCTGAACATGTCGTCAACGATGGTCAACATCTCTGGCTCAAATGGATGCCGTTCCAAGTCGCGGACGACCTTGGCCAATTGGCCTGCAGCCGTGTGTTTGGGTGGCTGCGAGGCATGGCCGCCGTCAGCGCGTACCGTGATTTTCACGTTGGCAAATCCCTTTTCAGCAATGCCGATGCCCGCTAGATTGGCCTGCAAAACTCCTTTGATGTCAATAGGAAGGATAGCCCCTCCCTCATCAAGGGTTGATTCCAAGTGGACTCCTCTTTCTTTCAGTGTGTTGACAATCGCATAGGCTCCGTTTCTCTCATCAATGGTCGTCTCTTCGTTATGGCCAAAACAGAGATAAACCGTACGCTCGGGCACATAACCTTCCTCCAACAACGTTTCCACTGCCTCCATCACGCAAATCAATACGTTCTTCATATCCAACGCACCACGTCCCCAGATGTATTCTCCATCGTTGAAACCCGAAAAAGGTGGATGCTGCCATAAGTCACCATCCTCATCTACAGCGGGAACCACATCCATGTGAGCCAACAACGCAATCGGATCCAAATCGGGACGTGTGCCCTGCCAAGTGTACAACAAGGAAGCCTTGGAAATCTTCTCGCGAAGTAACGTGCTATGAATTAACGGATAGGAATGCTCTAAAAAGGCATGGAAACGCTCAAATTCAGTCCATTCCATTTTGCTCTCATCAATCTGCGATACAGTCCTGATCTGAATAGCCTCCGAGAGATGCCGTTGAGCGCGGTCAGCATGGACCTGCTCCGTTTGTGCATGAAGCACAAAGGTCATCAGGAACATTGCAGAAAGAAGCATTGTTTTTTTCATAGGCTCTCCTATTCGGGTTTTTCGTGACAAAAATAGAAATAAAAAAAGTAGAATAATCAGCATGAAAAGAAAAATACTATCTTTGGGGCATCAAATTCTCAAAGGTCGTTTCAACATGAAAAACTTGTTTTTCTTCTCGGTTTTCTTCTTTCTTTTGGCTGTATTAGGCTCATGTAGCACAGATGTGAACATGTATGCCGACTACAAAGACGTGGCCATTGTTTATGCGATGATTGACCCCCGGGCCGACACTAATTATGTGAAGATCACCCGCGCTTTCTGCGGTTCTAATGACGAACCAATCAATGCAAATGAAGTCGCCCTGATTGCCGATTCGAGCAACTATCCAGGCAAACTGGAAGCCCGCATCGTTGAGTTGAAAAGTCTCAATGGTGGTGCTTATGAACCCACGGGCAATGTGTTTTGGCTCGACACCATGACGTTGCACAACAAGGATTATGGAACGTTTTATGCACCCGACCAAAAGATTTATTACACCACAGAACGCTTTAATACCGATAAGGAAGGAACAAGGTATAAATATCGACTCATTGTGGTAAAACCGAATGGCGACACACTCACGGCTGTGACAAGCATGGTCGGAAGTCAAGAGTTTCGTATCCTTTCGAGCAGCACGAACTTCCAGTTGGCGCCGACCAACGAGCTGGGGAAAATCACTTTCAAGGCAGACGGGAGAGCTTCGCTTTACGATGTCAAAATCCAGTTCAACTACCGTGAGCAACATGCCGGTCAAGCGATGACCAAGAAAAAAGTTTTCCGGTCGTTCGGCACAAAGCCCATCGAGGAGTTTGAAAGAGTCGAAGGCACTCCCGATTGCTATTTTTTGGAATGCTCCAAGAATTGGCTCTTTGTCGCCCTCAGGAATGCCATCGGTGCCGATACCGTGGTAAACGCCAACCATCCCAATGTGGTTCGCTATATAGACGACTTTGTCGTGTCCATCAGTGCCGGAGGCCATGAACTCTATTACTATTATGCTGCAACTCAAGCACAACTGAACAGCCCGATATCTTTGGTCTCGACTTATACCAACATTGATGGAGGAAGCGGACTGTTCTCGTCGCGGATCACCATTTCAAAGACGCTGAAAATCTCTGCCAGCACAAAGCGAGACCTCTTTTCCGTAGTATCGTGGGGGTTCAAAGAAGATTAATTCATTTAATAGCGGATGCATTTGGAAAAAAGCTTATTTTTGCAATTTCAAAACAACTGATTTAACAATGAAAAAAACGCTTTTTTTGCTTTCTTTGTGGGTATTGATGGGTTTTATGGCCGCCTGCAGTACCAGAGTTGACCTTTACGCTGATTATAAGGATGTTCCAGTCATTTATGGCCTGATAGATATCACGCAAGACACCAACTACGTGAAAATAATACGCGCTTTTTCGGGCAGCAATGACAATCCTATCGATGCCTCGCAGGTAGCGCTGATTGCCGACTCGTCCAACTATCCGGGCAAGCTTGATGCGCGTATTGTTGAATACAAAAATGTGTATGATAACACCTATCAGCCAACAGGTCGAGAGATTGTTCTTGACACCATGACCATCCACGACAAGGAATCGGGCAGTTTCTATTTTCCCAACCAAAAGGTATATTACACCACAGCCGCATTCAACGACAATACCGATATTTACAAATACCAACTGGTTGTTCTTAAAGGCAATGATACTGTCACTTCCGACACCAAACTTGTGGGGGGAGAGAACTTCAGAATCCTTACCCAAACAGTTACCTTTACGCCCGATGGGTACGACAAGACGGGCAAGATCAACTTCACAGCCGCCGACAATGGCGCAGTATATGAGCTAAAACTGGCATTCAACTACAAAGAAAAGAAAGGGAACGGACCTATTGTTGACAAGCGAGTCAGTTGGTCCTACGGCACCAAAGGAGTCAAAGACCTGATCTATGACGACAACCATTATTCCATTATTTATAATGAAGCTACCTTGTTTGGCTACCTCAGCACGGCCATCGGTGCCGACACGGTGAATGTGGAACGTTATATTGGCCCATTCGAGATTTACCTCTCGGCAGGCGGAGCGGAGCTTTACAATTACATCCAAATCAACGCTCCATCAGAAGGCCTTTCCCAAAATATCCCCGATTACACCAACATCGACGGAGGCTTCGGCGTGTTCTCTTCGCGCATCAATCTGTTAAAAACCGCCAACCTTTCGTCAAAGACTCTGACCAAACTCTACGGAATGAATTGGGGTTTCAAACAACAATAATTTAACCAAATTCAACTGACACAACAGAATATCAATTAAATACAACAACATGGAAGAAAAAAAGAGGCTCTTTGAGGAATTTCCTCCTGTGACAACCCAAGAATGGGAAGCCGTCATCGAGAAGGACCTCAAAGGGGCAGATTACAACAAGAAACTGGTTTGGCGCACAGCTGAAGGCTTCAACGTAAAGCCTTATTACCGCGCCGAGAACCTGGCCGACATCCCTTGGACGGGTATGCAACCCGACGAGTTCCCCTACGTCCGCGGCAACAAACCCGAGGGCAACGAATGGCTCGTCCGACAGGACATCACCGTCAAGGATGAAAAAGAAGCCAACAAGGTGGCTCTCAATGCCATCAGCCGTGGCTGCAACAGCATCGGCTTCAAATTAGAGATGGACAAACCTTATGACACCATCGCTATCTCGACACTGCTCAACGGTATCGACCAGAAGGCCGTGGAGATTAACTTCTACAACAACAAGTACCACCTGCCGTTGTTGGAAATGTTGTCGAAGATTCCGAACATCAAAGGTTCGTTGAACTATGACCCGCTGACGCGTTACCTGCGTCGTGGCGTGTGGTATGTGACCGAAAGCACCGACATGGAGCTGGGTTACATCATGGTGAAAGCCGAGATGCCTGGTTTCCACACCATCGGTGTCAATGCCCATGTGTTCACCAATGCTGGCTCGACTATCGTTCAGGAAATGGCATTTGCGCTTTCAGTAGGTGCCGAGTACCTCGACAAATTGACCGAGAAAGGCTTGACCATTGATGAGATTGCACCCAAGATGCGCTTCAACATCGCCGTCGGGCAGAACTACTTCATGGAACTCGCCAAGATGCGCGCCTACCGTCTGTTGTGGGCAAATATTGTTAATGCTTACGGCCCTTCGACAGGCTCAGGGACCTGCAAAATGCACATCCATGCCACCAATGCAGAGATTGGCATGAGCTTGTATGACGCCTACGTCAACATGCTGCGCACCACGTCCGGCACCATGTCGGCCGTGCTGGGTGGTGTCGACTCGTTCACCGTGATGCCGTTCGACGCACCGTTTGAGTTGCCCACCGATTTCGCTGACCGTATCGCCCGCAACCAGCAACTCATCCTCAAGGAAGAGGCCCACTTCGACAAAGTGGCCGACCCTGCAGCGGGTTCCTACTACATCGAGAACCTCACCGAGAGCCTCGCCGCTGCCGCTTGGGACTTGTTCAACAAGATTCAGGACGAAGGCGGTTACCTTGAAGCCGTCCGCAAAGGCATGATTCAAGGCCTTATCAAGGAAAGTGCTGCCAAGAAGTTTAGTAACGTGGCTACCCGCCGCGAGACCATCCTTGGCACTAACCAGTTCCCGAACTTCACCGAAACGATGAAGTTCACGCCTGAAGCTTGGGTGATGGAAGCCGACAACCGCCGCGACGAGAAGGCCGAGGTCGAGACCATCGTCACCTTCCGTGCCGCCCAACAGTTTGAGCAACTGCGCTATGCCACCGACGTCTACGCCCAGAACCACAAGCGTCCCGTGGCCTGGATGTTCACCTACGGCAACCTCGCCATGCGCAAGGCTCGCGCCAACTTCGCCTCCAACTTCTTCGCCTGCGCCGGTTTCCAAGTGGTGGATAACCCCGGCTTCAAGACTTTGGACGAAGGCATTGCCGCCGCCCGCGAGGTGAAGCCCGAGATTTTGGTCATCTGCTCCTCCGACGAAGAATACGGCGAAGGCAACGCCCTCAAGATTTTTGAGGAGTTGAAGAACGACACCATCGTGGTGCTCGCCGGTAACCCCGAAGGCACTGCCGACATCCTCAAAGAAGCTGGCCTGAAGTATTTCATCCACGTCAAGAGCAATGTCTTAGACACTTTAACGGAGTTCCAAAAGCAATTAGGTATAACGAAATAAGAAAGGAGCATCATCATGAAACCCAATTATAAAGATATCAATATCAACGCTATACCTAAGCACAACGGTATCATTCTGCCGAATGGCGAACAATGGGAAACTGCCGAGCATATTATGGTGAAGCCTGCCTACACCGAGAAAGACCTCGAAGGCATGGAGCACCTCAACTATGCTGCTGGTATCGCCCCCTTCCTCCGTGGACCTTACTCCACGATGTACGTGATGCGTCCCTGGACCATCCGTCAGTACGCCGGTTTCTCTACCGCCGAAGAGTCCAACGCCTTCTACCGCCGTAACATCGCGGCCGGTCAGAAGGGTCTTTCCGTGGCCTTCGACTTGGCCACCCACCGTGGCTACGACGCCGACCACGAGCGCGTCATGGGCGACGTGGGTAAGGCAGGTGTGAGCATCTGCTCTGTCGAGGACATGAAAGTCCTGTTCGACCAGATTCCGCTGAACAAGATGTCCGTCTCCATGACCATGAACGGCGCTGTGTTGCCGATTCTGGCTTTCTATATCGTCGCCGCCTTGGAGCAGGGTGCCAAGTACGAAGAGTTGCAAGGCACCATCCAGAACGACATCCTGAAGGAGTTCATGGTGCGTAACACCTATATCTATCCGCCTGAGTTCTCGATGCGTATCATCGCCGACATCTTCGAGTTCACCTCGCAGAACATGCCGAAGTTCAACAGCATCTCCATCTCGGGTTACCACATGCAGGAAGCCGGTGCCACCTCCGACATCGAGATGGCTTATACCTTGGCCGACGGTTGGGACTACCTCCGCACCGGTGTCAAGGCTGGCTTGGACATCGACGCCTTCGCACCGCGTCTGT
>JAEEGK010013843.1_pt1 | contig 18106 bp, 17 predicted proteins | sample 8958771 | NCBI WGS metagenome assembly JAEEGK01 (sample SAMN16246547, study PRJNA631951) | gut metagenome | biome: gut microbiome; feature: rumen; material: SC-attached | host: Bos | place: Iran: Karaj | collected 2018-10
TAACTTGCGTGCAGTTCTTTTAAATAATAAAAATAATATAATATAAATAATTCATTTTTATATAATTAAATTATTTTATTTATGAGTAAGTTTTATAGTTTTAAGAAAGTTGAATCCAGAAAGGAATTCGACACCCTGAACTGTGCTTCTAAGAAGTACTGGAATTGTGGTTCTGTTTGGGCAGAGATGAAGTTCTGTAATGTAACGTGCTATTACTTCATCTGTGTTAAAGGAGAAAAAACTCAGAAACTTGCTGCAAAGTTAGTTCGTCAGTATGTTATGACTGATGAGAGCTGTGTTTTGTCCTCACAGACAACTAGAAAATAGTAAAAGAATTAGTCCGTTGACGGATTAACTTACCGTCAACGGACTAAAAAATGAGATGGTTGAATAATAAAATATCAATAATATGAAAGACGAAGAAAACAATAACATCGAAATGGAAATCAAGGTTGAAGTGGACCGTTCTACCCATAAGTGTGAAACACTGCTTGAAGCCATGCAGGATGTGCTGGAGGCGTGTGAAAACAGCCAGTTCTGCAACCATATCTACCGCAATGAAGAGTGGGCACAATATGCATTTGATTACCTAAATAAACGTCTCGGCCTTACAGATGAAGAGGCTATTCTGGCTGCCATCATTCTGGAAAACGGGACTGATGCGTGGGCTTCCATGAATGACGTTAGCAAACACCTCGGGTGCAGTAAGATTGAGGTGATGCAACGCAGGGCGGACTTTGATTCGCTTTCCAGAAAAGGGTTTATTGTAATTGACGGTAAATCAAAATATGGGTTCTCCGACGAGGCGTTTCAGTCTCTTTGCAGTAATAAGACAATTTTGGAGAACTGCAAAGTGTTTGACACGTACGAAGGTCTGTTTTCGGAAATACACCGTTTGCACAAACAGGCATACCACAAAGAAATATCTGTATTTACACTTCACCACACTATGGACAAGTTGTTGACAAGCAACTCCAACCTCTCATTCGTCCGGGGGTTGTTTTCTTATCGAGACATCTTGAATGAGTTGGAATATCGGTTTTTGATAGCGCTTACTTTAGGGTGGGTAGACTCGGACGAGGTTATGTCTGTGTCGGATGTTGATTACATCTTCTATAACGATAGTTCCCAACACAAACTTGGAAATGATTTGATAAGCGGCAAATCAATGCTGACAACCAACAACTTGGTTAAATGTTCGTATGAAGAAGGGCTTGCCGTATATAAGGGTTATATGTTGACTGACAAAGCGAAGAAGCTCCTTATTCCCGAATTGGCAAAGAAGCAGGTGGACGAATGCGTAAAAAGCAAACTGTTGCAGGCAAGCAAAATTGCGACCAAGTCGCTGTTTTATAACGATGATACTGATAGCCAAGTGTCCGAGTTGGGCGGACTATTAAAGGAGAAGCAGCTGCGTGGTGTACTGAGACGTCTGAAAGAGAGGAACCTTCGTTGCGGTTTCACCTGCTTGTTCCACGGAACCCCAGGAACTGGCAAAACAGAAACTGTTTATCAATTGGCAAAACAGACTGGTAGAGACATCTATCAGGTGGACTACAGTCAGCTGCGCAGCAAATGGGTAGGTGATAGCGAGAAAAATGTCAAGGCCATGTTTGACGAATACCGCCATTTGTGCAAAGACGCAAAACGGATGCCCATTCTGCTCCTCAACGAGGCTGATGCGCTTATTGGCAAGCGTCTGGAGAGTGCCGAACGTGCCGTGGACAAGGGCGAGAATGCTATTCAGAACATCGTATTGCAGGAGATGGAGAACTTCGATGGCATTCTGATTGCCACCACCAATCTTACTGGCAATATCGACTCTGCCTTCGGGCGGCGTTTTCTTTACAAAATAGCGTTTGAAAAGCCCAATATGGCAACTCGTGCCAGGATATGGAAGAGCATGCTGCCCTCGTTGAACAATGGCGACGCAACCGTTCTTTCCGAACGCTTTCCCCTCTTTGCTGGCGGTCAGATTGAGAACGTCACCCGCAAAGTGACCGTTAATGAGGTACTCCATGGTGGTATAACAATGTTGGATGACGTCATTATCCTGTGCGAACATGAGACTATGGATAATAGCTATAAGGGTGGAAAGTCCATTGGTTTTCAGATAAGATAAAACAATTAATATCCCCAAATTGTATATTAATAAATCCATACAGATCTAACAATCATGGAAGCAATCAATAAAAGTGTTCAAGACAAAGAAAAGCGAAACAGTAAAACATCTTGCTCGGAATTAGAGGTACATAATCCGCGTTTCTATATCATTACCTTTGTAATGGATTGGTATGAACTCGGCAAACGTATTGGTTTTTACAATGAAGCTGTGCCCACTAGCGAAATGATGGAATTGAGGCGACAAGTGATTATTGCCTTGCTGAAGAATGACCTGTTGGCAAATGCACCACATTTAGAAGATGTGGTGCGTGGAGATGGCTATATTAGCGCTGACCTTGATTTTGACTTGGATAATCTAAATACAGAAGATGATAGTAGTTTCTTTTTTTCTAAGAAAGGAACATCGGCAGACGACCCTATAGAACTATCTTGTGACAAAGATTTGGTCAGCCAAGTTGAAGAGAGTGTTGTGCTATATTTGAATAGCAGTAGTTTGTATTTAGAGCGGTATGAAAGTAGAGAGATTGTTGGCAGAGAGGACAGAAAAATCAATGGGGAGACCTTTGATGTTATAAAAGTACACGTAAAGTATTATGATATATTTGGGAAGACGACATCTCAACATTTAGTGGAATGGTTTTTTAAGAACACTTTATGTTGATACGTTTAATAGCAGTGTTAGTTTGTCGGTAGTCAGCCCCATCGCAGCGGATGTGTCAGTCGTGGTTCGTCGTGTCGGATTGGCAATCCGACACATATTATTATCAGGATTAGTAATCAGATTTGCTGTCAAAATATTTTTCCAGATTCTATGCAGCAGTAGAATTTTATTACCCAACGGGATAGGCCGACCTCGCCGAGAGACCGAAGAAGGATTGAAGAGCCATCACACTCTCTTTAGGTGGGTTTACTCGTTTTGTGTCGCGTCCCTGTCTGGACGCTATCTCTCAGGCAGTCTTATCACGGCACTGCGAGGACTTCGTCCTCTTGTACCGTGTTATGCAAGGTCTCGTCCCTGTCGGGTCGCGGATGTGTCCGTGATATGATGCATTGTGCCTGCCACTTGTATTTGTCGCGGAAATGAAAAGATTGCGTTAGTGTGCTATGGTTTAAGGCAACCGATGGGCACTACCCATACACCATCTTTTGGACGACGGTAGCAGTAATCGCCCACGGCTGTAAGAACCATCATGAATGAGGGCAGGGGCATTTTGTCAAGGTTTATCTTCCCAGCCAACGTCGTTAGTGTGGCTGCTCCCTTGTCTATCTGTTCGTTGCCACCCAACTTAATTTCGATTAGCCCATAGGTTCCATTGCGGCGGTGCAACACTGCATCGCACTCCAACCCGCTGGCATTGCGGAAGTGGAACACATTGCCGTCAAGCGCATCGGCATACACCCTTAAATCACGTATGGCCATCGATTCAAAAAACATTCCCATGGCCTTTAAGTCGTTCATTAAATCGTGAGGCCCAACAGACAGAGCTCCTGCTGCGATGCTTGGGTCTATGAAATAGCGTGTGTCTGACGATTGGATTGCCGCCTTACTGCGCAGATTTGGATTCCAGGCCGGCATATCTTCTATTACGAACATCTTTTTCAGTGCATCGACATAGTCGGATACTGTTTCGTAAGAGATGGAGGTATTGTCATTCTCTTTGATGTCTTCACTAAGTTTCTTCAAACTTACAGCCTGTCCTTGATTCCGAGCGTATGAGCGAAGCAGGTGCCGTGTTCTGTCGCTATTGCGCCGGGTGTTGTCCACACGCAATATGTCTACCTTGTAGATGGCCTCAAAGTAGTCTCTTGCCTGTTCCAATGCGATGTCGCCAGTGAGGAATGTGGCTTGTGGCCATCCACCACGGCATATCAGAAACGCTATCTGTTCCAATCCCATGCTGTTAGTCTGTGGTTCAATTGATACGCCATCAAATAGATCACTTAAACTCACCACGCCTGTTGATTCACCAGATTCCCATAGGCTCATAGGTCGCATGCTGATACGTCCGATACGACCGGTGCCGCTATGATGTATGGCATTCTGGTCAGCAGGCACACTACTGCCTGTCAGAATAAACTGACCGAATTGCTGACGGCGGTCGACTTCCGAGCGAACCATGTCCCAAAGTGATGGTAACGACTGCCATTCGTCCAAAAGACGGGGTGTTCCGCCACTGAGCAATCTTGCAGGATTTACCTGCAACAATAGGCGGGCGTTGTCCAGCACTGAACTGTCACCTAAATCAAGCATACTGGAAGCTATTTGCTTTGCCGTAGTGGTCTTGCCACACCACTTGGGACCATCAATCAATATGGCACCTTTCCCTTGCAGTTTTCGTTCAAGTAGCACATCTGCAATGCGTTTCTTGTATCTCTCCATAAATATCACTCATTAATTCTGACTGCAAAGATACTAAAAACAAATTACTTTACAACAAAACTCCGCAACTTTTTGACGATTTATTCCGCAACTTTTTGATGGTTTATTCCGCAACTTTTCGTATTGAGACGGTGAGATCAGATAATTCAATAGTGGAAGTTTTTTACTTTTTCGGAATCAATTCCGCAAAAGTTATGACTTTTTTGGAATAGATTCCAAAAAAGTTGTATCTTTGCAGGGTAAAAAGTAATGGATTATGATTGAGCGATTGCTATATAAAACAATTGAGAACAAGCTGTTTGTAGGTAAGATTATCATCCTTACCGGGGCGCGTCAGGTGGGGAAAACCACTCTATTGAAACAATTATTGCGACAGAAAGAGGGGGTATTGTGGTTGAACGGTGACGAGTTGCAGGTACAAAATCTGTTTGCCAATGCTTCGGCAGACCGTCTGCTGTCGGAATTCAGCAATTCAAAGATTGTAATCCTTGATGAGGCACAGCGTATAGAGAACATCGGCCTAAGATTGAAACTGATTGCTGATTCGGACTGTGAGGTTCAAGTGATTGCCACAGGCAGTTCTGCTTTTGAGTTGGCTAACAAAGTGAACGAGCCACTGACTGGCCGCAAATGGGAGTACCAGATGTTCCCGTTGTCGTTTGGCGAGATGGTGGCGCATCACGGAAAACTGAAAGAGATGCGGATGCTTCCAAGGCGTATCATTTATGGATACTACCCAGAGGTGGTGACAAACGACGGCAACGAGGTGGAGATACTCAAACTGCTGACCGATGCCTATCTGTATAAGGACATTCTCTCGTGGGAGAGTATCAAGCACCCCGACAAACTGCAAACCCTGTTGAGAGCATTGGCCTATCAGGTGGGGTCGCAAGTGTCGTATAATGAATTGAGCCAGATGTGCTCGATGGACAGCAAGACGGTGGAACGCTACATCAACCTGCTGGAGCAGTGCTATATCATATTCCGTCTGCCCTCGTTCTCGCGCAACTTGCGCCACGAACTCAAGTTCAGCCGCAAGATATACTTTTATGACAATGGCATACGGAATGCCTTGATAGCTGACTATAGAGCCCCGGAGGTGAGGCAGGATATAGGGGCGTTGTGGGAGAATTTCGTCATTGCCGAAAGGATGAAGAGCAACGAGTACTACCATCGGTGGGTGAACCGCTACTTTTGGCGGACCAAACAGCAACAGGAGATAGACTATTTGGAAGAGTCGGGAGGTAAACTGCATGCCTATGAGATGAAATGGAACCCGCGAGCAAAAGCATCCATTACCAAGACTTTCACCGAGGCCTACCCTAATTCCGAATTTCAGGTTATCACGCCTGACAACATTGCGGACTTCTTGCTGCCCGACCCAAAAGGAGGTTGAAGAAGGGTGGAGGAACCATCATGCACTCTTTTGGTGGGTTTACTCGTTTTGTGTCGCGTCCCTATCGGGACGCTGGGCTATCATGACACTGCGAGGACTTCGTCCTCTTGTACCGTGTTATGCAAGGTTCCATCCCGATAGGGACGGGACATGATAGCAAGTATGACAGCCGGTAGGAGTCCCGTGAGGGACGCGATATGCATAACACGGTACAAGCCTTGGGCGCAGTGCCGTGACTACAGCATGAGAGACTGTAGAGATATGTGAAATGGGTAGGCTGATAATAGCCGTTTTTATTCTGGTTCCCGTCCCGATGACCGATATGGGTTCGGCCACTCTTCCATCGCTCCTTAGTCCTCAGTTCTCCCATCGTTCTCCCATCGTTTTCCCATTTCAGAAGGAGAACTGAGGTAGAACGGAGGTCGAAGGGAGACGGAACGAGCGAACCAAGGGCAGTGCGAAAGGGACTTGGGCGCAGGTTGGGAAGTATTTGCGGAAAATGGTATGCGTTGAAAAGGGATGACAGTAATGGTGGCACCGATTTTGTTGTGCCTTGACAAAGGAAAGCCAGAGTAACTAAATGAGACTTCTGTTAATCGCCCTGTATGGGCATAACAAATATAGTCCAAGGGCATCGCATAGGGCAAGTCGATGTGTTGCATATCACGCACAGACAAAAATCGTATTTATAAGCCAATTCGGTGTATACAGGTTGATGTGAAATGTGTCGGAACAATGTCTGGACAATGCCTAATGAACGATTGGGGATAAAATGATTCATCTGCCGTTATATGAGTATGAACGGCATCACTGACACGAATTTGTGGTCAACCTAATCAATAAGAATAACCAACCGATGAATCCATTATACCAGTAGTTCACCTTGTGCGACGATGCGGCATTGTCCGCCTACGTAGATTGTGCTGTCGGGGTGTAGTTGGGTTTCCACTACCGATGGTCTGCCCATTTTTTCACCTTGTATAAAGGCGCATTCGCTGCCGAGCTGCACAAGTCCTCGCCGTTGCAGGTAGTGTGTCAACGCTGCGTTAGCAGTACCCGTGGCAGACTCCTCATCCACTCCATACAAGGGGGCAAAATTGCGTACATGGGCGGTATAACCATCGTCAGTTAAAACAAATGCATGCACTCCCACAACCATTAATTCCCGACTCATCTCGGCCAATGCTGCCATATCGGGGTTCAAAGCCTCCAGTTCGTCCAAGCTGCCAACGGGCAGTATAATATCGGGTAATCCTGTGGAGACAATTTCCACCGGCATCGTCGGCGCAGCGAACAGCTGCCGATTATGGCAATTCATAATCTGATATAGCCGTTCCACCTCCTGCACTGTCCCCACCAACCGAGGTACCGCCATCTGCATCATCACCTGTTTACCTACACGAACCTTCAAATCTCCAGCCAGTGTATGGTTCATACACATGTCACCTTCAGCCACCAACCCCTTCTGGCATAACACGCCGAATGAAGCTATCGTGGCATGTCCGCACAAATCCACCTCGCTGCAGGGAGTAAAATAGCGCACCGTAAACTCGCAGTCGCCGTTCCGTTGTACGAAAGCCGTCTCCGAGTACCTCAGTTCAGCGGACACCTGCTGCATTAGCCTTTCATCGGGGAATCCGCTACCCTGTGGCAGCAGCACCACTCCGGCAGGGTTGCCGCCAAACAACTGAGTGGTAAAAGCATCAACGATATAATATTGCATGTTTTTTTGAATGTGTTAATTCGTTAATGTGTTAATTCGTTAACCGGTTGTCTACCTTTGAATGTGTTAATACATAAATGCGTTAATTCGTTAGTCGAATGTGTCCCTTTGAATGTGTTAATTCGTTATCTCTTTGGTCAGTTGTCGGACTGTGAAAGTGTCTACCTGTTTATTAGTTCACTCGTGAATTTGACTTACGCATTAACACGATAACACATTCACACATTCAAATTGACGGTTTCGGCTATCTTATCGGCATTCATGCTACGGGCGGAGGCGTCGAAGATTTGCTTGTACAGGCCGCCTTGGCGGTAGACCTCTGTGGGGGTGCCGTGTTGCACGGTGTGGCCGGTATCCAGTACATAGAGGGCATCGGAGTCGATAATCTGCCCGATATTGTGGCTGATAACAATGACTGTGCGTCCCTGTTTGATGGCATCGATAGAGGACTTTATCTGCTCCGTGGCGATAGCGTCGAGACTGGCGGTAGGCTCGTCGAGGAAGATAATGGGCGGATTCTTCAGGAACATGCGGGCAATGGCAATCCGTTGCTGCTGGCCGCCGCTCAGCTGCAGGGCATTGGCTTCAAATCCTCCGGGCAGTGCCACAATCTGGTCGTAGATATAGGCCTGCCGTGCGGCCTGCTCCACCTCTTCGCGTGTGGCCGATGGGTTGCCGTAGCGGATATTCTCCTCTATGGTGCCGCTGAAAATGTGGTTCTTTTGCAACACCAGCCCGATGTTGTCGCGCAGCACCTGGGTGTCCCATTCCTTCAGTGGCACCCCGTCGAGGGTGATACTCCCGCTGTCGGGAGCATAGAACTTGTCCAACAGGTTGACAATGGTGGTCTTGCCCGCACCGCTCAATCCTACCAATGCGGTGGTCTTGCCCGGCTCGATAGTCATGCTGAGGTCACGGATGGCATGGGTGCCATTGCTGTAGGTAAACTCCACGTGTTGAAGTTCAAAGGCACCCTTTACCACGGCGGGGCGATGGTTGCCGGTCGGCTCCACTTCGCCCTCGGCCTCCAGTATGCCGAAAAAGCCTTCGGCATAAATAAGAGCATCGTTCAGGTCGTCGTAGATGCGGTGCAACTGGCGGATGGGCGCGCTGACGTTGCTGAACAGCAGCACATGGTACATAATCTTACCGATGGTCATGCCCGGGTAGTCAATCAGCACCAGGTAGGCGGTGAGGATGATTATCAGCACGGTGCCTATCTGCTCCACAAAGGTCTTCAACCCCTCGAAGAGGAAGCTGATGCGCCGTGTGGCCATCTGCTGGTCGGTGGAGTCGTTCTGGAGCTTCGCCTGACGGTCGGCCTCCAGCCGCTCGCGGTTGAACGACTTGATGACGCCCATGCTCTCTATAATGTTCATGATACCGTGGTTCAACGCCTGATGGGTGCCGAACACACGCCGACGCCACCCCTTCATCCGCACCCCTTGGCGGGCGGTGATGAAGAAATAAATCGGGATAATGGCTAACGCCACAAGCCCCACATACACATTGGCGGCAAACATCAGCACCAACGCCATCACTGCACTGGTGAACAAAGGCAGGATGTCTATAAAGAAGTTCTTGACCGTATTGCTCAGGCTCATCACACCTCGGTCGATGCGGGTTTGCAGCTTGCCTGGCTCGTTGCCCTCGTTGCTGAAGAATGCCATGCGGAACTGTAGGATGCGATCCACCACCCGCAGCGAAAGGTCGCGGCTGACGTTGATCCTAATCTTTTCGCCAAAGATACGCTGCCCAAAGGTAATCACCGCCGCCAGTACCTCCTTGCCCAGCAGCACCGCGCTGACGATGAGCAGCAGCCGTGCCGCCTCGCTCCAGTCAAAGCCGCCGCTCTTGTGCATCAAGGCATTGATAGCATCCACCGCACGGTCGAGCACCACTGCATTCACCTGCGCCATCAGCGACCCCACAAAAGTGAGTACTAAGGTCAGAATCAGCAGCCATCTATATGGCAGCACAAAGGGCAGCAGTTTCTTCAGCAGCCCTCCCACACCCATTTTCGAAGTTGTATCATCCACCGTATAGAACTAAAAACTAATAAGGTAAAAACTAAAATTTATGCTTACAAATACAATGCAAAAGTACAAAAAAAATATCAATTTGAAACATTCTTCCAACTTATACGCTGTCATATAACACAATAAAACACGGCAATAAGCGTTGTAAATAAATAATTCTCACCTTATGAAGAAAATATCTCTACTCAGCACTATCGTCTGTGCCATTGGACTGTTAACCGCCTGCAAAAGTGGGGCACAACGTCTTGCTGCAATCGATTTTGCCAATGTCCAAGAGTACATTGTAGCCGATGACGAGAACTTCAAGGTGGACTCTATCAACGGCTATTCCACCTTCTCCGCCGACAACCGCATCGTCATCGTCCCCGAGGAAATCACGTAAAAGCAGTATGAGCAACTGCTAACTGACCGCTATACCCTACAGCCCATCCCCGTGGACACCAACAGCACTCTGTATGCCGAACTATACGAACTATCCAATCCCGCCTCAAGGCGGTATGATATAATAAGAGGCTACGACTACGACAGCAGCGAAATACTACAGGAGATGTGCAAATCTTGCCGCCCCATCTACCACTTCCCCCAAACCAAGCAATACGAGTTTGTCATGTACGCCCCCTTGACCAACGAGTCGTTCATGATGACCGAGGACGGCATCGTCGATACCACCTTTATGCAGTCCGAAACGAGCACCTACGGGACAAACCGCATATTCGTCGGGCAGGAGGGGCACGACTGCGACTTCACCGGCTCGCTATGGTTCTACCGCTACGATGAGCAGAACCACCACATGGTTCCCCTCTGCCACTATCTTGACTACCGCTGGAATGAAGAATGCTACGACTTCAACCTCTGCTGGATAAGCGACAATGAACTGCTGGTCTCAGCCTGCTCCAACGGCAACAGCCAATGGGGACACGCAGGCGGCTACAAACCCACAACCCTTGCTCCACACGGCACACCCGTATATTACAAACTGACAATCACCATTCAATAAACAATACATCCTATGGAACCCCTATACAGTGTAAAGACAGCTCTCACCGAAGAGGAATTTGTGCGGTTCAACCGCTTTGTTGCTCACAGCAACAAGAAGAACTTGACCATCATCATCGTGTGCGACGTAATTATATTGGCATTTGCCATCGAACACTTTGTGACAGGCACTAATATACCCGCAGCCATAGGCCTGTTGGCAGGCATGCTCGTCTGCGTGTGGCTGTTCACATTCGGTGTCGACCGCACTGCCAAGAGATACTACCGCCAATACGTCGTGAAAGAAGGCTCTGAGCAGACCATCCTTTTCTTCGACGACCATTACGAGCAATCGACTTCCAACGCAAATGCCAACATCGCCTACAAACAGCTAACAGCCATCCATTTCACCAAGACCAACATCTACCTGATGCGCTCACCCAGAGTCGGCGTTGTCATACCTCTCGCCTCCTGCCCCCAAGGCTTGCCCGAATTCCTGCAAGACATCAAAAAGCAAAACAACCTGTAATAGGCATGGAAATACTCAACATTCTCTAAATGATGACTGCTCACGCCACCTATAAAAACAATGTCTGGATTGCTATTTCCATACTGCTACTTATCTCCATCGCCACCGCTGCAATAACGGCTCTACTCGTCATCTATTTTACAGCAATAAAGACGTTTATCCCAATTTTGGTGGCATCTGTCTGCCTGCTCGGCATCATCTTCTGCTATTTGCCTGTCCGCAAGCATCCCACCAAACGAAAGCGACGTGAGATGATTGTTCTGGTATCAAACTATCTGGTAATCGTTCTCTCCACAATCCTATATTCTATAGGATTTTTCTGGACGGTGGCAGTGTTCTTTTTCCTATTCGTTATAGTCACGCTCAACTACCATCTGGCACATAATATCCCATCCCTGCTTTTCCTTAGCGCGAACACAATCTTCTCCATGTCAATGTCCTCCACCTTCAACGGCCTGATGTACGCCCGCAACATCAGTGCCGACTGGGGCACACTCTACCTTACCCTCCTCGGCGGAATATCCTTTGCCACCCTCGGTTTCCTTACCTCAACGATAGCCTTGTTCTCAACGAAAAACAAACAACAACACATATAACTGAACAAGGGGAAAACAACCTTCTACGAATCCCTGAGAAGCATTCTACCCCAACGGGTACTGCCACAACAACTTTTTTCTTGCCAGTCCGAAAATTTTTCGTATTTTTGCATCACCAAACAAAAAGAACTTATGAATACTATATCAGTAGAAAGCAGACAGAATGACTTGATAAGGAGCATCCTTGGTATCAAGGACATTGACACCTTGAAAAGCCTACAAGCATCTGTGAGTCGGGCAAAAAAGAAGGCAGCCGCAAAATGTGAAGACGACACCTGCATGACAAAGGAAGAATTCTTTGCCATGATTGACCAGCGCATGGAAGAGTACGAAAAAGGTAACTACATCACATTCTCGTCGCCCGAAGAGATGCACCGCTATTTTGAAAATCTATGACAATGTATCAAGTTAGGTTAGAAAGAAGTGCTGAGAAAGACTTGCAGAAACTAGCGAGAAGCGAGCCTCTCTCCTTCAAGAAAGCATTGGCCTTGATGGATGAACTATACATACACCCAAAAACAGGCACAGGCCATCCCGAGCAGTTAAAAGGCGGTCACAACAATCAATGGTCAAGACGTATCAGCCAAAAACACCGCCTGATATATGAGATTCGTGACACTGAAGTCATCGTAATCGTCATCTCCGCCTATGAGCATTACAGCGACAAATAGTCCACACCTAATCCCCTGTCATACAATTGTAACCACCTAACTTCCATCACATACAACCCACTACTGCACATCCTGATGCCTCACCCCGTAGCCGAACAAGGCGAAGTCGCCTTTCAGCGGGTCGTCGGGGAAGATTTCGGACATCTTCTGTGTGAGGCGGCGTGCCGCCGACATCGTGGCGGAGCCGCATTGTAGCAGTCCCAGCCTCCGTGATTCGGCCAGCACATGTGTGTCCAAGGGCATGATGAGTGTACGACGGTCGATAAAGTCTGCCCACAAGCCCAAGTCCACCAGCGAGCCGCTACGCACCATCCACCGCAGAAACATGCACACCCGCTTGCAAGCCGACCGTGCGTCCTGCGGCACCAGACCACCTATCCCCTCGCCCACGAAATAGCCACATATCGCCTCCACCGCAGCTAGGCCGCTGTCCGCTCGCTCCTTCACGTACGCTCCCAATGTGCCATGCTCCAACAACAATCGTCGGTACGCCCGCAGCAAGGCGTTCATCTGCCCCACTGTGTTGAGCCGATAGAAGCAACCGCAGCCCCCCTTGGGCAACACCTCCTCGAAACTGCCCTCGCGCACCCACGCGTCCATCTCCCCACCGGCACAATCCAGCAGCCACTGAATCTTAGGCATGAACTGCCTGCGGCTGCCATAGCTGAGGCACGACGCCACAAACGCTGTCGCCTCCCGATTCGCCTCGCCCTCCACCTGGTGCATAAACCACGACGGGTCGCCCTCAAGGAACGCCACCGTCTCGTACTCGTCTGCATATCGCATCAATTCTCGACGCACAGATTCTTCTATCATCTTTAGTACTACCTTATTATTGTATTATTTGTCATTTCGTCCGACAATGCAAAGATACTCCTTTTTGCGCTATCCACCAAAAACAATCAACCCGCCACCTCGCCCGCCCCTCGCCTTCAGTATTTATACTATATTTATACTTTATTTATACTTCAGTTATACTATTATGTATAGTATAACTGAAGTATAAATATAGAATAACTAAGGTATAAATACAGAATAAGTGCGGGAAGCACTCGCGGGCTTCGGAGGGTGCGAAAGGGGAGCAAAAGGGGGATGAAAGGGGAACAGATGGAGGACGGATGGAGGACGGATGGAGGGGGTGAAGAGGGGGATGTGGCTAGCGGAGAGACATTTCCTGGGTGAAAAGGCTGTGGCGGTAGTCGTCGAGGAGGGCGATGGGGTCGTGAAGGAAGTCGACGGGGAGGGACTCGGCGGGGAGGCGGTAGGCGGGAGTGTTTTTGAGGTATTGGAGAATGCGGAGTCCGTCGACACGCTCGGCACAGGCACGGACGAAGAGGTTGCGGCTCTTGAAGTTGGCGCGGAGGGGCGACCAAAGGTCGTCGGTGGCAAGTTGCTGGCGGAGGAAGGGGGTCATGGGGGTCTCGATGTCGCCGTCGTAGAGGACTGGAAAGAGGTCGTAGGTAGCCTTGACGGCGGCAAAGCCTTGATCGGAATAGAAAGGGTAGCTATCCTCCATGCCTTCAACCCCCTTGGCGATGGCAGGACCGGTGCCGAATGGGACGCGCGCGGAGACACGTCCTTGTGGGCGAACCACCATGCCCTGCGTACGGTAGGGCTCGACAAACTGGCGCACGAGGCGGCCCGTCTTGGCAAACTTTTGCAGGAGATAGAAGTCCTCGCCGCCTTGCAGGGGGGTGATGCCGCCCACGCGCCTATAAGCCCAAAGGGGGAACGCCATGGCACTGCCGAGTGCGCTGAAAGCGTATGGATTGCCGATGCGTAGCAGACCCAGCAGGTAGTGCCGCATGTAACATTCGTAGCGGAGCATGGGGCGGTCGAGAACGTCATCATTATTAAGGGGGTGATAGTAGGGTACGGAGAAGGCGCTATGGTCGGGGTGGGCGTTCATGGTGGCGAGGAGGGCTTCGAGATAGTTGTCGTCGAAGTCGGTGTCGGCATCGAGACTTACTACCAGCTCGTTGTCGTCGCAGTCCTCCATGATACGCTCGAAAAGCACCTTGCGCGCCCACCCTACGCCCTTGCGTTTGCCCGTCCAGCCGCAGCCCGGGGAACTGCGGTCGATGACGACCACGGGGATGTCGCGCACCTGACGCAGAAGGGCGAGGCATGCCTGGTTTTCCTCGTAGCCGTAGCCGCCCTCTAGGTTGTTGACACAGCAATAGAGGGTGAAACGGCAAAAGGTCTGCCGACACAGCCGCTCGAGCATTGGCGACAGGTTGTCGCGCTCTGCCAGCAGGGGCAGCGCCACCGAGATATGGGCGTAGCGGGGCATCAGTGCTTGACAACCTTCACTGGGCGACCCTCAACATTGAGGATATAGACACCTGCGGGACGGTCGGAGAGGTCGTAATGATAGCTGCCCCTAACGCCTTCGATAGTGATGGGCCCTTGGGTGGGGTTGGGATAGGCTATGATGCCGGCAGTCGCCTGCGGGACGGGGGTGCAGATGCCCTCGGTCGAGGGGTCGTCGAGGTTGTGGACTTCCTTGATATAGTTGATGAGGGCGTGCGACTGGCACTGCCAGTAGTGGTTGAGACGGGTGGTGGAAAGGGTTTTGGAGGTGGAGAGCTCCATGGTGAGCTCGCGCATGTTGTGGTAGTAGTTGAAATAGTCTTGCCGCCCATTGGATATGACATACCAGTCGCCACCGACGATGTAGCCGTTGGAATTGACATCGCGAAAGCGTTGGCTGTCCACCAGCCGACAGGTGTCGACGAAGCGTTTGCATACCTGTTTCCACCACTCATGGTGCTCGTTGAGCTGCTGAAGGGAGGTGAAGCTGTCCCATGGGTAGTTCATCACCTCGGAGCCGCCGTGGAGGTTGGCGCTGAGACGGAAGTTGTGCTGCGAGACGTAGTCAATCATCGCCTCGTTTTCGGGCTGCAGGGGGTCGAGCGGGTCGGTGCCGAAGGGGTCGGGGTAGTTGCGGTTGAGGTCGACATAGTTGGCATTGTAGCGCATGGCGCGGGCGACGGTGTGGTTGCCGCCGCGGTAGGTGCCGTCGGGGTTGGAGAGGGGGTTGATGGAGATGCGGGTGCGGTCGAGGAGGTTGGTGATGTCGGGCGAGGTGCCGTAGCTGCGGAGCAGGGTGTCGCAAAGGCGGAGCATGAGGTAGAAGCCCGTCACCTCGTCGCCGTGCATGGTGGAGGAGTAGAGGAACTCGGGGCGGTAGAGGTCGTTGTCGGACGAGCCTGTGATGGCCAGCGAGAGGATAAGGCGGCCTTGCACGGAGGTGCCGATGGTGTCGATGTGGCAGAGCGTGGGGAAGGTGTCGACGAAACGCTGCATCATGGCAAGGTAGACTTCGTAGGTGGGGTAACGGTTCCACGCGTCCATCTCCTCAAGGGTGGTTGCCATCTCTACTGCCTTGGGCGAGAGGGTGTCGGGGACGGGCGGGAAGGCGTCGGGACGGGGTTTCTGCGCCATGGCGGCGACTGAGGAGAGGAGGAGAAAAAGGGTAAAGATTTTTTTCATGGGAAATCACGCAATTTGAGGTTATTTGTATTATTGCCACCGCCTTTACATACCCCCCGCCTAACGGCGGATCCCTCTCAAGAGGGGACGGCTGATGCGGTTTTTTGCAGCGGACTGTTTGATTATTGTCTAAGATGGATTTTTTGAGGGTTGTTTGATAAAAAAATCTGAGTACTCAGAATAGTCGGATTATTCAGAGTACTCAGAGGTATACTGTTGCAAGGCTTTTAGAAATGAGCCTCCTTGGGGTCGTGGGGGATACCGGTCTTGCGTATCTTGCCGGGGGCCTGCGGGGCACGGGGACGGCTGATGCGATGGGCGGGCTTCTTCTGGCGGGGGATGTACTTGATGTCGCCATCGGAGTTGACCTCGAGACCGTAGACCTTGCCCGTAGTGAGGTTCACCTTGACGTGCCAGTAGTGGCCGCATCCGCCCTCGGTGAGAACGATGTCCTGCGTGAGACGCTCGGCAGCATTCTCGTCCCAGACGAAATTGGCCCACACAATGCGGCAGCCGGTGATGTCGGTGAAGCCGACATACTGACGCTCATAGCGGCGCATGTGCTCGTCGATGACGGGGCACAATCCCTCTTGGTTGATGTGGTAACGGTTGACGTAGGCGATACGCTTCTGAATCAGACGCTCCGCCTCGGCAATATCCTCCTCGGTGGGGGTATAGCGACCGTCCTGGTTCTCGATGGTGAAATCGACATCCCAGCTCTCATGGAAATTGTAGCCATGGTAGTTGCTGCCATTGATTTCCTCATAGTCCCAAGTCTCGACCGGGACAACATAATCCTGCGCCTTGGCCATGCCGCACATTGCGACCGCCATCGCACATATCAGAAAGGTTTTTTTCATCATTCAAATCAGTTTTTTTCTCTGCCCTATAATAACTCAAAAATCGTTGCAAAAGTACATAGATTTTGCAAAATAGACAAAATTTTTTTCAGTGTCAGAAAAAATTCTTATATTTGCAATTTGATAACGAATGTGATACGGAGGATAATTTTTTCTCGGAAAGCACTAATATACAGGTAATAAATACCGTTTCTATAGGGGTCGCTGAGAGAGATTGTCGCCACCGTATCGCTCAGAAAAACGAAAATAATAATTGAAGAAATAAATTTAACACCATGAACAAATTCGTATCTGTAAAAGAAGCTGCCGACAAAATTCAGGACGGCATGACCGTAATGGTAGGCGGATTCCTCGGCGTAGGAAACCCCATTGCTTTAATTGACGCATTGGTTGAGAAAGGGGTCAAAGACCTCACCATCATCTGCAACGATACCGCCTATCCCGAAGTGGGCGTGGGCAAGCTCATCACGAACCACCAGGTGAAGAACCTCATCGCCACCCATATCGGCACCAACAACAACACCATCGACCAAATGAATGCTGGCGAACTTCACGTCACCCTGCAGCCTCAGGGCACCCTGGCCGAGCAGATTCGTGCCGCTGGCGCAGGTCTGGGCGGAGTGCTCACCACCACCGGCCTTGGCACCGTAGTCGAGAATGGCAAGCAGAAAGTGACCGTCGACGGCGAGGGATACTTGCTGGAGAAGCCCATCCGCGCCGATGTGGCCATCATCGGAGCCAATATCTGCGACGAGAGCGGCAACCTGGTCTACAAAGGCACCTCGCAGAACTTCTGCCCCATGATGGCTACCGCAGCCGACGTGGTCATCGTCGAGCCTCAGGAGATTGTCAAGACCGGCACCATTGCCCCCGAGAACGTCAAGACCCCCGGCATCTTTGTCGATTATATCATCAAGAAATAAGTTTTTAAACCTTCGGAACAGTCGGAGTACTCAGACTTATTCAGAGTACTCCGAATAATCCGACCAACAATCTTACTTAACATGGCTGTTACATCTATGCTCCGCGTTCGTATGAGCGCAAAAGACGCCCACTATGGCGGCAATTTGGTTGACGGTGCGCACATGGTGCACCTGTTTGGCGACGTGGCCACCGAGCTCCTTATCAAACAGGACGGCGACGAAGGCCTTTTCTGCGCCTACGACATGGTCGAATTCAAAGCCCCGGTCTATGCCGGCGATTATATCGAAGCTTACGGCGAGATCACCCATGTGGGCAACACCTCCCGCAAGATGAAGTTCGAGGCTTATAAGGTCATCCGCACCCTGCCCGAAATCAGCGCCAGCGCAGCCGAAGT